>Ga0315284_10003840_pt1 | contig 21345 bp, 17 predicted proteins | sample YL17G09_16_MG_FD_203696 | JGI IMG/M metagenome (GOLD analysis project Ga0315284, IMG submission 203696) | Sediment microbial communities from Yellowstone Lake, YNP, Wyoming, USA - YL17G09_16 | ecosystem: Environmental > Aquatic > Freshwater > Lake > Sediment | place: USA: Wyoming | collected...
ATCTTCTAAGGCAGTCAATTTTTCAGTTTTACTGGACATCTCATCTTCTAAGGCAGCTAATTTTTCACTTTTACTGGAATTTTCCTCTTCTAAGGCAGCTAATTTTTCAGTTTTAATGGAATTTTCCTCTTCTAAGGCAGCTAATTTTTCAGTTTTACTGGACATCTCATCTTCTAAGGCAGCTAATTTTTCAGTTTTACTGGACATCTCATCTTCTAAGGCAGATAATTTTTCGCTTTTATGAAAATTATCTGCTTCCAATGCTGCCAATTTTTCAGTTTTACTGGATATCTCATCTTCTAAGGCAGCCAATTTTTCAATTTGATTAGCATTTTCCTCTTCTAAGGCAGCCAATTTTTCAATTTGATTAGCATTTTCCTCTTCTAAGGCAGCCAGTTTTTCGCTTTTACTAGAATTATCCTCTTCTATGGCAGCCAATTTTTCAGTTTTAATGGACTTTTCCTCTTCTAAGGCAGCCAATTTTTCACTTTGATTAGCATTTTCCTCTTCTAAGGCAGCTAATTTTTCGCTTTTAATGGAATTATCCTCTTCTAAGGCAGCCAATTTTTCGCTTTTACTAGAGTTATCCTCTTCTAAGGCAGCTAATTTTTCACTTTGATTAGCATTTTCCTCTTCTAAGGCAGCTAATTTTTCGCTTTTAATGGAATTATCCTCTTCTATGACAGCCATTTTTTCAGTTTTAATGGACTTTTCCTCTTCTAAGATAGCCAATTTTTCACTTTGATTAGCATTTTCCTCTTCTAAGACAGCTAATTTTTCACTTTTACTGGAATTTTCCTGTTCTAAGGCAGCCAATTTTTCACTTTTACTGGATATCTCTTCTTCCTGTGCCGCCATTTTCTCATAAATTATTTTGTATTCTTCATTTATTTTTTGTATATATGATTTATTATGATTTAGAATATCATTTATTTCCATTTCTCTCTTTTCATATTTATACTCAAATTCTTGATATTTCCTGAGTAACCCAGCTTTTTCCATTGTTTTTGCATGTTCAGCTAATCTTGCTTCTTCTGCCAGTCTAGCTTCTTCTGCCAATCTAGCTTCTTCAGCCAATCTAGCTTCTTCAGCCAATCTAGCCTCTTCTGCCAGTCTTGCCTCTTCCGCTATCCTTGCCAATTCAGCCAGTTTAGCTTCCAAATCCAATCGCACTAATTCCGCCAATTGTTTTTTCGCCAAATAAATCCGGATTACCTGATTTATAATTTGAGCGGCTTTATTCTTTCTTCGCTTAGAATTTATAAAATCCCGACAAGCTCTTTGGATCCGCAAATATTTTGTAATAGACTCAGAATATCGCGATCTCACATAATTCCGTCTAACAATCTTTCCCAGTGCATCCACAGTTTTCAACTTTTTATAAGCCTCATTCGCCATAAAAACCATTGTTTTCCCCTCTAGCACATCAATTCCCCCAATTTTTGCATAATACCCGCCATATTTTGCCATAAATTCATCTTTCTTGATTCGCACAGGGTAAGTTTGTCTTGCCAAATCCAGAGCATTCGTAATTCCACAGTAGTTCAGCTGTTCCTCTACTTTGGCACTCTCCCATAAATTTGGTAAATTTTCATCATTTGGCTTAATACATCGAATAAAATACAAATAACTATTTCCCAATTCTCTCATTAATCCTCCCAATTCATCGCGGAATTTACTAGTTATTGTCTGTGTTCCACCCTTCTTTTTCGCCAATTGTGCATGTTTTTCGCCCATTACTTGCGACATGAATAGCTGAATATCATAATTCACTTTCTCCACATTCTTCTCTGTAAATTCTCCCAATTTATATTCCACATTATCCGCGTAATGATAAATAACAAATGACTCCAATTTTTTACCTATAACCTTCTTATTATTCGGCAGGGATAGTAATAGGTCGCTGTCTTTTGCCCCAACAATTGACTTTTCATCCAATAATGCAAAAAACTTATCGAAAAAATCCAATCGACTTAATTGAGTGTCAGAATCAAAGGTTATTTTTGTTTTTAAGATTCCTTCGGACTCGAATAGTTTTATTTCTTCTTCAAATACGAAGCGGTTAAAAATAGACTGCAAGGCTTCATTCGTATAGTTTATGCACAATTGTTCAAATCCATTCTCATTAAAAACTTCAAATCCGAAAATGTCCAATATCCCGAAACTTTTAGAATAGTCCGTACTTGCACCTAATTTATTATTCATAAGTCCAACTATTTTCTGGAATAGTTTTTCATAAATAATCATAACTAGTGTATCACGAACATTTTTAGAGCCAGACTTATCCAGAGGAACCTTTATCATTTCTTCACCTGTTTTCAAAGTTTTCTCGCGTAATAATTTTTCAATATTCCCATAAACAGTGTCCGTTTTATTCTCCAATAATTCGATGCAAAATGTAATCATTTTCTCAATATTTGCCCAATCATATCCCACAATATATTTATCCCAGATTTTCTCTAGTTTCCCTTTTTGGAGGTAGTCTGTGCTCCAATCATCCCTCTGGAAAGTTTTTTTATTCTTCTCATATCCAAATGAATAAAATATGTGGTAGTTTGTTAAGTTATCTCCAATCAAGCGCACTTTTTCCAGAAGATATGTGCGAATATTGGCATATATTAGATTGTCTTTGATGTTTATCTGGATAAACTTACCAAAACGCGATGAATTGTGATTCCTCTGAGTGCTAGCATTCCCAAAAGCTTCTAGAATAGTATTGAATTCTAGAATCATTGGCAAAATATTATTAGAGTCCTGATACTGAAGAGCCAAATAGTCTAATATTTTCTTTGTTGTCTCCGTTTTTCCAGATCCTGACTCTCCTGAAATTAAAAAATTCTGCACCTTTTGCTCTGAAAGTATCGCCTCGTTCGCTATTTGATAAATATGAGGTATTCCTGTAAGTTGCTCTTTATTATTAAGAAAATCCGCCTTAGTTTCATCGTTATACAAATCAGTCACCATAAATGGATTTACTGCTAGTAAAATTTTGCCAGCCATAGTATATATATTTTGTTGTTGATAATGATGCCGCAAATGATATAGAATTTCGGGCGTATTAATGTAGGTAAGTTTCGTCAAATTTCGAACATCATGATTGGGCAAATGAAGATATTGTGTTTCTTCTTCTTGAACTATCCAATTTTTATCTTTATCTTTTTTCCAAAATTTTTCTGTCATAATATAAATAATTTTTTTTTCTTTATATCTATTATGGTGAAATACAAAAATATTCTTGCAGTAAATACGCGCCCCAAAAAAGTCAACGAAACATCCCTTTGTTCTAAATACCCTGATGGAACTACAGAAGGGGTCTTTTGTAAAGTGCAGAATTTTCCGCGCATCGTAGTTTTAAGTGAGCCCTTTGGTGTGAAAAAAGTTCTAGAATTAAACCAGTGCAATTATGTCGGTCAAACGAACCAACCATGTGGATTTCCCTGCTGTGACCAGCCCCCTTTTCCGGTAGAATTGAAGAGTACCGCATCCAATGGGTTTAATCCCAATCCGCCTTATATTCCGCCACCAAGTGAGCAAATTTATTGCTATAATTTACGGTCTAGATTAGACCTTTGTAATGTCAATAAGAGGAATTTTGATTATAGAATTTGGCCTTATCAGAATGTTGTTTATCCCTAATTCTAAAATTTTTTCTTATAAAAGATATGGGTTTTTTGTTATTAACAAAAGATATTACAAGTTCTACAACTTTCGTTAAAAGCACAACTTATGTAATTCAGGGTATGGTCCGCGTTTCAAAAGATGTTCAACTAACAATAGAAAATGGAACAACTATTCTATTAGTAAATGGTCCAATGCGTTCAAGTTTAATATTTGATACTGGTTCTAAATTAGTTGCGGAACATGTTTATATTAGAGCGTGCGATGCGAATTATAAGTTAGTAAAAACCGCAAATAATGGTGGGGTTTGGTTTATAGGGTCTTCCTCTAATGCGGAAAAAGACAAGATTACCGTAAAATATGATGTCATCCCATCTAGTTTCAAGGCTACTCGTATATTTGCCGCATATTTAGGTCGTTGTGATCCAAAAAGTGGGGATAGTCCAAAGACGGATGACATTGATGCGATATCTGTGCTAGGTGTTGGCAGCAATGAGTGGAATATATCTTCGATTGTATCCTATTATTCGGGAGATGATGGATTTGATGTGGAAAATTCAGATATTACATTGAAATATTTGCGTGTTGTTAAGCCAAAAGAAGATGGATTAAATAATACAAGTAGCCGCGTGAGTATTTTGAATTCTTTGGAAATAGATATGGGAACTTCAAAAGTAAAGGACCGCGATATTTTTGATTTAGAGCCGGATGAAGGGCAGGCATATGTTCGCTTGGAAGAGGGATGTGATGTGAATATATCTGGCATTTTTGGAGACCAACTAAAATTAGTGTCAAGTGATTTACCACAGCCTGATGGGAATAAATATTATAGGTATAATAATAAATTGACGAATGGGCAAACATATGTTTATTCGCAAAAAATCTGTAAAAATACTGAAATCGCAGATAATAGCTCAAATTTTCCTGTTCTGAAAAACATTGCACATCACTTGGAGATACTTAAAAATATAATATGAAATAATAACAAAATGTCAGAGAGCATACTTTTAGAATACCAAAAAACGATTCCAAAATCTTTGCGCATTATAACGAATATTAGTCATACAAGTTTTTTCAAAGAGTTGGAAAAATTATCTGACGACAAAATTAGTAATTTTTTTCATGAAAATCTCCTAAGATTTCCTATCCCAAATGTTTTTTTCAAATACACAAAATACGAAATTGTTATCAGAAATCACACAGCAAGTGATAAATATTCCATGAATTGGCATTATGATAATAAGCAGCTTATAAAGCATAAAATATCGGATTTACAAAAAATTCATAGTTTGCAAATCGTTTCCATGGATGAAAAATATATTTATGGACTCTATTGCAAAAATCCAATTCAATCTACTATAATAATTTATTTTGATACTTATAATATTGACTTCGAAGGTGGAGAATTTCATTTCCATGACCAAACCATTTATCCTCAAAGAGGTATGCTTCTTTTTTTCCATGTAGATAATTTGCACAAAGTCACGCCATTAACTGGCGGAAAAAGGCGGGCAATTGTTGTTAAAATATTTTAGCAAGATTCATTTATTTTTTGGAGTAAATTATATAACTCAATATATGAGGAGCCTTCGTATATTGATTCAGAATCAATATTATCAGTAAATTTCATAATTTCTGATAGAATATGAACACCTTTTATTTTTTGTTCTTCAAAAGATACTGGATGTTCAGAATCAGAAGAATCTGGATTTACTGGATCCACAGGATGTTCAGAATCAGAAGAATCAGAATTTACTGGATTCACTGGATGTTCAGAATCAGAAGAATCAGAATTTACTGGATTCACTGGATGTTCAGAATCAGAAGAATCAGAATTTACTGGATTCACTGGATGTTCAGAATCAGAAGAATCTGGATTTACTGGATCCACAGGATGTTCAGAATCAGAAGAATCTGGATTTACTGGATCCACAGGATGTTCAGAATCAGAAGAATCCGGAATTAATGAAGCCTCAGAATCAGAATCAGAAGAATCAGGATTTACTGGAGGTTCTGATTTTGATTCAGTAAGTTCTTTGAAATATTCCCAAATTTCATTTGCTTTCTTATTTCGCATATGAGCCAAAAGATTTAATAAATTTTTTGGCATATTTGCATAATTGAATTGAGTTTTACATTCTTGAATACCAATAACTAAATCTTGTGGATTATCATTTTTTGATATAGGACAATACTCCAGCGCACAATGTGTAAGAAGTATTTTATGGAATGATTCTGAATTAGCTCGGGCAGATGATATTTTATTTCCGGGTAGAACAGCAATGCCAAGCATTTGGTTATTCCGATAAATTTGCATATTACCCAAAAAATCATCATTATCAGTTCCAATATTTTCCTTATCATATGGATGTATGGTATCTTTTGATGCTCTTTCTGGTATTTTTGGATCATCTTCATCAAAATATTCTTTGTATTTTCTTTGAGCACAAATAAATTGTGCTTCTCCGATTTCTTCATAATCCGGTGTTCCAGATGTTAATTCATCTGATTTTCTATTCCATCCGGTACCTCTTTTTTTGATAACATATCTTTTTCCATCGCTAGAAGACTCCCAAATAAATAAATATTGATCTCTTTCATCTTCTCCAGCTTTAATTTCTTTTTTCATAAATATAATTTTCTCACGCATAATACCATCATAATATTCAGTCTGATTTTCACCAAAATAATTATATTTTGGAAATTCACTTACTAAAATACTACTTCTTTTGTTTTTATTGATAAGATAAACATTTTGTGGAAATCTACCAAAAATAACAGAAAACTGGTCTTCAGGAAGAATAATTTGATCAATTGTTTCATCTTCTTTTTCTTGTTTCTTCTTTTTATTTGGCTTTTCAAATTGAATTTGAATTGCTTTTGAAAGAATCTCATTGTAATCAAAAATAGTGGTTGTGCCATGTAATTTTCCGGTTTTCTCACGGTCTTTATTAAATGCTTCAATTTCGTCTTTTGTTGAAGGACGTATTGTAATCATATCGGTATATTTGCCAATTTCAAAGATTTCTTTCCATGGCGCACATAGTGTCAAATATTCTCCATCTGGCTTCCTTGTTACTGTCATTGTATTAGTTTTCAAACTAAGAATGATCAGAGCAGGTTTATAGCCGAGACCAGATACTCCAATAGATTTTTCTGTTGAATGATTGGAATTATACATTGAAAATGCATTCTTTAATTCTTCACGATTCATACCACATCCATCATCAATAATACGAATTTTTTTATCAATTACATATGTTATATTGGTTGCTTTTGCATCAATCGAATTTGCATGGATTTCACTAAGTGATTTTGCAAAAGAGAATCCTTTGCGAAATAAATTATGTAAAAATCCTGATTCGTTGATTTCACCAACTTTAATAATTGTTTCTGACATTTTGTATATATTATGATAGTTTTTGTATTATTTTATTTCACTTTTTTCAAACAAAAATTAGATTCAGATGAATATAAATCATTATAATCAACTTCTTGACCATCTATTTTAGCTTTAGATGTTTCACCATTTTCTTCATCTAGAATAATCTTAATATTACCATTTTTGCATAATTCACCTTTCATTTTTGAATAAACTTTATAAGTAGTTTCAGCTTTTTTTCCATCAGAATGAGTATAAGTTGTAGTCTTATATCCAGTACCATTAAAAGCTAAGGTAACTTTATCGCCAACTTTACTTTGTTTAGCAATACCATTAAGTTCATATTTTTCTGGTGGATTTGTTATTATATCTTTATAAGAATAATATGTATCATTGCCAGATTGAAAGGTTTCCCAAAAAGCTAGTCTATGAGTTTGCTTAAATGTAATAGCACCTACTATTGCTGGAGTTGCTTGATTGGTATGTGCTTCAGCTGTTTTTACATTTAATGCAAACCAAAATAACTGTTCTGCTGTTTGGTTGATATCCATATATTATATAATATATATTATTCTAACTTTCGATTAAAATATAAAATGCATTTTATTTTACAAAAGATAATCCTTTGCAAAATATATTTTATTTTATTTTTTTCAAACAATAATTAGATTCAGATGAATATAAATCATTAAAAACGACTTCTTGACCATCCACTTTAGAAGTAGATGTTTCACCATTTTCTTCATCTAAAATAATCTTAATATTACCATTTTTGCATAATTCACATTGCATTTTTGAATAAACTTTATAAGTAGTTTCTATTGTTCTCCCTTCTGAATCAGTTATAATTGCTGTTCTATATCCAGACCCATTAAAATTTATTTTATCTTTACTTTGAACAGCAATACCACTAATTATATAACTTGGTGGAGTACTAACTGATCTATTTGTTATTATATCTTGATAAGAAAAAAATTTAGACGAATTATTTGAAGTTGTTTTTGTATTTTCAAGAGGTCTTAGAGTAAGATTATGATTATGATTTAATAATCTTACTCTAAGACGTTCTGAAATCGATAAATTACTATGCACTTCATATGTAGCTACATTTACAGCACCCCAGATGGCAAACTCCCACGTGGATAATTGCCATAAAATTGGGATCTTTGTATTTTTAGTATCCATATATGTAATATATAGTATATTTTTTTTGTAACTTTCGGTTAAAATATAAAAACGCATTTCAGTCATTTTATTTAAATTTTTTCAAACAAAAATTAGATTCAGACGAATATAAATCATTATAATCAACTTCTTTTCCATCTACTATAGCTTTAGATGTTTCACCATTTTCTTCATCTAAAATTATCTTAATGTTACCATTTTTGCATAAACCTTGCATTTTTGAATAAACTTTATAAGTAGTTTCAGTTTTTTTTCCATCGGAATCAGTAAAAGTTGCATTTCTAAATCCAGTACCATTAAAAGCTAAAGTAACTTTATTGCCAACTTTACTTTGTCTAGCAACGCCACTAATTTCATAAGTTTCTGGTGAATTTGTTGATTTATTTGTTATGGTATCTTTATAAGAATAATATGTATCATCACCAGATTGAAAGGGATCCAGAAAAGCTAAACTATGAGTTTGCCAAAGTAGAAAAATAACTGCTTTTGCTGGAGTTGCTTGATTGGTATGTACTTCAACCGAAAGTACTCCTGCTGCATTCCATCCACGGATTTGTAACTCTTTGATATCCATATATTATATAATATATTTTTATTCTAGCTTTCGGTTAAAATATAAAACGTATTTCTACATTTAAATATAATGTCCCCTGAAGATGTTGCTGAACAAGTTATTTATAAATATGTGAAAAAAATTTATAATGATGAATGCGAAAAACGCAAAAAAGAAATACTGACACGAACTGAAATTGTAAATTTAGTGAACACAACTTATGAAGAAAAAGAAAAATCCTTGCGCCATCGTATTAAGTCCGCAATCAAGCAATTATGCACAAAAGAAGAGTATAAATCAGAGGAAGAAATTGATAAGCTCCTTGAACGCATATTTAAGGACCCTAATTTTAATAAAACAAAAATTATTCAAGAGGTAGAAATTCAGCAGACTTTGAAATAGCTAGCCAATCAAATTTATTAAAAATGATTCTGAATTATGAGCCAAACTTTTTTGAATTTTATAAATAATTGTGAATAGATTTTTGTAATTTTTTCACATAATTACAACTGTCATGTCATCATGTGCATATTTTTCCACAAAATAGGCTATAATGGCTGTCTTAGATGAGAGGGCTGACCAAATTGCTGGATCTTTAATAGGTAGCCCATCGCTGGCAATCACAAGACGATGACCCGGCTTTCGCTGGAATATTCCACAAATAGTGAATGACTCCAGAACTCGGCGTATATCATCGTCCGGTTTGACCAAAGAGGGCTCAATACCCATAGTTCGCAATCGGACGCCATCGCGGATAAAAAAATGACCCTGCATGAAAATTTTGGCTCCATAATAACTCCAGAAAGCATTTGACCCACCTTTTCCTCTTCCTGGTTCGCTACGGTGCTTCATAAAGAGTTGCCATGGCGACATTGATGTACCCCATTCAGTTTCTTCTTCTGGGTCTTGTTTTTCCAGTTGGACGGAATCAAACGCTAATGTTCGCCCATCTCCGCTGAATCCTTCTGGGATCTCAAGAACATAAGAGTCCCCCAATTTGACGACCATGTAGGTCTGTCTATCTGGGGAAAAAACGACAATGAGTACAGTTGTCCCGGAATTTGGGATTCGTTCGCGCCAATTCTCAAAATTGGTGCAAACATGTTCGATAAAAATGGCGCGCAATTGGGTGCAAGATTCTGCAGAAATTTCCACATTCGGCGGAACCAATTCGGCACAACATGCGGCGCCTGCTTCCGCGATGATTCTGCCTTGAGGACCATGTCCATCAGCAATGATGACAAAATTGGGACCACAAATGAGAACGTCTTGGTCTTCTTGGTCTCTGGCACCGGGCTTGTACCCGGGGATACGATATTCTTGCATTGTATTTGTAAATTCATAAAAATAATTAAAATTTTTTATCAATTTTTTGGGGGGGATAAAAAACTCGAAGAGTTTTTTATCCCTTAGTCTTAAAGACGAAGTCTTTAAGACTGAACAGCGTTTCCCCCTTACACTAACTAATCACAAAGTGATTCGTTACCCCCCATACCTATTTAGAAAATTGCCAACATTGGCAATTATAGGGAATTGTATTGGAAAACAAAATTCCCCTCTTCTTTGCCAAATTATTGCAAAATTATTTATTAAATAATTTTATTCTATCAGAATTCTATTAGTATTTTTGCCCCTATTTGGCAATTGCGGGGCTGCAATAGCATGGGGATTAGGGGGGAACGGCTAAAAAACTCGAAGAATTTTTTAGCCCTTGAGTCTTAAAGACTGAACGGCAGTTCCCCCCTTAGTTGGCGTTCGGTATAATTCTTGAATCCAACCGCTCCATATTCTGCTCTATTTGCGTCACTTCAAATGTATATGAAATCTGCTTCTTTGCATGAATATAAAACGCCTCATAAGGACGGTAAAATCCCCAAGGTGGTGACTTCAAATAGTTAGGGATGTCCTCAAATGGATACAGTAATTGAAACTCCAATGGGTCATCCAATCGCCCTCCCACTCGAATTCCACTTGGAGTCAAAAATGAGCAAGAATCTATTTCATTCGATCCCCTCTTATTAACATTCACAAAACCCTTTGAAACCACTGTCACATTAGGGTCAAAATCATTCATCCTTGATTTTACCCGAACATTTAGCCCAGATCCATCAATTACCTCAATATCTAGAATATACTTATTATTAATTATAACCATATCCCCCACTTTCAAAAATGGGCTCACATCTATTTTCTTTTCCTTTTTCCCTGCCTGTGAATCATATACCATATAAAAATATATTGTAGGATAATTTGTAAAACTTATATATACATTTTCATTTAATTTTGTCGCTGAAGCCAATGGATTGCAGTTGAAAATACTGTAAAAAATCAAGCGGTCTCCAGGAGATAGTCCAACACCGCAAATTTCCTGCCCATAGCTTGGGTCCTTCTCAATAATTCGTATTTTTGTCAAATGCTGACCAGGCTTTAGTGGGCAGAAAAAACCTGGTTTTACTTCATCACCCTGTTCGATAGACTTAATATATACTTTGTCCACACCAACATCTAACAATTGGTTAAACCGTGTCACCAATTGGAGCGTCATTTGCGATAATTTTGCCCATGTCGATGGATAAAATGTCTTTCCTTCCAGCGTTGATGTCTTTAAATTAACGAACTTCCGGGTCACCCCATACATCTTGTCAAAGTTCAGCTTCGCCAGTGCCCGCCGACTCGCCAAAGTAGTGCCATCATAGGCGCCATCAATTTCATCCACAACCAAAAAGAAATAGGGTTCGTCTAATACATCAATACTTATTCCGTAATTCTCCTTCCAAACAGGACCATAAGGAAAACTCGGGAATGCATTTGGCACCAATCGGTTTTCGTCAATTTTTGGTCCATTGAAATCATATGGTGCCAGCCCACCAACATAGCCCCTATCCAGGGGGATCTGTGCATCCAAACATTTCAACTCCACTATATTCTGGTAAATATTCTCCAATTTTGCGCCTTTCCCGCCAACATTCTGATACACCACGGGCGGACCATACATTACAACGCCATCACTATTCAAAAAAGAGGGGACCTCTACTTCCGTCCCTGGCTGTTCAAAACGAACCTGAAAATTAGTTGGCAAAGGGTATGCTTCGAGGTCCCTTTGGAGACTATCAACGGATATATAATATTTCCGCGTTTGATAGTTCAACTTTTCGGGGGGTATAAGAGAGTAGTTCAGAGTCGCATTATTGCTCTGTTGATTCATTAAAATAAGCTCCTGTTCCGCTTTTTTTTTGTTATCATCAGCGATTTTGGACTCGTCATTTTTCACAAAGAAATTCTCTGTTAATGGGGGGAACGCACGTTCCCCCCTAACCCCCCCTCCTCTTCCTATCACATCATCAACTCGATTGTTGGTGTTTCTTCCAATAATTTCGTCGATCCGATTGTTTGTAGTTCTATCTGAATTATCATCTACCCGATTGCTGGCATCCTTAGGGCGATCCAATTGTCCATCCTGCATATACTGCTTTTTTAGCCTAGCAAATTTATCATCAACTTCTTGATTCTCCTTAAAAATAGTAGTGTCTTCGCCCTTGAGATTCGCTGCTGATTTAAAAAAAGCATCCAATGAAGAGCTCATATCTTGGTTTCCCAATCCCATATTTGGCATAAAATTACTTGGTGTATTCGTGGGTCCAATATCTCTCACAATATTTTGACGGCTGTTTTGCCCATCAATAAATCTCTCCGCATCAGCATCAGGCTCAATATTATTGCGCACATTCTGTGTCATTGGCAAATTATTATCATATGTCAGCTCTTTATTCTGGTAATTATTACTACTGTAAATATTCCTCTGATCTTCTAAAGCGGCTCCAGCGCCTCCACTGGATTCCATTTCGCGCTCTTTCTTCAATTTTTCGAATAAATCCATAGGATTTTGGCTTTGGGGCTCCCCAACGTAAATATTATTCTGCGTCTTATTCAAATATCCAGCCTCAATATTGCGAAATACACCAGGTGTGACCAATTCAACCGTTTTCTTGTTTAACGCCCCAAAAAATTGGCGCTGACTCTGGGTGGATTTTAGCTGTTTATCCTTATTTTTATCCCATAATTTCGACATTATTAATTGGATATCGTCTAAATATTGTCCTTCCACATCGAGCCCATAGCGGTCTTTAACTAATTTATAAATATCAGATGCTACTGCAAATATATTTTGCTGATTTAAATAACTCATTCTCGTTATATATTTGTAGAATATATTTTTTAAACCACTTAAGCAGCTTCTTCAAATTCCAGTCTTTCTGGAATATAAATTAAATATCCTTCGGTAATCCTCTGCGCTAAAAATTTTGCACAATCTTGGGCATTTATTGTCTGGGTCATTTCCTTAAATTCGGGTTCTTCTTCCTCTCCAACCCAATCAAACTCATATATTTCGAATTCATCGCCATTTTCGTGATTTTGCAACCCAATGTAATAGCAATGTAATTCCCGGGAAAATAAAATATAATGAGATAACATACACTCAATAGGAATTTTCTCTAGATCACCTCCTCGAATTTCATTCATAAAAGAAGCAATCATCCACTTTTTCTCATAGAATGTAAAAGATTCTTCAAAATCAGGATATTCATCTTCATCTGACTCTTCTGAGGGCGCTTCCTCTTCAGAATCTTTTTGCTTCAAGGACTGCTTTACTCGATCTAATAGACTCATTATCTTTTCTATATTTAATTCTTATAACAGTTTTAAATCATTTTTTTTATTTAGAAATTCTATAAATCCCTGCTTTACTGTCCCAAAAATTTCGTCATTTGAATCTCCATATCCCAACAATTTAATTAAATACCCCCTATTTTTTATAATATTTTTTGGATATATAACTTGTAATAACTGGCTCTTATCTTTATATTTATCACAGTCATATTCTTTCTTATAGGGAATGTAAATATTTCCAAAATAAAGAATATCTGGAATAAGTTTTTCAATTAATTCTCCAGAAGTTTTTAGCATAATTGTATTAACTTCTATTTTTTCCAAATAATCTACTAAAAATATATTATCACCTATTTTGCCTCTTTGTTTTTCCTTATCTATCATCACCAATTTTACTATTCCACCAAGTCTTCTTTCCAAAGCTGGCAAATAATATTTTAATTTTTGCCCAACTAAATATATAACAGAAATTGGTATATTCCGCAGAATTCCCAATTGAATCAGCGCCCATTTTACATAATATGGAATAATTTTTTTATTTATATAAAGAAGGCAAAAATAGCGAAGCTGTGAATTAAACCTTTCATAAGGAAATTGGAGCGTATATTGATAAAAGCCACTAGCACAATGATCTTTCAATTCCAATTCATAAATTTTAAAATAATAGCCAATCATATATTGAAGAGTTAAATAATCCATTGGATATTCAATAACTCCAAACAATCTGCTCATCATAATAACTACATCTTTTCGAATAATATTTACCTGATTAATTGATACTAATTGGTTATAAACACCAAATTTTTTTTCAAATGCTCGATTTGCATTATATTCACCAGGATTTTTATCTTCATTGAGTGTTTTTCGCGACATATTAATTTTTAAATCTAATATGTCCAATTTTTTCATTGGCTGCGCTATAATACAGTCTGATTTCGCGTAAAAAAATAGATTCGATACATATTTAAACTCTTTCAAAAAATAAATAAGATATTCTGGGTGAAATCTACTAGTTAATGTTTTATATTTTTCAATATTATCTATGTGTATAATAAATATTTTACTATCATTGGCATAATATTCTAAAATCCGATTAGGTGTTGGAGTAATAATAATAATATTACGCAAAAATGGCAAATTATTTCTAGTTATTTCTATATTCATAAAAAAAGCTGAATGATTTATAATTTCTAAATTCTCATTGTATGTATATATAAAATCGATTGGGTCTTTCTCATCTATTTTTTCAGATATGGAGAACTTTTCATATATTTTTTTTATAAGCCGATCCTCTAATCGCTCTAATTTCTTCTTTGATTTATAGCATTCACTTAATTCATTAATTAATAAATCATTTGACGGATCTTTATTTAATTTTGCAAGAGTATTTTTAATAATACGCTCCTCATTTTCTTCAAAAATTATTTCATTATTTTCATCATCAAAATCCTCTAATTTTTCCATATTGATATATTGAAAAATATTTATTTATTTCTTGATTTTTCCACCGACTTTAATAGTTTTCAAATCATTATCCTTTTTCGGTGGTCTGTAAAAATAATTTCGTAGAACATTCACAGAATAATCACTTATCGTTTTATTCTCTATTTCCGATAGCTTATTTCCTTTGATGCTTTCTATTATAAAATTCATTGAATAGACCCCGCATTCACTTCCGCCAAATTGGTGCTTCTTTTTATTCCAGTCTATAGTGACCCCATTTTGCATTTGCCGTTTTAACATACCCATAAAATATTTTATATAATCGGGTGGTGGACTACCTGTACTGTCATAATATATAATAGAATTATCTTTCATATTTGCAAATAATCCAACCCAATGGCTGCCGCTTTCATTATGTTTGTCTAAATTAAATATAACTCCCACCATATTTACACCTTTGCGATTCATTTTTGCTAAATCAATATTTGTGAGTTCACAATAAATATCTTTCGGGCAATCTACTGGAACGGGTCCGAAGAATTTAAATTCGGTGTATAATTTCTCATATTGTCGCATAACATTAAGAATGTCAGTTGTAGTTAGCCATGTGAATTTATTTTTTAGCCAATTTGAAGGCATTGGTGGCTTAAATGTATCATATTTTATTTCTCGATCATTCAATTCTTTTATAAATTTATTGTCCATCCATTCCCATTCATAATCACACTCATCGAATAAATGCATGCGAATAGCATTCCAGAGTTCTTCTTTTGTGCCAGTCAATTTTATTTTAGAACCTTCTTTCTCATTTAGTATTTTTGTCATTTTCAGGAGCTGTTCTCTTGTATAACATGTAGTATCACCTTTCCGATGTGGGGCACAATTCATATAATTTAATATATTATAATATAATAATTTTCAATGGATGTAATTATTAATTATGGAATTAAATATAAGAAATGTGGGCAAATGTCTTACTCTGGCTACAAAAAGAAGTCTCTTTTTGATCATCTACTTTATCACTTGACTCATAAAACAAAAGAAATATCATATGCTCTTATGGCGGAATTGCATGCATCTTCATATTATAAAGATATAGAAAATTTCTTTATCCAATTTTTATCCCAATATGTGATCTATTACGATATTTCTGCTGCATATTTTTTATTTCAGGCTATAGAAAAAAGAAAGGTAATTCAGAAAATATTGCCAAAAGCCTATCGGAATATTGGACTAATTAATTCGAATGAAATGCGAAATAACTATAGCACAATCATTTCAATGTTCCTTTCTTCGAAACTTATGTTGAAAACGGACATAATAAAAATTGGGAATAAATCACACAATTCAGAACATTATGCAGTTTATTCTAATTTGACAGAATTTTATCCAGTTATAGATTCAGAAAATAAAGAGTTAGAACCCTTAATGTCGCGAGGAATTCGAGAAATACTTTATTATAATGAGACTAAAGGTTTTCAGTTAAACAAAACAAATTTTGAGAAACTTATATTTTGGATTTGCTGGATTAATAAAATAGAGAAAAAAGTAAAAGAAATTTATTTATTTACTCCAATTACTAAAATAATGAAAAAATATGAGAAATGGAATCGCTATTGGGAATATTTTATTTGGGATAAAACATGGCAAAAATGTGAAAAAAACAATGGAATTAATAAGGCAATAATAAAATCTTTATTTAAATTATTTTATCATAATTATAATCACTCAAAATGTAGGGAAAGAGCTGGGATTTTAGCAATTGGGGTGCTAATATCCAATACAAATGCAAAAATACCAATAAAAAAAGTTATAACAGATGACCAAATCTTTTGCAATTTAAATTCGAATATTATTTATAAAAATGTAACTACAGACGTTGATAATGATGAAGAATATTTAAATTTATACAATGCATTTTATAATATAAAGAAGAAAGATGATACAAAAACAAAGAATATTTATGATAATAATAAGATGGAGAGAAAAATGGATTTATTAAAAAATTATATACCAAAAATAAATAATAAAGAAATTAAAATCTCAGACTATTTTAATGGATAAAAAAATAATAATAGGCTTATGTGTTTTATTTGTAGTAAGTATAATTATTATATCAATTTTAGTTCCAATTATTTTAACTAATGATTATAATGATAGATGTAAAAATAGAACACAGAGATGTTTGGATGTTTATAATAATTATCCAGTTATAAAACAGAATCCAATTCCAAATGGAGGAAAATATTACAATGAATTTTTTAAAAAAGATAAATATTATGGCTTGCGTGATTTTTTCTATGCTGCTTCATATAAGAGCTATTTACCATGTGGTTTTACGAGAGATGTCGTATCATATAATGCAATTAAAAATGTATTACTGAAAGGTGCAAGAGCGATTCATTTAGATATTTTTTTTAAAGGAAATGATCCATTTGCAGATGATGCAAAGATTATTGTTGGGAATGTAATTGACGGGGAATTTTCTTATTCGCAGTGTGTTCCAGAAAATGAACGTTATTTAGAATTTATGAATTGTTTGGAAATTATCAATAAATTAGCATGGAGTAAAACAGATGCACCATTATTTTTATATTTGAATATGGAATTTTGTGTAAATACAAAATTAGAATATCAAGTATATTCCCAATTATTTGCAAAATGTTCAAAAAATTTTATGGATAAATATTATTCATTTCAGAGAGTTAATATTGGTGATATACCAATTAATATGGCATTGAATAAATTAATCATACTTACAAATAGAATTCCTATTAATGGGTTTTTAAATGAAATAACAAATGGAGTTATGAGTGCAGATAGTACAAATGTTATTTTATACAAAATAACAGATAAGGATATTGAATATGGGGGAATAAAAATAAAATTCCCTAAAAAAGAAGATGCAGTTAAAGTATCAATGTTTAATATGGTGGCAGTTATTAAAGAAAGTCTGCCAAATGATAAGAATATATATAATCAAAAAATAGATACAAATAATTATGATGCATCATATCATTTTGAATTAGGAATTTCGATGACATTTATGAACTGGCAGAATAATCCAGAAGATTATTTGAAGAAATTTGCGGAAGGTGGAATGATTTTAAAACCGGCGGAACTTATTTATATACCAAGACCAAAACCTCCAGTAGAAGAAAGAGATACTAGATTTGATTATGAAACTACAAGAGTAACAGGATTAAATGGATTTTATGATTTTGAATTTTAATGAAACTAAAAATAGTAGAAAAAATTTTCTTTTTCAATTTTCTCTTTCAATCCTAGAATATAATGATAGACTGGGTAAGCTATTTTAAATAAATTTGGAAATTCTTTTATAAGATGTGAATTATTACCAATATCATCTACAAATAAAATATCAAATTTAAAATTATTATATAAATAGTGTATAATATTATCCATAGATTCTTTTTCAGGATTATAAATATATAATAATTCTATACATTCTGGTGAATTTTGTTTAAAAAACATTGTTGTAGCCCCCAAGTTTTCAGCACTTAAGGCATCTGATTTTAAAGTAAGTGGTATTAATACTTCATTACCCAAAGTTTTAGCACGCTTATTATTATTACAAGTTAGAATAATCATATTTTTTTTATTTTGTAATTCAAAAACTTCATTTAATGATTTTTTAAAATATTTTTTAAATGATTTTGATAAATAATAGTAATTTGAAGCAATATTATATTCATAGTAACTAGGAATTGGTTTTCTATCAATTTTAAATATTACAAATTTTGCGTTCATTTTATTTGAGTAATCAGCTATGTAATTCATGAGTTCTTTGAAAATTCCTTTATCTCTATAATTTTTATTTATAATTGCATTATCAACAAAATTAGATAAATACTTTTTATTTTTATATTCTATTTCAATAATACTATTCATTACCGCACCATAATATATAGAATTAACTTTCATATAAAATATTTCTGAATGCGGCATTGTTTTAAGAAAATAATTTATTTTTTGTTTATCAATTAGAACACCTTTTAAATAATTTTTGTATAATTCAACTAAACATTTTTTATCTTGTTCTGTTAAATCCTGTTTAGAATAAATATTAGGATGCAGTTTTCCAGAATAAAATTTTGGTTTCCTAAGATTTTTTCCTAAATGATACCAAAAATGATATTGCAATAAATGATGATAATAATAAATAAATATAATAATTATTAATAAAAAAAATATAATTGTTAATAACATTTTAAAAAAAATATTTTATTATATATGGATAAATTAAAAACACATAAATTACTTAAAAATCATATAGATTTAATAAAAAATATGGTAATAGAAAAAAAAGAACTAGAAAATAAAATAAAAAAATTGGAAAAAAATAAAGAATCCTGTTCCATAAAAAAGAAAAGCATAAATAATCGCAACAAAAATGATAACAATAATAACAACAATAACAATAACAACAACAACCACAGCAGCAATAACCATAGCAGCAACAACAACCGCAGCAACAATAACCATAGCAGCAACAACAACCGCATCAACAATAACAACCGTAGCAACAACAATAACAATAATAACAATAACAACAACAATAATAACAATAACAACAACAATAATAACAATAACAACAACAATAACAACAATCGCAGCAACAACAACAATAATAATAACAATAACAATAATAACAATAACAGTAACAACAACCGCAGCAACAACCGCAATAACAATAACAATAACAATAACAATAACAATAACAATAACAATAACAACAACAATAACAACAACAACAACAACCGCAATAACAACAGTAACAATAACAATAACCGCAGCAACAACAATAATAACAACAATAATAACAACAACAACAGTATGAACAATAGCAATGGAATCGAAACTTGTAATAATAATTATAAAAGAAGCATAAGTAATTTGTATTCACAAATAATTAATGATTCTAATTATACTTTGAACAAATATTTAGAAAGGAAACCAAGATTAATCCTAACTATCTATAAAAAAAATCTTCTATAAAATAATACATGAGTCTATCTGAATTTTCATTTTTTTTACCTGGTTCCACAAATATAAATTATTCAAAAAATAATAAATCTATATCTTTACCAAATAGTTCAAATGGCAATAATATTAAGGTTAATTTAAAAAAAATACAATCTAACTTTAAACAATTAATTGATACAATAATATTATTACTTAATGATAAAAAAAAATTAGAATCTGAAGTAATATTATTAAAAACAAATGCACAAAAACAAAAAAATACGCTATCTACAGAGAAAAATAGTTCAGAATTATTAAAGTATATAGGAGTTTTAGATGATTATTTAATTGAAGTAAATAAAATATTAAAAAATTATCCAGATCAAAAAGCTGAACTTTTATCAAATATTAAAGATAGAATTAATAAAAATTTCCAATTTACATCACAAAATAATAGTGTATCTATATCTGAATTATTTGGAAAGAAAAATAATAGCAAATCGGTATCTGAATCATTTGAAAAGAAAAATAATCATGTGAATAATGGACAGTCTATGTCTGATTTATTTGGAAAGAAAAATAATGGACAGTCTATGTCTGATTTATTTGGAAAGAAAAATAATGGACAGTCTATGTCTGATTTATTTGGAAAGAAAAATAATGGACAGTCTATGTCTGAATTATTTGGAAAGAAAAATAATGGACAGTCTATGTCTGAATTATTTGGAAAGAAAAATAATGGACAGTCTATGTCTGAATTATTTGAAAAGAAAAATAATGGACAGTCTATGTCTGAATTATTTGAAAAGAAAAATAATCATATGAATAATGGACAGTCTATGTCTGAATTATTTGAAAAGAAAAATAATCATGTGAATAATGGACAGTCTATGTCTGAATTATTTGAAAAGAAAAATAATCATGTGAATAATGGAGTGTCTTTGTCTGAATTATTTGAAAAGAAAAATAATCATGTGAATAATGGCGTGTCTTTGTCTGAATTATTTGAAAAGAAAAATAATAGTCAGCCTATTTCTCAATTACTTGAAAAAAAAAATAATAAGTATGCTAAAACTCTAGAAGAATTAATGGGTGTTAATTATGAACCAAATAATAATTCATTATTAAATAATCATATAAATAATCACTCTAAAATTCAAGAAAATTCAATGCTTAATAATTCTAGTATTCAAAAAAAATTAATGCTTAATAATTCTGGTAATAAAAATGGTAAGCAAAATAGCATTATGCTTAATAATTCTGGTAATAAAGAGAGCTTTATGCTTAATAATTCTGGTAATAAAGAGAGCTTTATGCTTAATAATTCTGATAATAAAGAGAGCTTTATGCTTAATAATTCTGGTAATAATAGAGGATCAAAACTTAATAATTCTGGTAATAATAGAGGATCAAACCTTAATAATTCTGGTAATAAAGAGAGCTTTATGCTTAATAATTCTGGTAATAATAGAGGATCAATACTAAATAATTCTGGTAATAAAGAGAGCTT
>Ga0315284_10003842_pt1 | contig 21338 bp, 23 predicted proteins | sample YL17G09_16_MG_FD_203696 | JGI IMG/M metagenome (GOLD analysis project Ga0315284, IMG submission 203696) | Sediment microbial communities from Yellowstone Lake, YNP, Wyoming, USA - YL17G09_16 | ecosystem: Environmental > Aquatic > Freshwater > Lake > Sediment | place: USA: Wyoming | collected...
ACATCCGGGATCATGAGAACGTTTTGCCAAATGGCAAAACGGTGTGGTAGTGTTTGTCTTTATAAAGTTCAGCAGCACTCCTGTAATATTTTGTCGTTGCCCTTGACAGTTTATTGAGTCCGTGTCCTAAAAGGGGCAGCCCATGAAAAGTAATTCCGGCATTGTCTTACGGCCCATGACCGGAGCCTCCCCCAGGCTGGGGAGTCTGGTCTGGCGTCTGAGAGCCAGGGCCATCTTGACCCGGAGCCTCGGTGGGCTGGTTTCCACCCGAACCAGGACTATCACCGGTACCAGACGGCCCAGGTATATCCGTGGGGCTCATCGTTCCGGCACCTCCCCCAGGCTGGGGAGTCTGGTCTGGCGTCTGAGAGCCAGGGCCCTCTTGACCCGGAGCCTCGGTGGGCTGGTTTCCACCTGAACCAGGACCATCACCGGTACCAGACGGCCCAGGTATATCCGTGGGGCTCATCGTTCCGACACCTCCCCCAGGCTGGGGAGTCCGGTACGTAGTCTGAGAGCCAGGGCCCTCTTGACCCGGAGCCTCGGTGGGCTGGTTTCCACCCGAACCAGGACCATCACCGGTACCAGACGGCCCAGGTATATCCGTGGGGCTCATCGTTCCGGGACCTTGTGGTTCATTCCCGTTATCAGGAGTCTGCACTCCTGAACCACCCTGGTTCTGGCGGCGCTGCTGGATCTGCATACGGAACCCCTGCAGGTCCGCCTCGCCCATGGCAGCCAGTTGGATTTGCTCTTGAAGACGTGCATGTGCCCTCAAGAGTATTGGTTCCGCAGATTCTGGAACTCCAGACAACAACATCGTCATCGTCTGCATCTGGGTTTCAGCGCGCTGCCGGATTTGTTCCAACTGCTGTATTGCTTGAGGGTCATCCATTCCGGCGGCCAGTTCGAGCACCAGATCCAGTTCGTTCTGGAGGCGGGTTTCGACTTCCTCCGGGATTGGCTTCCCGGCAGCTAGCAAGCCGGCCATTTCTGCCACCCGGCGATCGGAGAAATCAAGCGCATAGTTCAAGCGCATTTGAGGGGATCCCGTCAAGGACAGGACGGCATCCTCACTCCAGGTTTTCACCGGATACAAGGCCTGATCCGGCAGGCTGTCTTGGGCGGCGAAGACCGTCGCACTGGTCCCGCCAAAGAAGACGACCACAGCTAAAACAACGGCGATCAGAGTATTCAACACGGGAAGGCGCTCCTTTCTCTGAAACAGGGGGAATATTGTGTTGCTCCACCTGTTGTGACGCCGGTCTGCCTTCCGGGATACTGCTTGCCGGAAATCCACTGCCTGTTTCAAGTAATTTGCCCTGCCACGAGCCGCAGCCTGCGGGTCACGCGGCGGAATATTCTGTAGGTCGTTGAAGGCGTTTTTCAGCTTGGAGTCCAAACCGTCATTCTTCATAGGAATTCCTCGCGGTTCAAGATCCTTTGCAAGGTGGCCAGGGCACGATGTTGCAAGGATTTAACCGCCCCGACAGGCTTCTTGAGAGAACGGGCAATCTCCTCGTTCTCCCAGCCTTCCAGGTACTTTAGCGCAATCACTTTTTGCTGATCAGGCGTAAGCTTTTTTAATGCCATTCGAAGGCGTTCCTGATACAGGCGTCGGCCTGCATCTTTTTCAGGATCGGCATTCTCGTCATGGTGTTCTTCCGTCAATTCCACCGGTTGCATTGGCTCTCGCCGGTAATGGTCGACAATCCAGTTGTGCGCCATACGGTAAAGATAGGCTTGCAAATAACTCTCAGGGCCGTGCTTGGCCCGTAAAGCCTGTAAGAAGCGGCTGAATGTTTCACCGACACACTCTTCCGCCAGATCCTGGTCGTCCATCATCCGCATGGCATAGCGGTAGAGCCCTGGGCTGTAGGTATCATAAATCCGTGCCAAGGCTGGGTGGTCAAATTGCCGGGCAAGTTCCAGGAGTTCAGGGTCGGAAGGCACTTCTTTATCCATTGATTGAGACGCAGGAGGTCAGGGGAAGATACGGTCCGTTTCTACCGTTCGAATAAATATTGCATTGACAATAATGACTGCACTGCAAAAACCGCCTAAACACAAAGGCCACGAAGGGACACGAAGGAAAAGCCTTCATCTTCAAACCTTTGTGTACGTTGTGTCCGCCTGCCCCCGTTTTGTGGGGGTTGTGTTTAAAGACCTTTTTGCAGTGGACTCAATAATAACATCCATATTCAAAAAGAAATCGACCTAGTAATTGTGAAGATTTCGTAAAGACTTGCCCTCTCTTGTTTTCCGGCCGTATCCCGGCCGGAGTCTATACGTCAAAAAGAATAAAGGAGAATATACCATGAAAAAAATCGTTATTCTGTTCGTAGCCCTGGTGATGGTATTTGCCTTCGCCATTCCTGCTTCTGCCGGCGGAAATGGTCCGGGCGGTGGCAATGGTTCCGGCGGTAACGGTTCCGGAGGCACAGGCTCCGGCAGCGGCCAGGGACAACAAGGAACACGCGGTACTTTTGCATTGGTCGGCAAGATTGCTGCCATCGGGACCAACACGGTCACGATCGATGTGATCCGCGGCAACAAGCTGGTCCAGCCGTACATAGGCAGCCAGGTGACTGTGACGGTGACCCCCCGGACGCGCTACCTTTATAAAGATGGCACAACCACCAGACCGATTGGCTTTGCTGACCTGAAAGTGGGTCAGAAGGTCAGCGTCAACGGGACGGTCGCGAACAACGTCTGGACAGTCTCCCGCATCACTGTGGGCGCCGCGTTGAGTTGCTTGCCGTAAGGCCGTTTCGTACTGGGTTCTAATAAAGCCAGCAGACATCAGCCTGCTGGCTTTATTGATTCCGGATACCTTGAGGATGAGATGGTTCTGTCCCGTTTAGTTCGCCACGGGCAGACCTATAAACCAAATCAGCCTGTGTTCTCAATATTGGCAGGGAATTCTATAACTCCCTCAACGCCTCCACCACCTTGACACCTGCCAGGCAGCGGGAACTTATCCAGGCGCTGACGAACATTCCCAGCAGCGCCCGCCCCACCAGCGTGGCAAGGTCTGCCAGCGGCCAGGCCAATCCCTGGGCAGGGATGGTGAACACTACTCCCAGCAACATCAACAGCAGCCGCGCCAGCCCGATCCCGATAGCCGCCCATGTCGCCCAGAATAGCGCCCAGTGCGGCAGAGAGAATGACGCCCAGGATGGACAGCCGCCCGCTGGCGGCATAGGCCGCTGCCAATACAAGCAGGGTTTCGCCGGGCAATGGCAATATTCACCCCCACCTCCACCCCCGAACCGGCTCCTGGACCAATCTGAAAAAACCTCTTTTTCTTCCCCCCGCTCCCTCACCTCCCTCATCCCCCTCACTCCCGTAACCTACGACTCCGACGACGACACATTGCTAACTATATCATCGGCAGCAGCGGTTTGACGGCCTCGTCTTTTGCCCAGACTTGTACGGTCACGGTTGCTCTGCCTGGTCATAGACGCGCTGAAATTCCTCCAGATAGGTCGCCGCCACAGCCGGGCTAAGGATGATCACTACATTCTCGTCATTGCTTTCCTCGGCGCTGGCCGTGAAATTATACGAGCCAGTGATGACGATCTGCCGATCGATGATGATCACTTTATGGTGCATCAGACCATTTGTGTTCCCGTCCTGGCGCACGTCCAGGCCAGCCTGCAGGAACGAGTCATACTCGGTGCCCTGGTTGGACGCTATCTGACCATTGTCCATCACGCCCGCCACCGCGATGCCGTTCTGCGCCCGTTCCACGATTGCTTCACCAATGTCGTTGGACGTAAACGAGAAAGCCAGAAAATAGATGCTCTCCTGCGCACTCCGAATGATCTCCAGAATGTGCTGCGCCACGCCATCATCCGGCGAAAAGTAGACCTCCACCTGTGTGCCGTCAATTGTTAACTTGGGATTGGGAGTATTGACAGACCCATCCGGGCCGAAAAGACCGTCAGCGAACATTTCCTCGAACTCGTTGGTGTAATCCTGGGCCACCTGCACAGACCGGATGCGGATGAGGTTGTTGTTATCTTTATATGCGCCGCCGACGGTGTAATTCATCGAGCCGGTCCAGATCTCGGAACGGTCTACGATGACGAACTTGTCGTGCATCAGCCCCTCGTGCTGGTCACCGATGACAGGAATGCCGGCATCAATCAGGTCCTGGACTTCCCGGTCGTCCATGTTATCGCTTTCCATGACCATGCGTACCACCACCCCGCGCTGGTGAGCATGGATCAGCGCGTCCCGAACGCTCCACAGGTTTAGACTGTAGGCAGTCACATCCACCGAGAGACGCGCCCCGTCAATGGCAGCGGCCAGGGCCTCGTCCGGGCCGCCCTCGTAGTCGTGGGCGTGAGGAGCGGTCGGGTCAGTGAAGTAGATGTAGAGCCAGCCGGCCGCGGGTCCGGGTGTGAGTGTGGGTTGTACCGGTGAGGCAGTCGCTGGTCTACAAGCAGATAACAGTAAGCTGATTGCCAACAGGAAAGAGATACATTGACTATGCGCAGTTCTGCGGGGTTTCATGGGATACCTCACCTTTTGAATTAACGGGATTATAGCACTATCGTTTTGCTTCTCCTCACAAGATGGCGAAGCCAGTAGTGTATAATCCTCGCACATGGACGAGCCTCCCAGCAACGCCAATCAACAGATCGCCCGCTCCGCCGGAACGGTGATGCTGGCCTTTCTTTTCAGTCAGTTGGCCGGGTTGGCCGCCAAAATTCTGATTGGGCGGACATTCAACCAGTACGAAGTGGATGCCTTCCTGGCCGCCAACCGCCCCTCGGAAACGCTGGTGGTGATCATGGCCGGTGGCATCTTCGTATCCTCCTTTATCCCCGTTTTTGTCAAATTCCTGGTCAAAGAGGATCGCCGTTCGGCCTGGCAACTGGCTTCATCCACCGCCAACCTGATCCTGATCATCATGACAGCCGCCGGTGGGCTGATCGCCCTATTCGCCGGGCCAATCGTAAAATACACCCTGGCGGCTTTTTTCTCGCCCGATAAACAAACGCTGACCAGTGACCTGCTGCGCATCCAGGCAATTTCTGTCATTTTTTTCAGTCTGAGCGGACTGCTTATCGGGATCCTGAACTCGCATAAGAAATTCCTGATGTCGGCTCTGGCTCCGGCCATGTACCAGCTCGGGCAGATCTTCGGGGCGCTCGTGCTTGCACCGAGCATGGGAATTTACGGGCTGGCGTGGGGCGTGGTCATCGGCTCGGTGCTCAACCTGCTCATCCAAATCCCAACCCTGCTGCGGCTTAGAGGGCAGTACGTTCCCACCCTGGGACTGCGAAACCCGGCCGTCGGCGAAGTGCTCCGTCTGATGGGGCCGCGCATGTTCGGCGCAGCCGTGGTGCAACTGATGGTCATCGTCAATACCTTGCTAGCCTCCAAAAACGAAGGCGCGGTGTATGCCCTCTCCTACGGGTTCTCGCTGATGATCATGGCGCAAGCCGTCATTGCCCAATCGGTAGCCACCGCCGTCATGCCAACCTTCTCAGCGCAATATGCCCAGGGGAAACTGGAGGATATCCGACGGACATTGGCATCCGCCCTGCGCAGTGTGATCCTGCTTTCTGTTCCGGCCACGGCTGGGTTGATCCTGCTCGGCACGCCCATCATCGCCTTCCTATACCAGCGCGGCAAGTTCACGCCCGAAACCACACAAATGGTGGCCTGGGCGCTGACCTGGTACGCCGTCGGACTGGTGTTCCACTCCGTTCTGGAAGTACTGGTGCGCGCCTACTACGCCATGCACGATACCAAGACCCCCGTACTCGTCGGCGCGACCGCGATGACACTGAGTATCGGCCTGAGCCTGGTCCTCGCCCCGCTCTTCGAACGTCTCGGTTGGATGCCACACGGCGGGCTGGCGTTGGCCGTTTCGGTATCCACCGCGCTGGAAGTGACCACGCTTTTCCTGATCATGCGTAGACGCCTGGACGGGATTCACGGTCGTGAGATTGCCAATGGATTTGGGATCGCAGCCCTCGGGACCCTGATCCTGGGCATCGCCCTCGTTTTTTGGCTCCAAGCCATGCAGTCCCACTCCGTCGCATTGACGGCATTGGGTGGCGTAGCTGTCGGCGGGGCAGTTTACGGGCTTGTGTTGATATTATTGCGCGTTCCGGAAGTCCGCAGCCTGTTCCAAGCGGTCAGTCGGCGGTTGTCACGATAGATTTCCCCTAACGCCAGAGAAACCACAAACTCAAAGCCACCACCAAACCAAGCAACACTCCGCCTAGCGCTTCCAAAGGGGTATGTCCCAGCACTTCGAGCAAGTGTTCCTGCGAGATCGGATGGCCTTGCAAGAGTTCTTCCACCAACACGTTGATCTTCTGGGCCTGCATCCCGGCCTGGCGGCGGATGCCGGTGGCATCATAGACGACGATCATCGCCAGAGCCACCGCTACTCCAAACATTGGATTGTCGAATCTATAATGCAACCCGATTGCGGCGGCCGTAGAAGTCACCAGGGCGGAATGAGAACTAGGCATTCCGCCTGCGGCGAAGAATAAAGCCCAATTCCAGCGGCGTTCCCGGAAGTAGTCAATCGGGATCTTGAGCATCTGTGCCAAAATCCAACCCGCCAGTCCCGTCAGTAACACATGGTTTTGGAGAACACTGCCCAGATTCATTCGCCCGCCTCAAAGGACTCCAATGTTTCGCCAGAGAGCTGGCGGACTTTGAGTTCCGCCTTGTCCAACAATTCGGCGCAGTGCTTGGTCAATAGTTGGCCGCGTTCGAAAAGCGCAAGAGCGGTTTCCAAAGGTTGTTCGCCTGATTCAAGCGCGGCGACAACCGCCTCGAGTTCGGCGTAAGCCTCCTCATAGGCCAAGGTCTCAATGGGTCTCTGTTCAGTCTTTGCCATAATCACCTATCCACTGCCCGTCACACGGGCGTCGAATTCGCCATCCCGGACGCGCACCTTCAGCGAGTCCCCTTCCCGAACTTGGGACTTGCTGAAGACCACCTTCTTATTTATTGTGACGACTGCGTAGCCGCGTCCCAGCACTGCCAGCGGACTGAGCGCCAGGAGTCGGCTCTCCAACCCCCCAAGCTTCTCCGCTGCGAGTTCCAGACGGTGAGCCTGCGCAGCGTTCCCGCGGCGGGTCAGTTCATCCAGGAGCTGACGCTCGGTCTGCAGACGCCGCACGGGGGAGGCTAGCCGCAAGCGGCTATCCAGCCAGGTTGCCGATTCGCGCTGCCGCTGAAGGATGGCTGCCGTTCTGCTAACCAGAACACGCCCGATCTCCGCCAGGTTAGCCTGCAAGTCCAACACAGTAATAGGAGTCGCTAATTCCGCTGCGGCCGTCGGGGTGGGAGCGCGCAGGTCGGCGGCGAAATCTGCCAGGGTGAAATCCGTCTCGTGGCCCACACCGGTAATGATCGGCACAGCTGATTCTGTCACGGCTCGGACGACACGTTCATCATTGAAAGCCCACAGGTCTTCAATCGAGCCGCCGCCACGTGCCAGCAGGATTACGTCCGGCGCTGCGACCCGGTTGAGGCTCCGCAACGCGGCGACGATGGCAGTCGGGGCTTCGTCACCTTGCACCGGGGTCGGAGCAAGGACGACTTCCGCCAGCGGCAGGCGTCGCCGCAGCGTGTTCAGCATATCCCACAATGCCGCGCCGGTGGGGGAGGTCACAATCCCAATGCGGCGTGGAAATTCCGGGACGGTTCGTTTGCGGGCCGAGTCGAAAAGGCCTTCCGCTTCCAGCAGAGCTTTCAGGCACAGGAACTTCTGGTAGAGGGTGCCCTCCCCCAGCGGACTGAGGACGTCCGCGTAAAGCTGGTATTGCCCGCCGGCTTCGTAAATACTGACGGTGCCGTGCGCTTCGATAGCCACGCCATCCTGCGGGGCAAAGCGCAGACGCGCCGCGTCGTTGCGCCACATGACACAGCGCAAGGAAGCGCCGGAATCTTTGAGGGTGAAGTAGACGTGCCCGGAGGACGGCCGCGACAGGTTGGAAATCTCCCCCTGTACCCAGACACCTTGCAGGCTGGCATCTGATTCGAGCAATTGACGCAGGTAACGCGTCAAGTTTGTGACCGTCCAGCGAGGCGAGGCATCGAAGAGCGCCATTTGCTCCATGCCTAGAGAATACCCGCATTCCAGGTAGATGTCAATCGGCGCTACGCTTGGAAAATGGTTTACAATTACCAAACAACACTTCTCTTTTAATATGGAGAAAAGAGCATCTGACCATGAAGCGACTCTGGGCACCCTGGCGCATGAAATTCGTCGAGAAGCACGAAACAGGCTGCGTCTTTTGCAAAGTACAGGCACAAACCAACGACATAGAAAACCTGGTCGTTTTTCGCGGTCAGACGGCTTTTGTCATCCTCAACCGTTATCCCTACACCAGCGGACATTTGATGGTGGTGGCAAACATCCATCTGCCATCTCTCGAGGATCTGGAGGCAGAGACGCGTGCCGAGATGATAGAACTGGTGACGCAAGGAATGCGCGTCCTGCGCAAGATCTACCAGCCGGATGCATTCAACCTCGGCGCGAACATCGGAGAGGCAGCCGGCGCGGGTATCGCCGGGCACGTGCATTTGCACGTGGTGCCGCGCTGGGGCGGGGATACGAACTTTATGTCCGCGCTGGGTGAGACTCGCGTTCTGCCGGAAGAGCTGGACGAGACCTATCGCCGAATCCAGGCTGAATGGAATGAACCATAGGGATATTTATCGTTACCTGCTGGCACAACCCATCAAGGGGGTAAGCCATAAGTGTTATTTTCAGTGTGAATAGAGCAAAATCCCTGTTCAGAAACCTGATACCCCGTCCACTTGACGTGCGTATACCTGTAATGATATAAGCAATGGCTGAATTTCTTCTTCTACACGAGAACGCATAATGAAATCGGAACCATTAAAAACGAAAGCGCTGATTGTCGGCGCAGGCATCGGCGGGATCGCGACTGCCGCTCGTTTAGCGCGCAACGGCTACCGGGTCACGGTGGTGGAAAAAAATGAAAAGTCCGGCGGGCGCTGCGGACAGATGATCATCCAAGGCCACCGCTTCGATACCGGCGCGACCCTGTTCCTGATGCCCGAACTTTATGCTGAGGCGTTCGCCGCCCTTGGCGAGCGCATGGAAGACCATCTCGACCTGCGCCGCATTGATCCAACCTACCACCTGGTTTTCCAGGATAATTCACACCTGCAATTGACCTCCGACCTGCAGAGGATGTTGACACAACTGGAAGCCATCGAGCCGGGCAGTTTCAAACGCATGTTGCACTATCTGGGAGAAGGACGCCGCCTGTATGAACTATCTCTCCCTAATTTGATTGGCCGGGACTTCCGCAGTCTGTTCCAGTTCATCAACCCGCGCATGATCCTGCTCTTCCTGCAGCTGAAAGCCTTCACTCCGCACGCCAGTTTCGTCAGTCGGTTCTTCAAGACCTCCAAGCTGCAAATGGCTTTCACCTTCCAGGACATGTACATGGGACTCAGCCCGTACGAGTCCTCGGCTGTCTATTCCCTGATGCAGTACACTGAGCTAGCCGACGGGCTGTACTATCCCATGGGCGGCATGTACCGTGTCACCGAGAGGTTGACCGCCATCGCCGAAAATCTGGGCGTGGAGTTCATGTACAACACCCCGGTGGAAAAAATTCTGGTGAACGGCAACCGTGCCACCGGCGTCGCTTTGGTCGACGGGCGAGTCCTATCCGCCGAGGTTATCGTCGCCAACGCGGACCTGGGGTATGTCTACCGTCAACTGCTCCCAGACGACGGGACGGCCGATCGCCTTGACCGCAAGGAATATGGCTGCTCGACGGTCGTGTTCTACTGGGGTCTGGACAAACAGTACCCTCAACTTGGGCCGCATAACCTTTTCCTGTGCGGCGACTACCGGCAAAGTTTCGAGGACATTTTCAAAGGCGCCGCCATGCCAGACCAGCCGAATTTCTACATCCATGCCCCCGCCCGACTCGACCCGTCTGCCGCCCCTGCCGGAGGGGACACATGGTACGTGGCCGTTCCGGTCGGCCACATCAACGAGGAAAAGCCGCAAGACTGGTCTGCCATCCAAAGCCGGGCACGTGCCTTCATCCTCCAGCGTCTGTCCCAGCTTGGCATGGCTGACGTTGAATCACACCTCAAAGCCGAGGCGAGTTTCGTCCCCCAGGATTGGAAGAACCGCTACAACCTGACGCACGGCTCGGCGCACGGTTTGAGCCACAAGCTGACCCAGATGGCTTATTTCCGCCCGCATAACCGGCATCAGCGCTACCGCAATCTCTACTTCGTCGGAGCAAGCACCCACCCCGGCACAGGGGTGCCAACGGTGCTCGTCTCGGCCCGGCTGGCAGCCGAGCGTATCCTGGACGATACCGGCAGATAGCAATATTTTCCGTCCCAAAGGAGATGGGACGGGAGGAGACACTAAGCATGAACGCTACCGCCACCCTGGCCCGCTCGATAGCCTGGACCAGCAGCAAACAATCCTTTCTTACCGCCCGGCTTCTGGCCGACCAAGATCTGGCGGACGACTGTCTGCGCGCCTATGCTTACTTCCGCTGGGCTGACGATACTATTGACATCGCCCTCAAATCCAGCGAGGATCGAGCCGCCTTCATCGTCCGACAGAAAATGCTGGTCGAGAACCTGTATCGGGGCGAGCGGTCCGCGGACCTGTGTCCAGAGGAGAAAATGCTCGCCGACCTGATCGCCCACGACCGGAGTCCGGATAGCGGCCTGCGCTCCTTCATCCGCAACTTCATGGCAGTCATCGCGTTCGACGCCGGCCGCAAGAGTCATCCCGTCAGCCGGCACGAACTCGCCGCTTACACTACCTGCCTGGCAACTGCCGTGATGGATGGGCTGCTGTATTTCATCGGCACCGGCCACCCCTACCCCAAGATTCCCGACCGCACCCTGGCGGTCGTCGGCGCGCACATCACCCACATGCTGCGCGACACGTTGGAAGATCTGCCGCGTGGTCTCATTAACATCCCTACCGAAGACCTGGCAGAACGCGGCATCTGTTTGGACGATACAAAAAGCGAGGCCTTCCGTCATTGGGTGCAGGAGCAGGTCGAACAGGCCAGGCGTTATTTCCGGGAAGGCAAACACTACATCGACTCGCTGGATGTGCTGCGCGCCAAGCTGGCCGGGACCTGGTACTGCGCCCGCTTCGAGCGCGTCCTGAACGCCATCGAGCATGACGGTTACCGGCTGCGTCTTGAATATCCCGAACGTCACTGCCTGGCGGCCTGGCTGGAAATGATCGGCATAGGTATCACCACCACGCTCCGTCATTTCGCCGGCCGGATACGGCAAGCCTTTTCCCGTCTTAATCCTCAGTCCGCGCTGGATTCGGAAATGAATATCCCCTCGTACCACTACAAATAGGGACAGACTGTTCATCTCCGCCTTCGGCTACGCTGGGGACGGCAATATCCACTGGCATACCCTCGTCCCACCTGGCGATGCCTGATTCCTCTGTGGCGAATTCCCGTGATCATTCTTTACTCCGACACCCAGTTATTCGTCGTCAACAAACCCGCCGGGGTTCCCGTCCTGCCGGATGGTTGGGAGCCGGATGCTCCTTACTTGGTCAAACAGCTCGAGGGGCAATTCGGCCGCTTGTGGGTCGTCCACCGGCTGGACAAGGTCACCAGCGGGGTGATGGTTTTCGCCCGCACTGCCGAAGCGCACCGGACCTTGAGCCTACTCTTCGAGACCCGCGCCGTACACAAGAGCTATCACGCCGTCGTCGTCGGCAATCCAAAATGGGACGAACACACTGCCCGCCACCCGCTGCGCATTAACGTGGGTCACAGCCACCGTACCGCGGTAGACCACAGCAAGGGGAAACCGTCCGAGACGGCGTTCCGAGTGCTGGAGCATTTTGATGGCTACGCGCTACTCGCAGCCGTCCCACACACCGGCCGGACGCACCAAATCCGGGTGCACCTCTCCGCTTTAGGTTTTCCCATCCTGGCCGACTCGCTCTACGGCGCGCCTTCCACCGACATGATCGCACGCCCAGCCCTGCACGCACATTCGCTGGAGTTTAAATTCGGGGAAAAACCTTTCTCTTTTACCGCCCCATATCCGGACGACATTCAAAAAGCGCTGGCCAGGTTGAAAGCCAGCGCTGCATAAAGAGCAACCTGACGTCATAAGAGCCGCCTCGACAATTTTTTTGTGGGACGGGCTCCCATGCCCGTCCCATTTCATTCACCGAATTCCCGCCAATCCCGGATCTGTACAAACAAATCCAGCAGGAATTCATCAGTGATGAAATAGGTCGCACCAGGAATAATCGGGCGGTAACGACTGGTTGTTATTATACTATCCGGCGGTGTGCCCGCAAGGGGTGCTACGTGAGGAGCCGCCTCTATATCAGGAAATCTTCCGGCACTCCATATAAAATCGTTTCTCGCGCGCCTCACCCATCGAGAAGGTTTTGCGCGGCAACGCCCCATCCAGGATGACCGTCTTGAACAGGTCGGACTTATTCATACCCGGGACGTAGAACCCAGCGTTGCCCGGCTGGATACCCTGCTTGCAGATCACCTCCTCCCCGTGGACATAGTCAATCTTCTCCGCACCGCCCTCTTTCAGGAAAGTGTCCAAAAATGCTTGCAGCGTGCCGACCGGGAGGTTGGCCGACGGGTTGGCAATTTCCACCACGACGAACCTCTTTCCGCCGCCAATCAGACCGATGACTTGCTCCGGGCCTTTGGCGTTATCCACTGCCCCGACCATTTCCTCCGCGCTGGCAACTGAAATGAACGTGAGGTTCGCGCCATAAAAATCTTTCATCGCGGCGAAGAGGTCGCGCCTCAGGCCAAACAGGACGCGGTGGATAGGTTCGAACTCCAATCCTTCATCATGGACGTTTTCGATCTCGACCAGCGCATAACGCGCCGGATGATCCATGCCGACCCGCGGCTTCATCTCCTCCCAGACGGCTTTGGCTGTAGCCAGGGAATGGTTACCGTCACCCATGGCGAACAGCAAGACAGGGTTATTGTTGCCGATGCCGTACTTGGCGGCGAAGACCTCGGGACTGGCCAGCCTGCGCAAGGCCGCGACGACTTTTTCCTCCAACGCCGTGTTAACGGCGTAACCGGTCAGGTGGCCGGAGCAAAGCATCAGATCAAAATCACAGATCTTTTCTAATTTGCTTTTGGCAACGCCAACCGGCTCGATGACCGTCCACTCCGGGTCATCAATCAACACCAGGATATGCGGCAGTTCCAGCGCCGCCCTCCGGCGGATTTTCATGCGCGGCGGAAGCCGCTCAACGATGGTCCCTTCGGTAGCGCGGATCAGGCTGGTGGAGCCTTTGGTATAGTCGTAACGTTCCAGGTCGAGACACAGGAGGATACCATTGCGAGCCTTGTTGTCTACCGTACGCTCGATATAGATGAGTCCGTCACGCGGTTGGATAATGCCCTGATCCAGGTAGGCGCGCATGGTGGCCTGGATGCTTTGAATGCGTTCAGCCTCACCCGGCTTTTCGAGATAGACCTCGGGCAGGACCAGATTGAGGGTCGAAGGCGCATCGCCAACGAATTTCTCCACCTCCTGCCAGTATTCCGGTTGGGAGGTGAACTGGTCGCAGGCGATAACCGCCCATTTGGTCAGGTCTGTACCTTTTTTCGGCAGGTAGACCTGCGGGATCTGTATGCCAATATCATTGTAGATTTTCATAGTCAGAAGGTAAGGGCGACCCGCTGGGTCGCCCGACGATTTGTCTAATGTGCTTTTGCAAACTCGATGAGTTTCTCCGCTACCTCGGCCCCAACACGTCCCTGGGCTTCCTTCGTGGCCGCGCCGATATGCGGCGAACCGATTACGTTATCCAGCTTCAGCAGCTTCCAGTCCGTGGGTGGTTCTTCAGCGAAGACGTCCAATGCAGCCCCGGCAACCTTGCCATTGGTCAAGGCCTCGTAGAGAGCTGTTTCGTTGACGATGCCACCGCGGGCGCAGTTGACGATGCGCACGCCGGTCTTCATCTTCTCGAACTGGGCTTTGCCGATCATATCCTGGGATTCCTTGGTCTTCGGCAGGTGCATGCTGATGTAGTCCGCCTGCCCCAACAGTTCGTCCAGCGTGACCAATTTGACGCCCTCGGCAACTTTGACGTACGGGTCGTAGGCAATGACGGTCATGCCCAAGGCCGCGGCGCGCTTGGCGACTTCCTTGCCGATGTTGCCGATGCCGATCAGGCCGAGCGTATTACCGCCCAGTTCGTCACCCTCAAAGGCTTTCTTCTCCCATTTTTCGGCCTTCATGGTGGCAGTAGCCTTGTAAATAGAACGGGCCAGGGCAAACATGTAACCGACCGCCAGCTCGGCGACGGAGGCACTGCTGGCCTTGGGGGTATTCATCACAGTAATACCCTTGGAGCGGGCGTACTCGGCGTCAATCGTGTCGAGGCCCACGCCGCCGCGCACGATGACCTTCAGGTTGGGGCAGACGTCAATCAGCGGCTGGCGGACCTTGGTCCGGCTGCGCACGACCATCCCGTCATAAGCGGGGAGCACGTTGGGCAGTTCTTCGGGCGTGATTTCAAAATTCGTGTCCACCGTCAGACCGGCCGCGCGCATGCTCTCAATCGCATCTGCTTCGGTTTTATCACACACTAAGATTTTCATGGGGATCCTCCTCAGATTGATAAGTTCTCAAGATACAAAAACAGGGTTGCCCGGCGGCACATTCCGTGCACCCCTGCTAATGGGCTTGAGAAAATTTACACAATGGATTTTATCAACGGGCATTCGGATTGTCAACCAGTTTGCCAAAGTGGTCTACACTTCTGGTAAAATTAGAAAAAAGACATTGTGAAATTTCGCACCCACAGATTTATTCCATTAGTGTGCTGTTGCGATCAACATTAAACTAATCTGTGTCTTTGCGAGCCACCGCGCTTTGGCGGCGACACTTGTTCCTGCCGCAAGTGCAGGTGAGCAATCTCTTAGCAAGCCGGGAGACTGCTTACCCTACGGGTACGACGTCGGCGGAAATGCACCACCTCGCACAGCATCCCCTTTGGGAGTGACACATGCGAGTGTGTTAGCAGCGGAGTAATCCATTCGCAATAATTTACTATAATTCGGCAAAATATCCTGTAAATAAAACCAAGTCCAAATAGGAGATCAAAATGTCTATAAAGCGCGTGTTCAATTTCAACCCCGGGCCGGCCACGCTGCCGCTCCCGGTCCTGGAAAAAGCCCAGGAAGAGATGCTCGATTATAAAGGCACTGGCATGTCTGTGATGGAGATCAGTCACCGCTCCAGGGAATTCGAAGCCATCCTCCAGACCGCCGAAGCCGACCTGCGGGAACTGTTGGCAATGCCAGCCAATTACAAGGTCATGTTCCTGCAAGGCGGCGCCAGCTTGCAATTTGCCATGCTGCCGATGAACCTGCGGCCGCCCGGTATGTCTGCGGATTACATCGTTACCGGCTCGTGGGGCAAGAAGGCTTTTGATGAAGCCGTGAAACTCGGTACAACGCGTGCCGCGGCAAACATGAAAGCCAGCAACTTCGACCACCTGCCCGCCCAGGCCGAACTCGAGCTCGACCCGAAGGCTGCCTACCTTCATTTCACCTCCAACGAGACGATCCAAGGCGTGGAATATTTCACCGAACCAGTACCTCCCGCCGGAGTTCCGCTGGTGTGCGACGCCTCGTCCGATTTTATCAGCCGCCCGATTGATATCTCCAAATATGGCGTTATCTACGCTGGTGCACAGAAAAATGCCGGTCCGGCTGGCGTGGCCATCGTCATCGCCCGCGAGGACCTGTTGGAAAAGGCTCCGGAGAATCTCGCTGCCATCCTGAACTACAAGACGTTGGCCGCGGATGGCTCGCTGTACAATACTCCGCCCTGTTTCACCATTTACATCGTCGGCCTGGTATTGAAGTGGGTCAAAGAACTCGGCGGCCTGGAAGCCATCGCCAAACGCAATCAGACAAAGGCCGGCATGGTCTACAAGGCGATTGACGAGAGCGGCGGGTTCTATCGCGGCCATACCAAGCCGGAGAACCGTTCCGTGATGAACCTCACCTTCCGCCTGCCCTCAGAGGCGCTCGAGGAACAGTTCACCTCGGAAGCCAAGAAGCACGAACTGATCGGCCTCAAGGGCCATCGCTCCGTCGGGGGAATACGCGCCTCCATGTACAACGCCATGCCCGTCGAAGGGGCCGAGACATTGGTCAAATTCATGAAAGAGTTCCAGCAAAAGAACGGGTAAAGACCTGCAGGACAGGCTTCCTCGAAGCGTGTCATTAATTTTGACTCTAGCGTGCATCCTCGCACATGGTATAATGTCGCCGCTTTGCAGCGGCGACATTTATTATGCTAACCGTATCTGAAGCCCGTGAACGCATCCTGGTAAATTTCCAGCCGGTTGAAATCAAGACCGTCCCGCTCGCCCGCGCCGCAAGCCGTGTCCTGGCTGGCGATATCGTCGCCGAAACGGACCTCCCCCTCTTCGACAATTCATCCATGGATGGCTTTTCCCTGCGTGTATCTGATACCGACGGAGCTACCACCGCCTCTCCGTGGAACCTGGAAGTGGTTGCCGACATCCGCGCCGGGGACTACTCCGATGCCCCCCTCCAGCCCGGACAGGCCGCCCGCATCATGACCGGTGCGCTGCTCCCGCCCGGAGCTGAGGCGGTCGTGATGGTCGAAGATACCGACTTCAATGTGCGCCTTGCGGGCACGCCCGCACCGCAGACGGTAGCCATTAATAAACCGATGCGAGCCGCTGAAAATGTGCGCCGCCGTGGCGATGATTTACATGCAGGTGACAAAGTCCTATCCGCTGGAAGTCGCCTGCGCGCCCAAGAGATCGGGTTGCTGGCGATGCTGGGCGTGGCCGAAGTGCCGGTTTACCGGCAGCCGAAGGTGGCCTTGCTCTCCAGCAGGGACGAGCTCCTGCCCGTAGACGTTCCCCTGCCTCCCGGCAAAATCCATGATGCCAATTCCTATCTCCTGGCCAGCCTGGCCGCCCCCGCCGGCGCGGACCTCCTCCAACTGGGCGTCGCAGCAGACACGGAAGCCGACGTCCGGTCCGGATTGGAGCAGGCGATTGAAATAAAAGCGGACGTCATCGTCTCCTCGACGGGAGTCAGTGTGGGGCATTCGACTACGTCAAGTCCGTCGTCGAAGCGGACGGTGAATTGGATTTCTGGAGAGTGAACATGCGCCCCGGCAAACCGCCAGCCTTCGGCAAATATTGCGGCATTCCATTCTTTGGCCTGCCAGGGAATCCCGTCTCGGCCTTCGTCCGCTTCGAGGTCTTTGTGCGCCCGGGGCTGGAGAAGTTATCGGGACTAACACTGCGCTCCCGCCCGCGCCAGACGGCGAGGCTGGCCGAACCGATCGAGTCTGATGGGCGCGAATCTTATCTGCGCGCCGTCGTCGCCGAAGAAGGTGGTCACCTGGTTGCCCGTCTCACCGGGCACCAGGGATCGGAAAATATCTTTTCTTTGGTACAGGCAAACGCTTTACTGATTGTGCCCTCTGGGGTAAAATCGCTGCCTGCAAACTCGGAGGTAGAACTGTGGCCGTTCGAATGAGGACCTCTTCCAAAGACAAATCCGAACCAATTCTCAAATGGGCCAGTATCATCCTCGCCATCCTGGGAGCCGTAGATGCAATCTATCTCCTGGTTTTAAAATACACCCAACTGGAAGCCCTGTGTGTGGGCAATCGCGGTTGCCTCACCGTGAACAACAGCATTTACTCCGAAATATATGACATCCCGGTCTCCACATTTGGCATCGCGGCCTATCTTGCCATTGCTGGCATCCTGCTGCTGGAGGCCCGCCTCAGACTTGCCAGAGAGAATGGCCCTTTGGCCATCTTCGGCATCAGCCTGGCTGGCATGGCATTTTCAGCATACCTGACCTGGCTCGAGTTCTACGTCATTCACGCGGTTTGCCCTTTCTGTATCGCCTCGACCATTATCATCACCTTGATATTCATTTTAGCCATTATCCGGCTCGTCAAACAAACTGCTGATTAGGAGGATTTCATGCCCCGTATTCGCTGCCACTACACTGATTGCGTCTTTGTTGACGATGGTTACTGCAGTGCCGCGGCGGTCGAATTTGACCCCGACACCGGTTGCGCCACCTTTTCCCCCAACGAAGAAGCCGCTGCTAAAGATGGGAAATGGGAGGAAGAAGAACTGGAAGAATGGGAAGAGGAGGAAATAGAAGAGGATGAGGACGACCTCTGGGAAGAGGGCGGGGACGAAATCTAACCAAACCCCGAACCGGTCTATCCACCCGCAGAGGCGCAATCTATTGCGCCCCTGCTTTTTTTATTCCATCATTGCATACAACAATATCCCTGCCGCCACAGCCAGGTTCAACGAACTGGCCCGCCCCCTCATCGGAATGGACAGGGTCACGTCGCAGGCTGCCATCTGTTCTTGGGTCAGGCCCTTTTGTTCACTTCCCAGCAGCAAAATCGTCGGTTGATCCCCGCGCTTGAAATCCCGGTAATCGGTTTTGGCGTGCGCCGAAGAGCCGACCAATTGATAACCGTGCTTGCGTACCCATTTCATAAAATCGTCAAACGAGGCCTGCACCAGCGGCTTCCAGAAAATCGCCCCCATGCTGGCCCGCACAACAGACGGGTGATACGGGTCCACGCCAGAGCCTGCCCCCGTCAGGGAATCCAGCAGGATCAATCCATCCGCGCCGACGGCATCCAGGGTGCGCAGGATGGTCCCCACGTTGCCAGGGTCTTGCGGGGAGACCACCGCCGCGCCAAAACGGAAGTTTTCCGGCGCCCCCTGCGGGGAGGATAGCAGGTGTTCCATTGTCAGGTGTCGCTGGCGGACGACCGCCAGGATCCCCTGCGGGTTGTCTTTCTCGGCGATATCGGCGAACAGGTCGCGGGTCAGCGCGGCGCAGCGCACGCCGCGGCGGGACTGCTCGTCCACCAGGCGCAGGCCAAAGTCGCTGGTCAGCAGGGCGGGGGCGTAGACCAGCGTCTCCAGCTCCCAGCCCGCCTCGGCCGCCTCGCCGACGTGGTGGATGCCCTCCACCAGGAATAAGCCGCTTTCGCGACGTCCCTTCGGCTGGCGAAGCGTACGGATTTTCTTGACGAGCGGGTTGCTGCGGCCGGAGATGAGTCCCATGGCCTGATTTTACCTGAATCGGCTATAATCTGGCGAACACCCCCGGAGGCAAAAATGAGCCAAACCATTTTCCAGGTCGATTCATTCACCGCCCGGCCTTTCACCGGAAACCCGGCGGGAGTCTGTATTCTTCCTGATCCTGCCGACGAAACCTGGATGCAAGCCGTCGCCGGCGAGATGAATCTCTCGGAGACGGCTTTCCTGGTCAGTCAGGCGGACGGCTTCGATCTGCGCTGGTTCACCCCGGCCGCGGAGGTCAGGCTGTGCGGGCACGCCACCCTTGCAAGCGCTCACATCCTGTGGCAGACCGGCGTCCTGCAGTCCGGCGAGCAGGCCCGCTTCCACACTCTGAGCGGACTGTTGATCGCCGGTCAACGCGGCGACTGGATCGAGATGGATTTCCCTCTCAGGCAGAATAAACCCATTGAGCCGCCCGCCGGACTGGCAGAAGCGTTGGGCGTGACACCCATTTACGTGGGCAGGGATGTTGACGATTATCTCGTCGAGGTGGAAAGCGAAGCGGTCGTCCGGGACCTGAAGCCGGATTTCACCCACCTGGGCAAATTGACGGAGCGCGGCGTGATCGTCACGGCGCGCTCCGCAGATCCCCAATTCGACTTCGTTTCGCGCTTCTTCGCCCCGGCCGTGGGCATCAACGAGGACCCGGTGACCGGCTCGGCGCACTGCTGCCTGACGCCGTTCTGGGCGGAGCGCCTGGGCAAGACGGAAATGGTCGCTTACCAAGCCTCGGCGCGTGGCGGGATCGTGCGCGTCCGCCTGGCGGGGGAACGCGTCCTGCTCTCCGGGCAGGCCGTCACGGTGATGCGCGGCGAACTCATCTGAGAAAACGTTTTGAAAATCAAAACTTAACTGGGGATGAACGGAGATAAACGTCAATTGGGATTGTTCGGGCATTGCATTTCCTCCACGGTTTTGCTATACTGATTTCAGTATATTATCTATTTCAATCGATTACAGCCTAATGCCCAATGGATTTGGGATGTCAGGCTGCCTGAAATCCGTCCATAAGCCGTTAACCCGCCAAACGGCGGGTGAATACATAGTTAGGCCACTTCACAGCAATATTGGGTTGTAATTAACAATGACTTCTACCGTTGATAATAATGCAAGGTATTGGGCATATTCAAACTACTTAATTGCATTATCACGATTACTCAACCAAGAGTACCCATCGGATAGTTTACTTACCACTACTATTGCGAACTCTCAAGGTTTCAAACAATTATCACGGGCAACCCCGTCTCTTGACCAAAATACTTTATCCAAGACATTAAGGCACAGTTGGTTTACAGAACTTCTTTTGTGGGAGAAGGTGAAATATCCAAACCTACTTCCGTTTGCTATACCCTGGAGCATGGTAGAAAGTTATTACACTGTATATCCTACCATAAGAGCGTATTTTCTTGCATGCGGCAGGACTGAAGTTACAGCGCATGAGGCAACCCTGCGCACAATTTGTTCTGATGTATGCAACTACAAAGACAGGTTTCCCCCACCATGGAATTGTGTTCTTTATGGTGACCCGAATACGTCTCCTTTATTTGTCACTAATGTAACACAGCCAATTCTTTTGAACAATCCATTGATTTCACCTTACACAGGTGACCCGTGGCAACACTATGGGCTATTCCTCAAGACCACAAGACGCCGTCAAATAGACCGATTGATACAAAAGTGGAAAAAGGATAATCATCGTAAGCAAATTCCAAAGATAGAACGCCAAAGAATTACTCAAAGGTGGAGGCCGACGACACTTTTTGATACGTTATACCGTATTCGCTCACGGTCGAATTACCAAGATGTTGATTCTTTCGCATTCTGTAATGCTACTACACTTGGTTTCACAGAATTACAAATAGCAATATGCGAGGTCGTCTACAAAACCATGCTGGTCTTTGAAATGTCAATTGCACGCCTTATAAGTAAAAGAACTTTCAAAACTATGGTGAAGGATTTTGCATCAACTAATCTTGGACAATCGGCCAAATCAACGGTATTGAAACGATGGTCTTGCATCCTACAATCTTTTTAAACCAAAGCGGCCTAACAACGGCTCCAGCAACTGTCTTTAAAAGCAAGAGCAAAACCACCTTTAAAGGGAAAAGCATAGGGATTTTAAGCCATACTGACTTCCCTGAACGGCACTTGATCTCTCATCATGGCGTTGAGG
>Ga0315284_10003843_pt1 | contig 21334 bp, 19 predicted proteins | sample YL17G09_16_MG_FD_203696 | JGI IMG/M metagenome (GOLD analysis project Ga0315284, IMG submission 203696) | Sediment microbial communities from Yellowstone Lake, YNP, Wyoming, USA - YL17G09_16 | ecosystem: Environmental > Aquatic > Freshwater > Lake > Sediment | place: USA: Wyoming | collected...
AGAGTACCCGGACTCACAAATGCCACAATTTCACGCAGCAGTTTAACAATTTCGTGGGTTTCCGGGCGATGCAAACAGGAAGTCCCTTTAGTCTTCCAGAGAAAGGCGATGGCATCGAGGCGAATGATGCGCATTCCTTTGCTGAGATAGAACAGCAGCACCCTGATCATTTCAATTAATACTTCTGGATTTGAAAAATTCAGGTCCACCTGATCATTACTAAAGGTGGTCCATACCTCTCTGGTTCCGCCGGCAGTTTCAAATCGGGTAAACAAGGGTGTACTCCGGGGTCGTATTACATGACTGTAATCGGCACCAGGCTCGGCCTCTATAAAAAAGTTTCTTCCTGGAGTCTGCTCTGCCAGATAGTTTTTAAACCACTGGTGACCGACTGATACGTGATTGATTACCAGGTCTGACATCAAACTGAATTCCGAAGCGATAGCTGTTACGTCTTCCCAGCTGCCCAGGACTGGGTTGACCGCCATATAATCGGTAACCGAAAAACCGTCATCGGAGGTAAACGGGAAAAATGGCAAAATGTGTACACAACTTATAGTGCTCGCCAATCTGTTGATCAGAAAACGATGCAACGTTTGAAGTGGCTTTTCTCCAGGCATATAAAGGCTATTGCCATAGGTAATCAACACTGCATCCTCTTGGTTCCAAGCCGGTTTTGCATCAAACTGTCTGCTCACCATACTCAGTAAACGATTAACTATTCCCTCAGTAAAATCAGATTTGTAGATGGCCTGTAAACGGTGTGCAACCTTACTCACAAATGCCGCCATATCCGGTTTCTGATATCCATTCTGGCCAGGGCTATCCATAATCTATCAAGATTTTAATAAAATCTTTTGGTAAAGATATTGTTGATGAGAGGAGCCAGTAAATGGGAAATAACTCGGTGTCCGAGTTTTTCAGACAAAATCCCGAGGTTATGGTATACCAGCCTGTTACGGAAGGCAATGTCAGTGGCAAGTCTAAAAGTGGTTTCAATCAATTCCGGGTTAAGGATATTGTTTTCCACATAGGGAAGATCAAATCCCAGTGGTTCCAGATCGGATTTATATACACTGTATCTGTTAATAACCACGGGTAGGCCTGCAGCCAGCATTTCAAGCAGGTTATTTCCGAATCCCTCAACCTGGCTGAAATAGGTACCAACGCCTCCTGTGGCCGAAATCACCGAGGGTATTTCAAAAAAATCATAGTATTTCTTATCCACAATAATATCACGATGCGAGAGGATGTGATCCTCCCCGAAGATCATGAATACTGCTGATTCAGGATACTCTTCCTTTCTCATCAGGAAATACTCCCTCAGGAATTCCTTGTATGTAACCTGCTCATCTCCCGAATGGCCGCTTATGAGCAGCGCAATGCACTTTTTATTCCCGGCCACATGAAACCTTTTCTCCAATTCAAAGGCCAGATCAATAGCAATTTCAATTTTCTTCCGAGGGACAATTCGGGTGTGCTGCAATAGAATTACCGTCTCATTCATAGTATAGCCAGCCAATTCCACCATAGCGGTCAATCCGATATTCTTGAAAAAAGATCGGTTATAAGTATCTTGCGGGGAATAAATTAGTTTATTAACATTCCAGTCATATTTTTCCCAATTCCAGTTTATATCGTGCGTATTGGGAATGATCACCGTACGATTGGCAAAATAATCGTCCAGCCGTTTCATCCCGTATTTTTTAAATACCCTTTTTGCCAGTTCAGGCTGGGTTGAATTAATGAACACGATACCATCGACATAGGTTCCTGGCAGATACTTCAGATATTTCTGGATTGTTGGGTTGGGATTTTCAAATTGTTCACGTTCGAAATAGGAATCATGCCACCATGCCAATATTTTCGGCCAAATGATGTTTTGTTTCCGCAACGATTCAAAATAATAACCCAGGCCTACTGCTGTGATAAAGTTATAGGGATGTGAGATGTTATGAGCAATAAGTATGTCAATGTTATTACGCTGAACAAATTCAGCAATAATATCTTTGGCCACCCGGGCATTTTCATGAATTAGTATGTCAAGAGATCCATCGTCAGGTTGGCTGAAATTCCGGATTATGGTTTTATGTATCTCATTTTTATGCCAGAACACATCATGGGTTTGCGCATTGAACCGGGGCGATGAATGGGCGGCCAGAAAATAAATATTACCAAGCTGAATACCCAGGTCTTTTACCATAGCATTTACCGATTGATCAATAACAATGGAAACACCGTCGTTCTTTCCAATCAATGAATGGATAATACCATAGTTAAGATGCGATATGTCCATTAGGCTATAATATTTAAGATTTGGCGTAAATCGGTAATAATATAATCCGGGGTGAGCTTTTTCAGCTCAGGTTTATCCTGCCTCAATCTCAGAGATTTGGTATCACCGGCAAACAGAACAGTTTTGAATCCTGCTACCTGGGCGGGATAGATATCCCTGAACATGTCGTTGCCAATAAATAGAATTTCATCGGCATAAATACCATATTTCTTCCTGCATTGCTTTTTCAACAATTCGAAAAGGAAGGCATCGGGCTTTGATCGCTGGTGTTGATAGGAGAACACCGTTAGATCGGTATCGAACGGTTGTACCTGTTCAGATTCTGAAATGGCACCATGCAGGAAAAAATTAAGGATCAAGGGAGTATAAAACTGCGCATTGGAAATAATTCCCAATGGAAATTCCTTGTCTGCAAGCTGATTTATTACCTCCTTCATGCCCGGCATTGGATATATACGGTTACTGAGCACTTCAAAAACGAACGTAAAGCATTTTACGCAGAGCGGTCCATTAAGAATGAGCCGGTTCCGGTGATGATGGTCCATGATAATCTCCTCCCAGATCTCCAGAATGTTGATTTCGGGATAGGGCTTGTCTTCCGAACGTTCTGCCTGATGATAATCTTCAATCGATTTTTTAAAATCATCCATTATTTCAGTAAGGACCAGGTGCTGCTCAGGTAAGGTTTTAATAAGTTCAATACCTGATGCATCCAAGGCAGTTTTAAGGTTCTCCGTCGAAATTACCGATTCATCAATATCACCTGATGCAGAAACCAAAATGGTTCCATAAACATCAAAGGCAAGAGCTTTTATGGCAGGATCAATCCTGATAAAAGGCTTGAGTAATGTGGGGACCGGTTTCATTTCGGTTGACTCACTGAGAAATTTCGTTATATATTGCAAGTAATTTTCTTCCATATTTTTCAACCGTAAACTCGTCTTTTACTATATTTTGATTTTTAAAGATTATTTCGGGCGGAAAATCATCTAAAAAATTTACCAGAAAAGGATTATCCCGGAAAAGTTTCAAACCTGATGATTTCTGAAAGGCAACTTCTGTTATTACCTTCTGCTGATCCTCTAATTTAAGATCCTTAAAGTCAACCATCCCATCCTTCGTCTCTATCAGGATATTCGTATAAAGTCTGGGGAATTCAACACCGTGCCCTTTAAGATCGGCTGTTACACAAGGCAGGTCTCGTCCGATTACAGGAGTTCCTGCTAACCACGGTTCAAGATAAACCATCCCAAATCCTTCACGAATGCTGGTAGTTATGCAAAAATCGGAAATATTGATCAATTCTTCATGATTTACTTTTTTACCTGATTCAAATTTCATCGCGATTCCTTTTTCCAGACAAAAATTTTTCCAATGATTATAACGGGGCATTTCCAAGGGATTTTTTGGGGGTAGCGTCACCGTAAATTGAGCCACTTCTGCAAACAAGGCGGCGACAAGTATGAATTCACCCAGGTTTTTTCGCTCAATGGCACGCACCGGGTAGGTACATATCTTTTTGGAGCTTTTGAAACCCAGGACCTCACAGATCTTCTTTTTAATTGCAGGTTTATCCGCCTGTATGATCAGTTTACTAAGTGAAACCGGATTTGGGACCAGGTGAACCCTCGAAACTGGCATGCCTCTTTCCAGAATATGATTATAATCGCAGGAATTCAGCGTGATAAAATGATATCTGGCAAGGTGGGGGTAAAGGATATGGGATAATGGTAATTTTGATGACGCAGGAATAAACTTTTCCAAACAGTCCAGGTTTACCTGCCTGTCCTCCGGAAAATCATGGCAATGGTTAACCACCGGGTATCCTTCCAGGGCTAGCTTATAAACTGCCAGGGTTAAAGCCGGATTTTTCCCGAGATTCGGATTATGACAATGCAGAATTGCTTTATCAGTCAGATGTCTTTTGATGCATGCTGTAATTTTTTCAACTTCTTCCTCAAAATGCCCCGCCGATAATGAGGTGGTACTATAGTTTAATGAACCGTCAACCTGGATTAATGCCCCCGGCAGATTTGCAGTTCCATCATCATACCCACACAATACCGTCAATTCGGTGCCTTCTGAGACATTATGAATACCTTTAACCTGCGATTCGATTATCCTGGTTACTCCTCCCGGATTAAGATGATAATGTACAATAACTACATTCATTAATATCAGGTATTATGGGATCAATCTATCTCATTTTTGACTTATTTGCAACAAATGGCATTAATTAATTTGGTGTAAAATTTCGCACCATTCATCAATTAAAATTGACTTTATATCCATCATTTCTTATCTTTAACAACTTTTAGCCCTTTTTAAAATATAGTATTAGTTTTTCCGTTTTTTGTTCATGACAGATTAACTTTTTTGGGGTTACACTGTTACCTAAAAAACTCTTCCTATGAAAGCCATCACCAAATCTCCCACTAAAATTCTCCGGTTTTCTGGAATTCTCATTTTAATGGTATTGATTTCTTTGGGTGCAGAAGCCGGAAACTCGCACAAGTCTTTTTATAATGTTAATATTAAGCTCAATCCGGACTGCCAAATAAAACGCATGTCAAATGGAGAGGTTATTGTTTATACCAAAAGTAAAGAAGGTGAAGATGTAAAACACCATTTTACTGATTTTTATGCTGACCTCTTAATGGCTGCCTATCGGAAACAACGTGTAGAGTTTATTGTTGAATCCTTTAGCAAGAAGTACTATTTATCAGAGGATGACTGCCGTCGTGAGATCAAACATGCAGTGAATGTGCTAAGTGAATGGAACATCATATTGCTTGATGATCAGGTAGCCTCACGATGATTGATATTTCAGCTCAGCGGAATGTAGTTGAAATTATATTCCAGGGCATCTGCAAGATCCTGACCATCATCCTTCATCTTGTCATCATTTTCGTCGTAATACCAATTTATTACAGGGATAATCCCATGTCTTTCCCATGACATGATAATTTCAAGCATTTGAAATATATATTTTGAGGATGCAGAATTGCAGTAAGTTAGCTTGAAATCCATAGTAATTTCATGGCTGGGCCATATTCCTGAATGAAGGCAATCCTGCTCAAATGCTTTAAGCCAGTCGATTAGCTGATTATAAAATGCAGAAACATTTTCTGGCCGGGAAACACCCGTAAGTTCAAATACACCAGAAAGGTTGCTGAATTCTGCCTTTGGTGTAAAATCGGAAGATCCGGAATAAAATGGTAGCATGTTATAGTTTTAGTAAAGTTAATTCGATGATTCGTCAATAGTGATAATCATAATGAATTGATCACAATGGTCATCAATGGACATAAACTCATAAGCGATCTTATTGCCGGATATTTTCGCAATTTCAATCAGTCCAAGTCCTGCTCCGCCGCGATTTGTAAATTGGCCGTTGGTTATGGTTTCTTTGTAATAATCTTTTAAACCTTGCTGATCCAATGTATTTAAATGATCAAGCTTATATTTAAAAGCCGGAGTGTTATGCTTTTTAATCGGATTTGATGTAGCAATAACAAATTGATTAACCTTTTTTTCAATAGAGAAAAACGGCGTATAACTTGAGGAAGATTCTGTTATATTTGCCGGACAGCATTCACTATGTTTCATGATATTCTCTAAAGATTCAATCATAACCAGAAGAATTTTCTTGTAAGTGCCTGTATGAACACCCCTGGCATGAATTTCATGCTTAAAGGTATGTATCAGTTCTCCAATGGTTTCATATTGAATGATGCCTATATAATGAAGTATGGTATTATTTTCCAACCGGTATTGAATTTAGCCAAGTATGTCCCGTATCCTGTCTCGCCTAATAAATCGCGGATTATAGATAAAACGAATTTTATCAGAGGTTTGTTACAGACGAAACCAAGAATTTAACCTGCTATATATCCTTCATCTACAATAAGAGTTTTACTCTGTGATGCCAGTACTGCAAGAAAATCACAGCGTTCATTCTCTGGAATCGATGCATGTCCTTTTATCCAGACTAACCGTACCTGATGCTTTCTGTAAATACGCAAAAACCTTATCCACAGGTCCGGATTTTTTTTTCTTTTAAAATCTTTTTTCTCCCAGGCAAATACCCATCCTTTTTCGGTAGCATCAGCCACATAACGGGAATCGGTATATACGGTAACCAGGCAGTTTTCCGATTTTAGCGCCTCGAGACCTGTAATGACCGCCAATAGCTCCATCCGGTTATTAGTGGTAAGCTGGTATCCTTTTGAAATTTCTTTTCGATGCTCCCCTGAGATAAGCACTACTCCGAATCCGCCGGGGCCGGGATTACCACTCGCGGCCCCGTCGGTATATATGGTAACTTTATGGGGCATTGGGCAGGTGTATGCCAGTATTGGATAAAAACAGCCGAATGGCAATTGCCAGCAAAATTATCCCAAATACCTTGGTGAGAATAAGAATACCGGTTGGCCCAAGGATCTTTTCAACCAATTTGGTCGCTCTCAGCACTATATATACAAGAATCATATTCAGACTCAATGCGAAGAATATCGTCCACAGGCTATAGGCAGCTTTCAGCGAAATTATGGTGGTCATGCTTCCTGCACCAGCTATTAGGGGAAAAGCCAAAGGGAATATAGAAGATTGCTTCAGGGATTCATATTTAAAGAATTCGATACCGAGGACCATCTCCAGCCCCAGGAATAACAGAACAAAAGAACCTGCAATGGCAAATGAGGAAATATCCACGCCGAACAGCTTAAGAAATGGTTCACCGACGAAAAGAAAAAGTAGCAATATACAATAGGCAACTAAAGTAGCCTTGCCGGCGTCGATATCTCCCGATTTTCTTTTTAGTTCGAGAATATAAGGTATGGCGCCTGTAATATCAATTACAGCAAAAAGCACCATGAAAACCGAGATGATATCAATGATTCTTACCTGCATAAGCGTATTTTATAAAACAATAACCTTTCCGGATAAACTACCTGATGATTTTCATTTCATTGACCAGGTGAGCAGCTCCGGCGTATTTATCCATGATGAACAGCACATATCGGATATCCACACAAATGCAACGTTGCAGAGCGGGTTCAAATACGATATTACTGCTCATGGCCTCCCAGTTGCCATCAAAAGCAAGCCCAACCAGACTTCCCTCTCCATCGATTACCGGACTGCCTGAATTGCCTCCTGTAATGTCATTATTGGTAATAAAGCAAACAGGCATCTTGCCGTTCATGCCATATTGTCCGTAATCTTTGTTATTATATAGATCCTTAAGTTTCTGAGAAACTACAAATTCCCAGTTATCCGGATCCTCTTTTTCCATAACCCCGTCAAGTGTTGTAAAATAATCATAATGAACCGCATCACGGGGATAATAGTCCTGCACCGTTCCGTAGGTTAACCGCATGGTAAAATTGGCATCGGGATAATAAACCTTGTCCGGGTTCATTTCCTGAAGTCCGACTACATAAAGCCGGTGGCCCTTTTCAAAGTCCTCATCAAAGGTCGCTTCACGCATATACATGATCCTGTATACATTCAGGGCCGATTGTGCTGCCTGGAAAATGACATCTTTTTTCAATGCCTTAGTTGTTGGATGACTGATGAAGTTCTCAAATCGCTGCCTGTCAGTAAACAACGATTTGGCAAACAAATCCCTGGTATACCTCACGAAATCATTCTTGTACTTGCTTTTGATCAGATTAAACAAATCGGGTTGCAAATCCTCCGGCACATTGTCCTTGTAGAGTTGAAGAGCCGCAGGTATTACTTTCATATCGGTGGAAGCATTGTATTCTTCTGTAAAGTCTTCCCATCGGGTTTTTAAAATCTTGGCCAGCGAATCAATCAGACTCTTGTTTTCAGGCTCTTTAAGTAATGCGGAATATAAACCGTTTGCCCGGTTGGCAATTGCAATGATCTCCGATGAACTGAAGAAACACTCATAGGTATATTGCAGGGTGTGGTTAAAAGTGGCTCGTTGCTCTACTGCTTTCTTCATGAGATCTAAGGCCTTACCATATTTTTGTTTACGCTGTTCATTGCCATTCACCCAGTTGGTAAATTCATTTTCCTGTTGCTCCTTCTGCTCTAACATATGCAGTCTTTTCAGTCCCTCGTTCTGACCTATGGAATATTTCCAGTAGTTTGTTGAACTGGAATATTTGGATGCATATTGTATGTTCACCTTTTTATCGGCCATCATATCCTTCAATAAGATATCCTGACGCAGTTCCCTAATTTTTATCCGATTGGGATTGGTTATAGTAAGGAGTTCCTTTACTTCAAAGGAAGTCATAAAACGGGTTGTACTGCCAGGGTAACCCATTACCATGGCAAAATCATTTTTTTTCAGGCCCTTAAGCGAAACAGGAAGTGCGTGCTTGGGCTTTAGAGGAATATTGTTATTATCATATTCCGCCGGTTTACCATCAGGTCCGCTGTACACCCTGAAAACACTGAAATCACCTGTTTGACGTGGCCACATCCAATTGTCCGTATCATATCCGAATTTACCAACAGAAGATGGAGGAGCACCCACCAACCTGACATCGTTATATACTTCATATACGAACAGGTAAAAACTGTTACCTCCAAATAACGATTCCACAGAGGCTTCATAATGAGTACCCGTGGTGGCGGCTTTATTGATCGAATCGGATACCTGATTAATCATTTTATTCCTGTTGCTTTCGAGCATAGTGTCTGACAACACCTTCAGTACAATATCGCTAACATCTTCAACCCGAATAAGAAAAGTAACTGAAAGTTTGGGATTAGGCAGTTCCTCCTTGCGATTCATAGCCCAGAACCCATCTTCAAGATAATTGTGTTCTACAGAGCTGTGGTTCTGTATAGCGTCATAACCGCAATGGTGGTTGGTTAATAGCAATCCCTCCTCAGAAACGATCTCTCCTGTGCATCCTCCGCCGAAAATCACGATGGCATCTTTCAAACTGCTGTGATTGATACTGTAAATATCATCAGCAGAAAGTTTAAGACCCAGCGAATGCATGGTGTCGATATTTAACCTCTGAAGAAGCGGTAATAGCCACATCCCCTCATCGGCCTTCAGACTTACCTGAAAGGCCAGAAACAAACCCGGTAAAAGACACAACAATTTTTTCATATTAAAAAGTTATTTTATGATATACAATAATTAGTGCAAAAATCAAAAAATTAATTTATGCTGATCCTTAAAAAGCGAAAAACTTTTTCGGTGGTATGGCGAAATACCGAATTTAGCAATGGCGGCCCGGTGTTCCGGTGTCGGGTATCCCTTGTTTCTATCCCATCCATATTGACTATACTCCTCATGCAGCGATAGCATGTATTCATCCCGCGAGGTTTTTGCCAATATCGATGCTGCTGCAATGGAAGCATATTGTGCATCACCTCTAATAATACAGCTGTGCGGAATATCGTGGTAAGTATAAAATCGGTTACCATCAATCAGGATGTGCTCAGGTTTGAGTGCTAATATACCAAGTGCCTTGTGCATGGCAAGAATTGATGCCTGAAGTATATTCAACTCATCAATTTTTTCATTGTCCAGCCATGCCACCGCCCAGGCCAGTGATTCATTTATAATTACCTGACGCAATTGTCTGCGGATGCGGGGACTAAGCTTTTTTGAATCGTTGAGCAATGGATTTTTGAAATGCTCCGGTAAAATCACCGCAGCAGCAAAAACAGGTCCAGCAAGGCAACCGCGTCCGGCCTCATCACAACCTGCTTCGCAAATGCCGGGGGTATAAAAACTTTTAAGCAATCCAATATTGATTCATTTGCCACATTCGGGATATACAAAACTTCATACCTTTGTAAAGAAAACAATTTTCAGTTGCTTTGAAAAGGAAATTTGTCACGAATCTTGCTCTTCTTCTTTTTCTGAATTTGCTCATTAAACCGATTTATGCCTTTGGAATTGATGTCGGAGTGCAAAATGCCGTGGGTGCAAAAAACTATGGCAGTTATTTTATTCTCCTTAACTTTTCATTGATCTTTCAAATAATACTGGATCTTGGCATTGAAATTTTCAGCCGGCGTGAAATTGCCCGGCACAATCATTTGCTCAATAAATATTTCTCCAATATCCTTCCATTAAAATTCATTCTGGGTATTATTTATTTCATTGTCTGTTCTATTGTTGGCTTTTTCATGGGCTGGCAGGCATACGAATTCAAATTACTGCTGGTATTGCTTTTCAATCAGTTTCTGGCAAGTTTCATACTTTACTTCAGGGCAAACCTGGGTGGCATGCATATGTTCCGTGCCGATAGCATAATATCGGTAATTGACCGGTTTGTAGTTATCATTATTTGCGGATTTCTTTTACTGGACCCGGTTACACGCCATGCCTTCAGAATTGAATGGTTAGTTTATGCACAAACAGCTGCCTACCTGATAGGGGCAACTCTGGCTTTTAGTGTGGTTTTTGCAAAAACAGAACCGATTCAGTTTAAATTTGATCTGCGATATTACCTTTCATTTCTTCGCCATAGCCTGCCCTTTGCATTACTCATCCTGCTTATGGCCACCTATCTTAGGATCGATTCTGTGTTACTGGGCAAACTATTGGTTAACGGAAAGGAACAGGCCGGTATCTATGCCCAAAGTTTTCGAATCATTGAGATATTATCCAACTATGGTTATCTTTTTACCTTGATCCTGTTACCTGTTTTTTCAAAAATGATTAAGCAGGGAGAATCTGTTGAACATCTGACTCGTCTTTCATTTACCCTTTTAATTGTACCGGCAATTATCATCACCTTTGGTTGTTTGGTATACCGATATGAAATTATGGATATTCTGTACCACGAGCATGTGCGAAATTCTGCAAGAGTTTTTGGAATTCTTATTTTCAGTTTCTTGGGCATGTGCATTACCTACATCTTTGGAACTCTGCTAACGGCAAACGGAAGCTTGAAGCAACTTAATACCATGGCTATGATAGCTGTGTCGATTAATCTGACACTGAATGTATTGTTAATAAAGAAATACGGTGTCATTGGCGCTGCAATTGCCAATATGGCCACACAATTTTTTACATCGGTTTATCAGATCATTCTGGCAAAACGAATTTTCGGTTTTCGTACCGATTATAATCTCATCCTTCGTCTCATTGCTTTTGTCATGCTTGTTGCTGCAGCAAGTTTGCTGATCAATAGAATTTCCATATTTTGGCTCTATTCTTTCGGATTATACCTGCTTTTCGCGGCATTACTCTCCTTTGCCCTCGGATTAATGAAGGTAAAATCAGTTTGGGGAATTGTTTCTTCTGACAATTAATCTTTATGACTGATCAAAACAGGGAGGATACTTCCATAATTTTGAAAAGCCTCATTTATTCGGTAAATTTGACCAGCATATCTGATAAACCGATGCCATGAATATAGTGGTAGATATAGGCAACACTCATACAAAGCTCGCCTGGTTTGACCAGGGAGAAATTATTGAATGCACCCGGCTCGTCCGGACAGAATTGGCTAATATTAATAAGTTCATCAGGAAAAGGCATGCTGAAAAGGCCATTGTTTCATCGGTAGGTGCAACCAATGCCAGCTTCACCCGTTTATTTGGGGAAGACCTTAAGAAACTGATATTTTTGGATCACAAAACTCCCCTGCCGTTTCAAATAGTTTATAAAACTCCCGAAACTCTTGGTCATGACCGGATTGCCGCCTGTGCAGGTGCCTATTATATATATCCTAACAGTAATGTGCTGATCATGGATATGGGAACAGCCATTACCATTGATTTTGTTAATGCCAAGGGAGAATACCTGGGTGGTAATATTTCCCCCGGTTTGCAAACCCGGTTCAGGGCCTTGAATGAATATACAGCCAAATTACCGCTGGTTGACGCCGATATTACCTTCCCGCGGTTTGGGACCGATACGCGGACAGCAATTGTTGCCGGAGTTCAGCAGGGCATAATTTTTGAGCTTGACAGCTATATGGATGACTTCGCAACAAGATATCCGGATTGTAAATTCATTATTACAGGAGGGGATGCCAATTTCTTTGTTTCTGCATTTAAAAAAACCATCTTTGCAATACCGGAATTGGTTCTGACAGGACTGAATTTCATCCTGGAATTCAATGCATCGGGGGGTAAACCATGAAGACTTTATGTAACATTTATCAACGAATTGCACAAATCAGGCTATTATTCATTTCGGTTTTTGTGTTCGGTACTTTCATCTCCTGCAAAAACGACATTGAAACCATTAATGCCCTGACCAATGAACTGGACCTTCCCGACATATCGGGGTTTAATATTGAAATATCTTATACCGATTCAGGTTTACTTAAGGGAAAAATAATTGCTCCTGAAGCTAATGATTACAGCCGCAAAGAAGAACCTTTCACAGAATTTCCCAAGGGAATGAAAGTTCTCTTTTATGATCTGGCCGGAAATCCTGAAGCCTATATCCAGGCTAAATATGCTATTTTCTTTAAAAAGAAACAGCTTTGGGAAGCCCGGGGCCAGGTATTGGCTGAAAATCCAGGTAAGAAAGAGAAATTAGAGACCGAACAAATGTTCTGGGACCAGAAAGCGAAACGTATTTATTCTGAGAAGTTTGCCACGATTACCAACCAAAACGGAGTTTTTTATGGAGAAAATGGGTTCGAAGCAAAAGAAGACCTTTCAAAATGGTGGATGAAAGGATATAAAGGTAAGATCAATGTCAGGGATGATCGTACCGATGAAGGGCAGAACCCATAAGTTATTATTTTTCAGACAATCATGAATCAGTTTTTTTTAATATTACTGACCCTATTGTTGGCCGCTTTTTTTGCAGGTATGGAAATTGCATTCCTGGCTTCCAATAAGCTTAGGCTCGAACTCGATCGCAAACAGGGTTTGTTTTCCTCCCGGATCATTGGAATTTTTCAGGAGCGGTCGGGACAATACATTGCAACTATCCAACTTGGCAATAATATTGCTATTGTTATCTATGGTATTATTATGGCTAGGTGGCTTGAACCTGCTTTCAGCCAGGTCATCGATTCCGAGATCGGTGTACTTACCGTTCAAACCCTTCTATCTACCCTGATAATTCTGGCATTGGCTGAGTTTTTGCCAAAAGCCCTTGTGAGAATCAATCCGAATCTCGCTCTGCGTTTTATGTCGGTTCCCCTTTTTTTGGTTTTTGTTTTGCTTTTTCCTGTCAGCGGCTTAATACACCGACTTTCGAACCTGATATTAAAAACCATACTTCGCGTTGATTCCGTAAATAAATACGACAACATGGTTTTTGGGAAGGTTGATCTGAACCATCTTATTGATGAAAGCCAGGATATCAAAGGCGAGACCAATAGCGAGGAGAAAGATGAAATAAAATTATTCCAGAACGCGCTTGATTTTTCCAGTGTCAAAGTTCGGGATTGTATGATCCCGCGTACCGAAATTGTAGCATTAAATATCCATGATTCTATCGATGAGCTTCGACAGAAATTCATCGATACCGGGTTTTCAAAAATACTGGTGTACAACGATAACATCGACAATATGGTTGGTTATGTGACCTCCAAGGAATTGTTCAAGAATCCGCAATCCATTTCCTCGATGATGATTGATATTTCTTTAGTTCCGGAAACTATGCCTGCCAATAGGCTGCTGAAAAAATTCATACAGGAACATAAAAGTGTTGCCGTAGTGGTAGATGAATTTGGAGGAATCTCCGGTATGGTTACCATCGAAGACATCATGGAAGAAATTTTCGGCGAAATCGATGATGAGCATGATATTGATGAGTTCATCGAAAAGAATCCGGAGAAAGGTCAATATATTCTTTCCGGCCGTCTCGAAATTGACTACCTTAATGAAAAGTACAATCTGGATCTTCCTGAATCAGAAGAGTATGACACACTGGCAGGCTATATCATATTTCAACACCAGAATATTCCCAAACTGAACGATAAAATCATCACCGAAAAGTACGAGGTCAGGATTCTAAAAGTGACCCGTACACGTATTGAACTGGTCCAACTCAAAACCCTGCATGAATAATGACCTGCAGAGTCAATATCTTCTACCGGTTCCTCCATGCTATTTTTAATATTTCATTCTTTTAAATGAGATTAATTGCTATATTCGTACCCAATTTTTTTTGAACATTTTAAGTATAGTTTTACATGGCGATATTAGAAAAACTGAGAGTTAGAGCCGGACTTTTTCTGGCCATTGCGATAGGATTGGCATTACTGGCATTTGTATTGAGCGATTTCCTTAATTCGAGTGGATCTCTTTTTACACGGTCCAAGTTCGAAATTGCAGAAGTCTTTGGTAAATCGGTTCCTTATACCGATTACGAAACCCTTGTCAATGAGCTTGAAGAGATCCAAAAGTTACAAACCGGTCAGACAAGTTTGGATGAAGCAACCATGGATCAGATTCGGAACGTTACCTGGGAAAACATGATTCAGGATATGCTCCTTGAAAAACAATATGCCAAATTGGGTATTGATGTCTCCCCGGAAGAGCTGAGAGATTTGATCATGGGTGAGAATCCGCATCCTGCTATTGCACAATTGTTTACGGATCCGCAAACTGGTATATTTAACCGGCAGGCCTTTAATACTTTCATGCAAAGAATCAACACTGAAGATGAAACTTCAGATGAGAAAAAGTACTACCTCTATATAGAAAATGAAATTTTCAGGCAGCGGAAAAACATCAAATATCTCAATTTGATAAGGAAAGGACTTTATGCTACTAAGTTTGAAGCAGTCCTGCAACAGGAAGAGTCGTCCCGTTCAGTGGATGTCAACTATATTGTTCAGGGTTTTAATACCTTGTCGGATTCAGTCATCACAGTTACTGAGACTGATATTAAAAAGTTCTACAAGGATAATATTATTTTATTCAAACAAAAGGAATCACGCGATATCCGGTATGTTTATTTCGAAGTGACCCCCTCTCGAGCCGACATTCAGGCTGCAAAGCAATGGATCAATGATATTAAACCTGATTTTGAAAAGGCAGAAGATATTGGTCAGTTTGTAAGCATGGAATCAGATGAGTCATTTGATTCAAAAAATTACTCCCTCGGAGAACTCCCAGATTCAATCGGCAATTTTATGTTCAGTGCTGCCCAGGGCGCGACCTATGGGCCCTATTTCTCCGACAACACATACCGAATTTCCCGTCTGGCAGCTATCAATTATCTTCCCGATTCAGTAAAGGCCCGTCATATTCTTTTAAGTGCCACACAAAGTAATGCTCAAAAGCTTTACAAAATGGCTGACAGCCTGGTTAACCTTATTAAGGGCGGTGCTAATTTTGGTACGTTGGCCATGTTGTATTCTGCCGATGGATCAGCACAAACCGGTGGCGATCTGGGCTGGTTCAAAGACGGTGAAATGGTTAAGCCCTTTAGTGATAGCTGTTTCCATGGAAAAACAGGCGAAACTAAAATTGTGCCTACCCAATACGGTCTTCACATTGTGCAGATACAGGATCAATCAAGGCCGACAAAAAAGGTGCAGGTTGGTACAATAGTTAAGCAGGTAGTTCCCAGTGAAGAAACAGATCATGGTTATTACGTGAAGGCCAATGAATTTGCCGGAATGAATAACACCTATGAAAAATTCAACAAGGCAATTGAAACTGAAAAACTCACGACAAACACACAGGCTGCTCTAAACCTGGCTCCGATGGACAAAAAGGTCAATAATCTCGAATCGGTTAGAACCCTGGTTAGCTGGGCCTATAAGGCTGAAGAACAAGATGTTTCCTCTGTCTTTAAATTTGGAAATAAGTATGTTGTAGCCGTGGTTGACAAAGTAAGAGAAGAAGGTCCAGCCCCACTTAAAGATATCCAGGCTGAGGTTGAAAACAGGATCAGACAGCAAAAAAAGGCTGAAAGCATTGTTGCAACAATAGTATCAAAAAAAGCTGTAGCTAAAACCCTCGAAGACCTTGCCAAAAGCCTGGGAATACAGGTGGAACCTGTTACCGGCCTCAAGTTTACCTCATCCTCTTTAGGCAATGCAGGTATTGAGCCAAATGTTATTGCTGCAGCTTTGGCTCTTGAAAAAGGAGTTGTTTCCAATCCGATTATCGGTGAGAATGGTGTTTATGTTCTTTCAGTAAGCAGTATTACCGCGCCTGCCGATGCTGATCTGAAAGCCGATACCGATTTGGCCAGAAACTATGTAGAGCGTAGTTATGCGGCAAGAGCAAATTATTACGCCTATGAGGCATTGAAAGAACTTGCCAAGATTAGAGATAACCGTAGGGAATTTTATTAATAGATTTTAATTTCCTCCCAGCATTTCCTTTGCTTTCAGTAGACTTCTGACTGGTACGAGATAATCACTGAATTCTTTATAACTCATTTCCTTAAGATAGATAGCTCCATAACTGCGGCGAAGCATAGGATTGGGACTATCGTAAAAGAATTCCTGACCCATCAAATCAACCAGGTGATTGTGTTGCTCAACCCATATTTTTTGAGCGAGTTCACTAAAGGTACCATCCATTTCGAAACTTGGAAAAGAAGCCGATTTCTGGCTCAGAAAACAACTGTTGAACATATTGTGCAGAACGGCGAATGAATTCAGCGAAGTAGGAATTACCATGTTAACTTCATCTAACCGGTAACGCGACCAGATATTACGGTAACCCCAAATGCGCAGGTTCATCTCCGGACGACCGGCAGCATATTTATCAATGGCATCGGACAAAGCAATCAAAGTCTTATAGTGGGTATCAGGACCGCTTCCCTCGGGATCAAGTGCCAGAGTAATAACGGTAGGCCTGATCTTCTCCAATGATTGCACTATAGGAAGAACGTCTAATTCAAAATTCGGGTACTCGGGGAAAATATTGGCGGAATAGAAAGGCAATCTCAGATGCGAAACATGATCCATATCAATGCCAAAATAGGCCCATACCAGTTCAGCTTCATATTCTCTGAGCCATCCCTTTATCAAATGGAATATGACTGGCTCTGACCGGCCAGGTTCAATACCTTTTAATTGTGAAATCAGTTCACCAACAAAGGTGGCTACCTTATTCAGATCCTTTACCTTCAAATGATTGAGTAACAAACGGGTCAACCTTGTGCTGATGTGGAAACTCTTCAGTTCAACATCCTGCAAGGCAATGCCATTCAGATAGCCTGTAATATCATACTGTGCATTGTCATAATCAGCCAACTTGTTGATACTTTGGCCATCTCCGATATGTCCTGACAAAATAAGTTTTTGCAGATTTTCAAGTCGTTCAATCACATAGAAATTAGTAACAGCGGTAAATCCACTGGTACAATACACAAAATAATTCTCATTATTGGGTGACCTTACCAAATGATGCAACAACGGGAAATAGGCGAGTTCAATGTCGTCGTGATGAGGGGCAGTGTGCAGAATTCGCTGGTTATCGGATACATTAAGTCCGTGTTGTACTTTATCGGCCAGGCTTCTATAAACCTCTTCGCTCAGCTTATCCAGTGATTTGCCACTGATTTCACATGCAATTCTCCACTCGGGCACATCAACAGATTTTTTTTCATAATCAGCCCTGGAAGCTTCGATAAGGGAAAGTTTGCATCTATCGGCACCCTCCAGCAGCAGTTTCTCATGGTAATTGGCAGGCAGCTTCCCTTTCTCATACAACTGCTTGATGTTCTCTTCACTCAGGGTAAGCATAGTTGTTGCACTGCGCGTTGCAAAGACACGTGCATTCTTAAGCTTTTGTAAACTTGTGGCCGGATAGGCAATGGAAGGATCCTTTTCAACTGCATGGTATACCTGTTCCGATTTTGATTGACCTGCGGCAATGATAATCGCCACAGTTTCGGGGTTATAGGTAATTGTATGAAGGCCAATGGTGATAACTGCTTTTTTACGAACCAGCTCAATACCACCCAGATCCGACGCAGCTGCTGCTTGTGTTTCATAATTTATGTTGGCCAATCGCGTATGAGAATGATGTGCCGACCCCTTCACATTAAAAGCAATATGACCGTCGGGACCGATTCCCCCCAGGAAGAATCCAAGGCCACCCCTTTTCTGAATATCATCTTCATAATCCTGACAGAACTGGTCGAATAATCTGATTGTCTTCTGCTTGAGCAGATCGCGTTCATTATTTGGTTTCTGAACGCGTAAGCCCAGATCAATAACGCCATCGGGAAAAACCTCATCGAGGTTCCGGATCTTGCCAAATTCCTTTCTGGCTTTCTCGGGAATATCGAAAGTATTGATCAGGTGAACTTTTTCTGGATCGAAACCAAAGCCGTCAATATAAAAATTCTTAACAAAATATGTGAATGATCTCTCATGTTCAGGCCTGATGGGGAAGAATTCATCCAACTGGAAGAAATGCAGGGATTTCATATCAGGCTGTAATTTTTTGTCGAGACCTATCCTGGCTAAAATTCCGTCATTGATTTCCTGCTTCCAGTTAGCCAGGTAGAACTGTACCCATTTTATAAAAAATTCAGGTGTTTTACCAGTCGGGAGTGCAATGACACCCCCTGGATTAAGGCTGACCCATTCAAGGAATCGTAACGCAGTTAATTGCCCTAGCTCCACATAATTATCCACCATTATCAATGGAATTTTATGATATTGACTGCTTAAGTTGAAGTCCTGGTGAATACTGGTAAAATAATCCTCAACTTTGCTTAATGTATCGTACTTCATATCATCTGGTTTTATAATTCTGACTTTTTATTACTTTGCGTAAGATCATGGCTGTTGCCCCCATTGCTACTGAGAATTCGCCATAGGATGAAAAACAGATTTCGGGCAATACGAATCCCATTTTCATCATTTTGCTTGCCTTCTTTGAGGTACTGGGAAGTATATGGTCGGTCAACAATTTATGACTGCAGGTGATGTCGCCGCCCAATACAATGAGATTCGGATTGAGCAGTCCGGCAAGTCTGGCAATTTCTTCACTGATAATGTCACAAATTCTATCGACCGCCATGGTTGAAAGCATACAACCTTTATTTGCAAAATCAACGAGGGTTCTGAAGGATACTCTTTCAGGATGGTGATTATCGGCCAATAAAGCGTGATTATCACCAATTTTTTTAATCGAGGCTTGAATTAATTCCCCCAGATCGGGCAATGGATCAAAGATTTCTCCGGCTGTGCCTGCAATACCTGTATATAGTTCATGGTCAATCACCAATCCTGCTCCTAAGTTCTTCGCCCCATTATTGTATGTCAGGTATACAATATGCTCCGGAAGTTTCTCGCCTACCTGATCATTATACCAAGAAATACTTAAAGCTCCGGCATTTGCGTCGTTAACAACATATACCGGTTTATCCAGAATTCTCGATAGTTTTTCACTGATTTCAATATTTCTTACCTGCAGTAAGGCGGAGTACTGTAAGATACCCTTATCACTGTTCACCAGACCCGGAACACCAATTCCTATTCCTAAAAATGATCTGCTTTCCAGTTCATCTTCAGGAATTATATCATGAATAACAGATACCAGGGTAGCTAAAATATTATCGGCGGTGCATGAGGTCGGCAATGGTTTCTCGCCTTGCTCATAGAGTGTTCCGGCAAAATCAAGTTTGACAAAACGGATCTTGTCCCGTAACACCTCAATACCCAGCATTTTGCCAATGTCGGGTTTGATCTTCCAAAGTACAGGTTTTTTCCCACCCCTTACGGTAGAACTTCCGGTGCGACTTATATCGATAAAGCCCTTTTTATCAAGAATGCGCAAAATATATAAAATAGTAGAAGGCTGAAAGCCGGTATTCCTGGCGATTTCTGCTCCTGAGATCTCCTTGGAAATCCGGATTAAATTCAGAACCAGCCTATGGCTGTTTTCTGTCAGCGAATAAAAATCTGCACTGGCAGGCATGTTTGTTTATTCATTGAATAAACAAATATATGACATTTATTAAGCAATACAAAAGTTACCTTTTTTTTCAGATTATTATTATAATCCTTTGACTATCCCACTTTTTCCTGCCAAAGGTCATTTTTTTTGGCGTCGGTTTTGGTTTAACTTCGGAGAACTTTACACCTGTATGGAAAGGATATTAATTATAGGCGCTGCCGGGCAAATTGGTTCAGAACTCACCCTGGAACTCCGCCGGATTTATGGGAACTCAAATGTGTATGCCACCGATGTGAAAGAAGCACCGCCTGACATTAAAGAATCTGGCCCATTTCAGTTGCTCGACGTTATGGATGACAAGCATCTTATTCATTTCATCATTCGCAATAAGATCACTCAGATTTACCATCTTGCAGCGGTTTTATCAGGAAATGCAGAAAAACTCCCAACACAGGCCTGGCATATTAATATGAACAGCCTGATGAACATTCTGGAAGTTGCCAAACTGGTAGAAGATGTGCGAAAAGTTTTCTGGCCCAGTTCCATCGCCGTATTTGGAAGCACAACGCCCAGGGTTAATACCCCTCAGCTTACTGTTATGGAACCTTCAACAGTATATGGAATCAGCAAACTCGCAGGAGAACGCTGGTGTGAGTATTATCACAAAAGATATAACCTTGATATCAGGAGTTTACGTTATCCTGGTCTGATCAGCTATAAAACCGAACCGGGTGGAGGCACTACCGACTGGGCGGTAGAAATATACCTTGAGGCCATTCGCAGGAAAAACTACACCTGCTTTTTAAGTGAGGATATGTCCCTGCCCATGATGTTTATGGATGATGCCATTAACGCCACCATCAGACTTATGGAGACCGATCAGGCAAATCTGTCATGCCATTCCTCCTATAATATTACTGGCCCCAGTTTAACACCACGACAGGCAACTGTTGATATTCGCAGACATATTCCAGGTTTCGATATTACCTATAAACCCGATTTCCGGCAATCGATAGCTGAAAGCTGGCCCAGCAGTATTGATGACAGTGAACTCCGTACCAGCATCGTCTGGAAACCCAAGTTCGATCTGGAACATATCACGGATAAGATGATTTCGGAAATCAGGAAGATAGAAAACAGTGGACAAGGGACAAGGGACAATTAGCAGCAACAGCAACAGCTGCAGTGAACCAATCACTAATCATCAAATCATCAAATCATCAAATCATCAAATAA
>Ga0315284_10003846_pt1 | contig 21327 bp, 20 predicted proteins | sample YL17G09_16_MG_FD_203696 | JGI IMG/M metagenome (GOLD analysis project Ga0315284, IMG submission 203696) | Sediment microbial communities from Yellowstone Lake, YNP, Wyoming, USA - YL17G09_16 | ecosystem: Environmental > Aquatic > Freshwater > Lake > Sediment | place: USA: Wyoming | collected...
AATACGCTTCCACTGTTTCACCTCGTTCTATTTTTATCACACCAATATTATATCCGTTTGGGATAACTACATCAGCATAATAATCCGTGTGTAAATATGTGTTCGCTGTCCCTGATGATACTACGTTGTTTTTTATGGTTATGTCGCCACTTGTGGCATTTTGAAGATAGAACGTCCATACTCCATTAATCGGCATATTTGCAATTGACGCCCAATTCACCGACGTTATCGTGAATGGAGACCCGAAGAATTGCGTTTTAAAAGATTGGAATGTGGCTTCTGCATTTGTAGCCGTGAAACTCATTACTCCTGATGCCACTGTTATTGAACTGGATTGTGTTGTCAATAGCGTTGCACTCACACCAGTTGGATAAGTTATTCGTGGCGTTTGTATTAGCCCGGTTGTGGTTGTTGTTCCTGTGATACTTAAATCGAATAACGGATTTGTATTCCCATTAATACCTAAACGTTTTATTGTCGTGTCGGATTTCAGTTCGGCTTTTCCATTATTTAAAATGGATACTCCTCCATATGTTCCAGTTATTGCATCACTCCCCTTGACGTTTATTGGTAGAAATCTATTGGTCGTAAATGGCAAACTCATTTATATATAACTAGATATTATTTACCATTGGGCGAAAAACCATAATGAGAATGGAAGACCATTGATATAGACTAAATCCAGCGTGTTTCCAATATTGACCGTTCCTCCAGTTGTTCCACTATTGAGACTTATCGATGTTCCTGATTGGGGGGTTAGTATATTCGTTCTTAAACCATTCATTACACTTACACCATCTGCTGCATTTAAAAGTATATCTTCTGTTGCATTAATATTGACAGTCTTTGCATCTAATGTGAGAGTTTCGGAACTTGCTAAAGATAGACTTTGACCCGCACTTGCGTTTATTTTATTCTGTCCGGGGTCTATGCTAATCGATGAACCTCCATATGAAGTTGTTAATTTACCAGAAAAAAAAGTCTCATTAATACCGGTGCTTTGATATTGCGTTTTTGTTTGTAATGTACTTATTGCTGTAGCTTGTGATGAGACTGTTCCCGCTGTTATTGTATATGCTGCCACAAACGCCGGAAATGCATTGTTAAGACCTACTGCTGGACCGAAAAATACCGGTATTATATTCGGTGGTGCAACACCTGTAATGTATAGAGCAATAGCCGCGGTGTTTAATCCAGTTGCTGCCGAAACCGTTCCCAATTCTGCCTGTGTCGCATATTTCGCATCACTCTCACCTTTAGTATAGCATAATCCACGTGGAGTATAAATGTCATAAATGTTCGTCCCTCCTACAAATATGTAATTGTTTGCGTATAACGACCCGACGGTCAGATTATATGCGATTGTAGTCATTAGACCGGTTGATGTATACGTCATCGCAGTTGTCTTCTGCTGTAGTGTCGTTAGTTGTCCTTGTATATTACTGGTTGTCCCGTCAATATAAGACAACTCAACTGGTGTTATGGTTGCACCATTTGCCGATATATCATTGTATAAAGCTACATAACCACTCTGCCCTGCCGTTCCAAGTTGTACGTTATAGTCTATTTTGGTAATAGATGGTGCAAAAAATGAAATCATCGTGGTTTTATCTTGTAGTGTCGACAACTGCCCCTGAATATTACTCGTCGTCCCATCAATGAAAGACAACTCAACCGGTGTTATTGTCTTGGTATTTGCTAGGATATTACCCTCTAGTGATAAATATGTCCCTGTTCGCATTTGGATTGCAGGATTAATTGTTCCGGTTTGTGTGAATATTGTGGTATATGGAACAACGTTCGGTCCGTCCAGATTGAAAAACAAACTCGGGTCATACTCTACTTGACTGACCGACCAATACGGATTTGCAGAATTGGATATACACGTGAAAACGAATGATTGTGTCTGCGATGTTAGTTCAATAGTGGTATTATCACTAAACCCGAAGTAATAAAAATATTGTGATATTGAGTATGTATTTACCCTAATAAATGAGCCAAAAGGTATCGGATTTACCATAAAAAACGTGTATTCCTTTCCAAGTGGAGTTGTGGTTGCGTCCGGTAATCTAATTGAATTGAAACCCGATTGCCATTTTACACCTACGTAATTCGGGGACGCATCAGTCATTGTCGTGTTTGATTGAAACAGACCATAAATATTCTGCAACTCTGCTTTTTGGTAATATGTGATTTGCTGGATTGATATATACACACTAGGAGAAGCCGGACAAACAAACGGACTTGCTTGTGCGGTTATTGCTTCCAAATGAACTTCCGTATTACTCCCTGCTATCATAAAGGTAAGCACATCATTCGGAACCAACTGTAGAATAAGATTGTAAGAAATAATCAAGTATCCATTATTCGAATGCTCTTTAATCCCAGCAGAACTGTTTGGTAAATCCGTCCCATTCAATCTCACCCACGCTCGGACAAGTCCAGAACTCGAACTCGAACTCGATACTTGAAATACAATTTGAACATTATATGTCGCACCATTCAGAACCTTTACCGAATTGTAATTAGCACCAGACTGATTAAAAAGTATCATTCCATTATTATTCGCATCCGCAGTATTGAGAGTTGCTATTTGTGCGGTATTTTCCGCCGCAAATGTCTGGTCTATTGTGCTAAAGAATAATCCCCAATATCCCGTTCCCTGACTGATTTGGTTAATACTGTTTATTTGTTGCTGTATTGACTGATTGATATTCACACCCTTCAATGCATACAGTTCCTCAAACGAAATATTGTTTTCTGGATTTACTCCCACTGGAAAATTGAGTTTCTGGTTATACGCATCTATCTCAAAACTCAATATATTGGTATCTGGTGTATTTCCGTACTGTAGTCTAAATGCCCCCAGCGGATTATTATTATTGACAACAATATCGTGAGTAGTAGGGTCTTGATAAATAAAAGTAGTCATATTCCCTTCATCGGTTGCATCGGCTTCCTCAAAAGAGAGTTTATTTGCTACACTTATATTATCCACTGTTATATTGTTAAACTCTGCATCGTTGTTTCCGGTTATATTTGGAAAACCGTCATAGACATTTGCTCCTATTATACTCATTTTATATAATAGCAACATATTTTATACTTTATTTTGGATTGTATAACTCAAATTGCAACATTAGCATATACTCTGGCATAACCGTTTGCAATATATTGTCTGCATTTCCATTTGCACCAAATCCTACTTGCCAGAATTGGGGATTGAGTTCAGTCATTCCATACGGCACATTTATATCTATTCCAGTAGTGGATAGTGTATCCAGAATGATTTGACCTCTAACAGTGAATAACGCAGCCGGTTGTGATGTTGTTTGACTTGGAGCATTTCCCGCGATTGTTCCGGGGGTTGTTCCAGTCCCAATATATCGCATTGTTGGAACATATATATCCAAAGGCAACATATTCGTATTCTTGGATACGTATCTTGAAGATAATCCATTTATTGCTAAAGCACCCGTATTTGCCGCCGCATCAATACTTGCACTTTCTTGACTGACGAGTTTGTATCTCAATCTGCAATTTCGGTAATTGTAATTATCACGGTTGAATAGACTATCAAAATCTACATTCCACTTGGTGTTTGCTTTATCCGAATTAGAAATTATATTTGGAAACCCTGTTTCCGTATTCAAAAACAATCTATATACTTGACTTTCGGCAACTTCTTCCATTATATATACACCACATATATTTTTTATAGAAATCTACCCCTTGGTGGTTCTGGGGTTGATTGAATAATTGGGGTAGGAGTGGTAGGTTTAGGAGTTCTTGGTTTACGTTGTTTCGGTTTTTCTAAATGTTCCGGTTCGGCAATAACTGGCGTGGGTACTTTCTTCAGTTTGGTTTTACGAATTGCAATGACTTGTGGCTCTTCTTCTTCCTCTTCACTATCACTCAATTCTATCACTTTTATAACACGCTTCTTTTTAGCTGGTTTAGGCGGTTCTGGTTCGGGTGTTGGTACTGGTTCTGGAACTTTAGGCGTTTCAACCGGTGCAACGCCTTTTGTTTTCTTTATCTTTTCCGCTGTTTCTAAAATACGTTTATCATTGATTTCCCGCATACGCATCGCAAGTGCTTCTCTTGCTTCATCTGTCAATTGTTTCTTCTGTTTGGTTTCCTTTGTTTTTAAAATGGTTTCTTTTGGTTTAGGCGTTTCTTCTGGGAGTTTTTCCATTTATATATTCCCTTTAGAAAATAATTTCTAGGTTAATTATATATGTTGTCAATTAAAGAACAAATCTTAAAAGAGAACATTTACCGTGTTTTTGGAAACCGTCCAGAAGCCGAAATTGTGTTTCGAATGCAAACCGGAAAAATCACACAACAAGAGATTGATGACTATGAGAGAAAACGTGATGAAGATACAGAGTATTTTAAAGAGTTATTTGAGTTTGACAGACCTCAGCTTCCTTCCGTATTCGAACCCGAGCCAAACCAACCGGTTATTTTATCTAATATTATACTAAAGGACGATAATGACAACACCGAAATACGAAGAAGTGAAATCGAAGGAAACGAAAATACTTTATCTATCGACAAAGAGCAGTAGCGGAACATTATTAAATGGCGATATGAAAAGTGATATATTATATGACTTGAAAAACTACCTTATGTATGAAGATGATAAAACGGTTGAATATATTACCATTTCCGTCCCATCGTGTGTATTGGTTAATTCCAATTATATCATTAATCAATATAACAATACTCTTACTATTGGTAGTACAACATACACTTTTCCATATGGCAACTATACTTCTAAACTATTCATCGATGCATTCCCAAATATTGTTTCCGGTTTTACTTTATCTCTAAATGTGATTACTTCACGTTTTACAATCACTAAAACCTCCGGCGGTACTTTCACTATTTTAGGAACATCACCCATTTCCTACATTATGGGATTTAGCGAAAACATTACCGCTACCGGTTCATATACATTTAGTCGTGTCTGCAACTTTTTGCCTAACGCCACATATCAATTATGCGTTGCAAACGGTTCAATATATAATGGGTTAGTTTTAGCCGTAGATGGAAAAGTGTCCTATTCCAATATATTGTGTTCTATTCCCAACGATAGTAAATTGAATACTCAAATCGTATACCAAAATGATACTAGTGAGTTTAGGCTAAACAGTTTATCTTGCGATTTCCTCAATATCCAAATAAGGGACAATAACGGCAATTTAGTCGACTTCAATGGAATTGCTACTTTCTTTAGTCTCCAGATAAATATCTATCGCCGACAATTGAAAATTGTAGGACAGTTTAGCGATATTCTAAATAATGCTATCACATCTTCTTTTGAAGTTAATAAGGACAACGAATAATATACATATTTCCGCATTTTATTTTCTAGACTGAATATATAATGTCTGCCATTCCGATTGCATTACCCAAATCTATGTTGCCCTCGCCCGAAGGTGCTACTTCTGCCGGAGTTTCCAGTCAGTGGATACGCGTGTTGCCGAACAATGCATCGCAGGTTGTTTCACTTGAAACCGCCGTTTCAAACAGTCTTACTGTTCCTACCCTAATTACCCTCGGTTCTCAACAATTGAACTTCGATATTCCTACCGGACAAGGTGCAAATATTATGTGCGACACCGCAAAATCCACGATTTCATTCAGAGTGAAATATGAGGTTTCGACCGCGGCTACCACTGCATACACCGGAACAGTTGCCTCTCTTCAGTCATCAGCCCACTCATACATTAACAGACTTTCCACATACGTCGCTGGAAATATGGTTGATGATATAACTTCATACGATATTGCGATGGCAGAGCAGGTCAATTGGGGATTTGACGTTGCCCAACGTGATAGTCTCTTCCATTTAGGACTTCGTGCAGAACAAGATGCTACTTCCAGCCAGAACAACTTACAAGGACACGCCATAGATGCCTTCACAGGTACTCTTGGTGCTACCGACCAATCTTTCTACAGTTATGAAATCCCATTCTGCAACTCATTGCTTGGAACTGCTAACCGCTCAATGTGTCCTGTCGGTTCTCTAGCGAAGACCCAAGTTTCAATTTATACTCCTCAGCTTGCACCCATTACTCTTTTGAACGCAACCACCGCTACAGGTGCAGGTGCTAAAGTCAAAATCACCATCGACCAAATTGCCATCAATTTGTTCTACATCACATTGGACGAACCCTCGATGCGACTTTTATCCCCATCTAAAGAGCGATATATGGCTGGTATTACTTACAGAGTTGGTGCTGGTGCTATTAATGCCGCTACTTCCGGTTCGGTTTCAGTCCAAATCCCTGTCCGTGTTAAGAGTTGTCGCAGTCTTGCTACCCGTTTCACAGAAAGTCTTATTTCTACCTCAGGGTCGGTTAATGGTGTGTTTGATAGCAAATTGCCTCTTGTAAGCAGTATGAATTATTTCATCGCCTCTCAAAAGCGTGTTCCTCCTAACCCACACAACACTTTGGTTGCCCCCGCAACAGTGTATTCCCGTGCATTGATGGCTAACTACGACAGTGCATACGAACCTTGGAAATCACGCAGTGGAATGGTAAGTGATTTGTTTTACACATACACTCAAACGGATAGTACACCAGTTGTTGCTAGTTGCGACCAATTGGTTGTTGATGCTGGCTCTTCATCTGTCATTACATCACTCGCTGCTTTCAGTTTTTGCGAAGATTGCAGGTCCGCCAGTTCGTCCAATTTTTTGAGTGGAATGGATTTAACCACCTCCAACTCATTCTTGGAACTCAACATCGCCAACGCACCTAAAAACTCCCTATATCTTTCCTTTATTGCCAAAGCTGATATTATCTTCGTTGTCCTACCAGATGGCTCAGTTGAAAGCAGAGTTTAAATGCAATAGTAGTTATTAGTTATTAGTTATTCGTTTATTGATATATCAATATACGAACTTATAGAAAAATAGGCTGTTTCTGTATCAATCCAACATCATGTGCTTGTAAAGTATTGACTATCGGTATTATTCCCTTACTTGGATTAGGCAGTGTTTCGATTGTTTTCGGATTTGCAAACGCAGACACCACATCACCCTCTACTCTGTAATTCTTCACATTCGGATTTTCCGGATTATTTATCAAAGCACCATCGAGCGTATACCCTTTATCACCTTTCTCAGTTAATTCATTGACTGTCGCACCGGATTGACTATGACCCGCCAGTACTATTTTAGCATCTGCATATTTCTGCTGGATTTTATCATATATGTTTTTCTCTTCAATAAATCGGGGTGTATATTTCAGTGTACCAGTAGGAATATTCGTCAAATTAGTCCGCCAGTCCTTCCATACTTGTAGAGGACTTCCTACGACATCGGTAGATGAACCATTTAGAATATACAACGCCTTCTTCGTTGTTGGATTATACGCAACAACCCGCTGTTTTCCATCCGTCAATTCTGCATCTAATACATAACCGAACCGTTTTAATTTAGCACGTTGTTTATCCTCATCACGTAAATAGCCTATCTTTAACGCTTTATAAAGAGATAGCGGATTGTCCGACCTACGTAATCCATCCACTCCAATTTGTCGTTTTCTTCGTTGTTGTCTTCGTCTTCGCCTTTCATAAGGATACTCTACGTCGTCCATTTTTGTGTGTATATATATTATAAGAGAAATGAAAATACTCAAATTAGAAACGCCTAAAATGGGTAATGTGAATATGAAATGCGATACTATCATTGACCCGAAACTAGAAAAGTATGATGCTGTCAAGTGTGCTTTTTCTCAATGCAACTTCACAATTCTCTGCGGTAAGATGGGTCAGGGAAAAACATCACTCGCTATAAATTGTCTCCGCAATCCGCTCCACAAATGCTATCACAACATCTATAGTATCATTCCAGAAATATCTCTCCATTCCATTGCACCTAAAGATAATATATTCGTAAATAATATTCCAGAAGAGTGTGTTTATCACGAATACAATGAGAGTATTTTAGACGAATTATATCAGAAACTACTCGAACACGCTCAGGATAATGAGTTCTCATTTTTGCTTATCGACGATATGGGGGCTTTGTTTCGCAAGGATAAACAAGCTGAAGTCGTACTGAACCGCATCATTACAAAGATGCGTCATTTAAAAGTCAGTGTGATGCTCCTTGCTCAGAACGTGTATCAACTTCCGAAAAAGTGGCGTGAGGTTTCAACAAATCTCATAACCTATAATTTAGGAAAGTCCCAAATGGCGAAGATATTTGAAGAGTTCTATGACTACGATGACAAGCAATACAAACAGATTATGAAACTGTATAAAGAGCCACACGATTGGTTGCTTCTCAATCTGAAACACCGCCGTCTGTTTTATAAGTTCGATGCTGAAATAGTATTTGAAGAAGAACCAGAAAAAGAAAAGGAAAAGAAATAAAATGTAGGCTTGTATATATATGCCACCTAAGAAAAGAGTATCTACTAACCCGAAACGGGTTGATTACAAATCCAACGTTCAAACCGTTGTGGTTAAAGTCGGTGAAACTCCCAAGAAAAAACGCCGTGCAAGACGTAAGCGTTCCCCACCATCATCGGGGGGTGATGCTGTCCCTATGCGTCAATTACCTCCGGTTGTTTACCAAGTTCCGGCGATGATAACTGGGTATACAAACCAACCATCTATAATGCAACCAGAAAGAGTGCCTGTACCCATTACTATGAAAGAACCCGTGAAAACAAGTGTTCCTATTTTAGAAGATATTGGAATTGTTGGAACAGAAGGTAAAGGCGTTGAAATAATAGATGTTCCATCTAAAAAGGAACAACTATCCGAATTAATTATGCCAGTTGATAAACCGGTTTCCATTCCTGTTCTTCCGGCTAAAGCCAAAAAACAACGCAAGAAGAAACAAACTACTATAACCGACACATTTGATTATATTCCTACACAAGAATATGTCCCTACAAAAGGATTGGGATTTACCGAAAAGGAAATAAACGAAGGGCTACAATTCCCTACTGGTAAGGCTAACATTCTAAACATACCTACAATGACCCAGCAATATTTTGCACCAGAAGAACCTGCCGCCCCTGCCCCTGCTCCTAAACAGAAACGGAAATATACCAAACGAAAACCAAAGATTGCACCACCTACACCGTTATCACTTAATCCATCTATAATTTAATCTTTACCCAATAATGCGTGTAATTCTATAGTGCAATTATGTAATTGTGTATGTAAGTCTTCAATACGGTTTTGTAGTTCTGTAATCCGGAAATTGTTATATGTTTCCGTTTCTTTCATTTCTTCACTAGGCGTATCCGGGTGTATCTCATCGATACTTACCCCTACCTCTTCCGGTTCTGGCTCTTCTTCCGGCTGGATTTGTATCTCATAATTATCAAACGTAGATTTTACGATTTGGTTTGGCTTCAAACCATATTTAGCATTTATGTGATTTATCTGTTCGATATACTCTACTTCATACTGTAGTTTATGACGATTGTCTATAAACATATACACGCCTTCATAGTGATGCGTATATTTGTCTAAATGTTGCAACCACCAGTGGTCGAGTTCGTTTTGTGCGGTTATTATTGGAGATATTCGTACTCTTACCATTTCTATATAGTATTACAATATAAAAATATCTATACTATTTATATAATGTGTTATGAATGTATGTTCGCAAATATAGATACGTCTATCCTTTGGATTTATTGTAAAGATTGTAAAGATTGTAAAGACGTTCGCCGTGTAAAAGAAACAACAACCAAATAAACGATAAACAGATTGCGAAAATAAACCAAAACATATGTGCTATAATATTACAGTAGATATGTTTATATGGATTATTCGAAGAATATTCCCGCCGGTTTACCCGTTTTATCTGCTTCACTCAACGCCAATGCTACCTGTTGTTTCTTGGCTTTTGTTTTTGTAAGCGGTTTCTTAGAAAACTTATGTTTTGTCTTGGTATCCTCTACAAAATACCCCTTATTGTCTGCTACTACTTTGTACGGCATCTATATAGTTATAAAAGAAAAAGTATATAGATGTGGTCTTATTGCTAAAGATGCCTAAAGAACCTATTTCTTATACGATGCCTTGCATTTAGGGTCTTTCATTGCATCTCTATACGACATATTGTGTTTTGAGGCATATGCTTTCACGTGGGCTATCCAAGAGTTCATATATCTTATACTTATATTTTTTTCCAGATATAAATATATTCTTTATAGTTATTTTGACTACGCCCGGGATTTTTAGGAAATGGACGTATATCAGTGGGTTCTCCCATTGCTGTCTTTGCAAATCCTAATATATTATTTGGTATATTCAAGATATACAACCCACCTACTTCTAAATGTTCCCACGTTTTTGTAAACAATGGTTGATAAAACTCCCGATTGAAATCCAAATATTCTGGCATATCTGTGTATATTTCTTTCTTCATATATGGAGGACTAGTTAGTACCATATCATATTTAATCGTAGAATAGTCAAACTTTGTTGCATCACAAAAATGCATTGATGCTTTAATATCGCTTTTTGTTTTTAAAAATGCCATCATTTTCTCATACGGTTTTTTTAGTTGTTGGTTTGTATCTATTCCTATATACTTCCGAACTCCACGAATTGAAGCACCTACTAATCTACCGCCCCAACCCGCACACGGGTCTAATAACGTGTCTGGAATAGGAAACCAATCCAATATACGCATTACCACCACTGGACGAAATATATTGATTGCACCAAAATACAAATTAAAAATATACTTTGCCCGTTTCTCAGGTTGGTCTTTATACTTATTTTCATTTTCACAATGTGTATATATTTTTTGTATATATGCCTTTTCTTTATAGAAATCTATATTCTTATAAAAATCTATAAATGAAATACCAGAGTGTCCTTTTGTGTGTAATCTCTCATGTAATGTAAAGAAATCTACAATTATATTACCAGTTCTAGTATTCGGTTTTAAATTAGTAGCTGTTTTTAGTTTATCATATTCAAAAGATACATGCTCTAAATCTGTGCGTCCTAGAAATATTTGTTCCATTTATATATACTATAAAGATACTATTTATAGTATAAATCTCCTAAACTATCGTTGATTTATTTAAGTCTTCTATGTTTTTCTTCAAATCAGTATATTCTCCCCATAAAAGATAATATGAATATAAGGCTGGCGACGGTGTACCATTCTCTATCAATTTCTTTTCCAATGGATTTGCTAAATGTCGTTTTCTATAGTTCATACGCTTGACTTTATCTTGGTGGTCTAGGTACGTTTTCCCGCCCTTCAATCCGAAATCAAAATGCCTATTATCTTTAAGATATACACGGAAACGTTTTGTGCGTAAAGGACTGTCTTCTACTCTTACAATCATATATAAAGTGCATATATATTTATTGGGATACTTATTAAAAAGTAGAATTGAAATCGAAGATATTTGAAGGCTTCTCTTTATTCGATAAAGCATATTCACTTACACGACTTTCGAAAAAATTAGTCTTGCGTTCTATACTAATCATTTCCATAAATGAGAATGGATTACCTACCTTCCAAATCTTCTCATATCCTAACTGAAGACACAGTCTATCTGCTACAAAATATATATACTGTGTCATTAGTTTTGCATTCATTCCAATTAAACGGCACGGCAACGCCTCACAAATGAACTCTTCCTCTATAGCCACCGCCTCCCGAATTATCTGATGGACTTCTGCCTGCGATAATCGGTTTATTAGTTTGTTATATAGAGATATTCCAAACTCTGTATGAAGAGCCTCATCACGACTAATCAATTCATTAGAGAAACACAACCCGGGTAATATATTTTTGCTTTTTATCCAGTATATTGCACAAAACGCCCCAGAGAAATGTATTCCCTCTACACAGATGAAGGCAAGTAATCTCTCAGCAAATCGATTGCTACTCTGAATATGGCGGTTTACCCAATCCGCTTTACGGCGAACACATGGGTAGTTATCTATTGCGTTAAACAATCTAGCTTTTTCATTTGGATTTTCAATATATGTATCGATTAGATTTGCATAAGTTTCTTGATGTATTCCCTCGATAGCCATCTGGAAGCCATAGAAGAGACGTGCCTCTGAGTTCTGTACCTCTGCCATAAATCGAAGACACAGGTTCTCATTGATAAGTCCATCCATACAAGCAAAAAACGCTAAAATCATCGTAATGAAATGTTTCTCATCATTATTCAATTTTACAAAATCATTCTTATCCTTAGATAAATCCACCTCTTCTACCGTCCAAAATGAAGCTACTGCTTTCTTATACATAGAGTAGAAGTCCTCATACTTCACTGGTAAGACTACAAAGCGACCATTATCGTGTTCTAAAATAGGCTCTTTGGCTATCATATATATATTGAATAGACAATATATATACCTTGAATATATACTTTATTGGGATACTTAAAGAGAACAGGGATGGATTGCATTAAAGCCCCTTTGAGACCCCCTCCTCCACCTTTCCTCCACCCTCCACCTTCCTCCACCTGTTTTCCTTATATTATATATAGTTTAGTTTCAATTCTATAGTTTCTATACGTATATATATAAAAACAGGTGGAGGAAGGTGGAGGGTGGAGGAAAGGTGGAGGCTATCTATCTCTTTCAAATACATATTATAAAATACCTACAATATGTACTTATCTACTATCATCGTTATCTTCTGTATCTGTATCAGATTGTGAAGGTGCAGGTGCAGGTGCTTTAACAGTGAGACCGCACCATACACCCTTCAATCCATTTACCACACAATCCTTCTTATATACACAGCCTAATTGCTTCAATTTGTTGGATAGTTCTTTATATCCAAGCATAGGAAACATTTCCTTTATATCGTCGATATGTACTTTATTAGTCATACACTTTGTAATATATACACGCTTCTCAATTTCACATAAAACAACATCACCAGAGGAAACAATATCCTTAAACAAATCACGGTTTTCTTGTGGAGTTTTTACTTCATCAATGTAGTTAAGTAATAGGTGGAAATATGCATTCTTATATTCATTGTCTTCAAATACGTCTAAGAAGTTCTCATCTTTAAGATAAATGTGGTTAGCTTCATCTGGATTACTATCTACAAAACTGGAGGTATAATTCTGTATAATACCACGGCGGTTTAAGCCGCCATCAGTATCAAAATGTGGGTCGTGATTACTATTCGTCAATAACTTGGATACAATTCGCATTTTTACCACAGTTCCAAACATAACTTCGATATCCATTTGTCTACCATCAACCCAATCTTTTACAAACTCAGTATCGAGTTTTTTGGTAGGTATTTCTTCGAAATAAACGAGCCGGATAGGTTCTGAGTATAATTGTATAATAAACTTATGACGTTTGCTATATCCCTTTTCCAATATTTCTTTAGCAATTTTGGAAGTATAAACCGGAAAACATTTCTCATGTAAAGCCGCTTCGGTTGATTTACCATTGCTTCCAGTATATCCAATATTCATTTTGAAAATCTGTTTCGATGCATTACCAGTTAACCCATACGCCAAATATGACAATGTAAAATCACGTTGGGTCTGTTCTGGCTGTATCTTCTTAAAGAAATCCAATACGAACTCGTACTTTTCGTTGGCGATTTTATTACGGGGAATGTAATCATAATCCAAATACTTTGTGGTATAATCAAACCGGTTTCTTTGACGGAATAGCTTGGCTTTAGTATCACACACGCCATTTTTGAAATGAACCAGATAATCATTATTCTCCCCATTATTGAAGGTGTATTTGTGGAACTTGGAAGACAATATACCTTTCAATTGTGCGAATATATCCTTTACTGATTTTGAACTTGTTAATGAGCGTTCTAATTTATTAATGAAACACCTTTTTGATACACATTCAGTTCTCTCAGGTGTTCCAATAGTGGTTTCGGCTTCTCGCTTTGCAATTAGTAAGAGAGCAACCTTTGTATAATTAGTAAGTGTATTTGTAATAATATGCTTTACCAATTCTCCATCTTTTTTGGGTTCGGAACGCCATTCGTTTTTAAAGTAGATATAGAATAAATCACCTTGCATAATAATGTTATACTCAGTCATATAAAATACGAGTTTGGCAAATGGAGTATCTTGCACTTCCAACACCAAATTATCGTAATTATAAATATCTTCAATTTGTCGGGGTTTCATTTTGAGAACATCAAATGGTGGAATAGTAATGGCTTCGTCAAATGGTTTATTTACCCAAGAAATATCAAGGTCAAGCTTCTGTTTTATAGAGTTAGACATATCGGCTAAAATACCATCGTACCATAACTCTTTTAAAATCATAATACCATCTTGACATGGAACAATATCTTCTAACACAAACTGTTTGTGGTCGATTAACCATTCAACAGCGGTTTCTTGACAAATACGTTCAACGGTTTGAGACCATAAGGACATCACGGAACGCAATAGCTTTTTCGGGTCGGAATACTTGTCGGGTTTGTATGCAATCAAACCATTTGCAATATCGGGATTACTTGCACGTATAATTGGCATTAATAATGCTAGTTCTTTCTCTAACTCAACCATTTCCAAAACATCGGGCATCTCATTCGGTATGGAGTGGTTAAATCGCCAGTCTGCAATACTACCACCAAAGCATAGCGTAATAGGTAAGTTTTTAGCCACGTCTTTAGATACACCGTATATATCCATCAACTTCTCACGATAAAACTTTGGATTAGCAGCATAGTCAGTAATATACTTAGAGTTCAAATTATTAGCTTGGCATATCTGGGAAAATAAATGCACGTGGCAGTTCTGGATATCGATGTCGATATATCTATCCTTTGCAAATGCGTGTCGGGTAGGTCTGTGGAACTTAGATAATGACAAATAATTGGTGGGTTCAATACGCCCCCATTTATGCTGTACTAAATAATGAGATACTTCAATGTAATCACCGGTATCATTGTAGCAACCCAAGAATGCAGCGATTTGTGTTTGTTCGGTTTCATATTTCATACTGATATGCTTATAACGTTTGGAGGATTGTCTACGATAAGAGATACCCATACCATTTTGTATAAATGACTGCATAACATCTTTATTAACGTATTCACGCATACGTTTGTTAGCAAATATGGAGTGGTTGCATTGAGCGGGGTTTAAGATAGTGGAGAAAGTAGTCGTCATTTTGCCTAAATAATCTTTAGTATATTCTATTAATAGATAATATTCTTTAAACCCTTTCAATTTTCTGTAAATTACAAATATTACAATTGTGATATTTGTAAAAAAAACCCCGAAGGGTATTTTTTTTGTTAGTGTTAGAGTTCAATCCATTTCGTCTAAACCTTCATTGAATAACTCTAACAAATATTTATGTTCTGCACGCTTGCGTCGGTGGTATGCAACTTGGAATGCGTACATTTTTTCTCGGTTGTTATCTTGCCATATCCGTATATGTTTATTAACCAATTCAGTATTATTATTCCGCCATTTACGTTTTTGTTCCCTTATTTTGGCAGACTGTTTATAAGGTAAGCCGGTTCGGGGGTTTATTTCAATTATAGGTTGCTCGGTTTGTTCGCTAGACATATTAGTAAGATATTATATATTAGGTGGATATATTTTTATATGATTTTCTTTAATAGAAATCCAAATCAATTTTCCGAACATAGATAATTGGAATGCTCTCTCATATATTTCTCCCATTGTCTTTCGGTTTCATAACGTTGCAATTCACGAGTATATTTATCAATGCATGTAAGATGACAAAATCGTTTTTCGTAGTCGCCAATCTTTAATGGGCGTAGAGTTCTTCCGCATTGGTGGCAGAGTATATTTCGGCATCGTTCTTTGCTTTCTTCGTAGGAAATATAAGTTGGCATTTTTGTTTAAAGTATTCTATAATATTCCTAAAGATAATAATTAACCAAAAACAAACTAGTCAATGTTTGACGTATTTCATTGCCTCCCCAACGGAATGACCCATCTGTTCTGCAGTCTGCATCATCTCATTTAATTTCGGGACATCTTTGTAAAGGTTAGAAAGGTAGATATGTCTCAACATCGATGTGGAAATATTCTTTCCGAATATAACATTGAGTTCTCTGGTAATGTTTTGCGGGCTGAACTTAGTACCGTTTGGCTTCATAAGCAGATACTCTTGGTTAGATAGTTTCTTGATGTATTTGGAAAGAACCTTTTTAAAAGCGGGAGAAATAGCAACCTCTTCACGACCGTACTTCTTGGCAGTCTTGTATGTGTTGTATACCATCTTGGATTTCTTCATATCAATGTAGTTGTCAGTTTCGGTATTGTAGTCTTTGAGTTTGATGTCGCAGATTTCGGAACGGCGGGGAGGAAAATAAATGCCGGCGGATAGAGTAAGCAACATATACTTGTTTAACAATTTACGGTTAGCATCACTCACGTCGACGGACTTACTATTCAACACAGGTAAAGCTTCACTCTCATACTTGGAATGAATAGCTTTGATTTCATCGTAATCCATCCAGTTAGCGGATTGCTTTGCAGTCTTCTCTTGCTTGTTGTATTCGGCTACGGTCTTGTCTTGGTCTTCAGTCATAATGTTTGACAGTCGGTTGTTATGGTCGCCCTTACCATTAAGCACAATGACCGATGCAAGATAAGTCTTACGTACACTGGGGGGTTTATCCTTTAACGCTTCCAATATATTGGCATCATCTTTAAACCACGACAATTTCATTTCGGTGTCCTTGTCGTGTGCTTTGTAGAACATATTGGAAAGCAATGACACATAAGACTTTACGGAATTGGCGGAAAGGTTAGGACGGTTCTCCTTAAGAGTATTCTCAATTAAATCACGGGCTTCTTTGGAAATATTGTGTATTCGTGGCATTTATATATTTTACGTAGAAAATAATTTGTCCTAAATGTTTATACTATAACCAATTGTTTAAATAGGGTTTTTCAACATTGTTTCATTTAATGTAAAAGCTATTTATATATAACTATCTTTATATAGAATGCCTTTTTTATAGTATAATTAATACAAAACAGACAATTAAAACGTTTTAATAGTATTCAATGCCTTATTTATAGTATAAATCAATATATAAATTGGCTTTTTCAACATTGTTTCATTTAATGTAAAACCCGATTTAATCAATGTCTATTATATTATTTTCTAAATGGAATATATAAATGAATAATTCTCCAGACTTTAATATTTATCCGAATATTACAACTACGAAAAAGATTGTTTCGGGAACTCTATCCGTTTTTAATTATATTCCATTTCAATCCGCACAAATTGCAGTTATGCTAAAAGATGAAAACGGTATTGGCATTGATAACCGAATATATACTTTAGATGAAACGAATGGTTTTAATGACTGGGGAAGCAATGATGCCTTTTTGATTAATTGGGTAAAGAATAAATTATCTGGATAATATAAGATGATGAGAAGTATTTCAACTATAAGTGAAGACTTAAACAATTTAGATAAAGTCCCTAGAACAACGTGTTGTGAAAGGTACACAACGTGTTGCAATTCTTGTATTGGCTTTTGTTATTTATTCAGTATATGCTATTTTTGTAAAGCGTATATTGTCGATACTATTAGATTAGAAATAACAAAATAATCATTATAACCGATTTAGATAATCCCATTTTTAAAGCTAGTACTGATATAGCTATTTGTGTAGGATTAGCAGACAACACTGAATATAATAACGCACCGTATTGCAAATTGTTCGTTATTAAAAACTCACCTATATACTTATTTAGCAATAAGTCCCGTGCATTATAACACGCACGTTTGGGTATTCTAGCGAAATATTTTAAACCATTCCTTAACCCCAACCCGAAACAGTTTGTACGCTGACACCCTTTTGATGTTTCCATTCTTATGTAAGAAATCAATCGATGCCTCTAATATCTGTTTATGCACTTCAGTCATTGGGCTAAATAATTCAGTGAATATCTCAATTGCTAAATCCTTTTTAGAAATGTTATCCGACCGCTTTACCAAATGTTCTATGATGTTGCATACCAACAAAATAAACTCTTGGTCGTGAGCGTATTTCGCTATATCTAACCCCAACTCTTTGATACGGTCAAGTATCTTCGCTTTGTAGGCTTGACGTTTCACATCGAGTAAGATGTTATTCCGTAGAGAAACGAGTGAAAGGTCTGGCGTTGCCATATATACGTAGGTTAGATATTATTTATATCACGAACCAACGACCAAGAGTTTTATTGCCATATAATTCACCACTATACGCACTAGCTGCCACTATGACAACCGCAGTCCCCGCTGCTGTAGCGGTTGCTGAGTTCAACCCCATAATTGTGTTTCCTGTTGATGCTACCGCATTTAAAATAAATGTGACCGTTCCGCCTACTCGTCGAAACATTATCCTTAATCCATCTGGAACATTCGGGTTTGATAACAGTGGAAGAGTGATATTGTATGTAGCGGTTTGTGTAAATCCTTGCATTCCATAAAAAGTTGCAGGTAGAGTTATATTCCAATTCACCGCTGCGGTTATATTTGTCGGGTTCATTATCATCGGTAAATATTGTGAACCCACGACCCAGTTGTTTGGGTCTGCGAAAATATCAGTTTGCAATACTTCCCACACATTTGCAGTCGCTACTATTCTCAAAACCGTATTATTCAATGCTAGTGATATACTTGTTTCGGTTGCGGTTGAATTGGATTTATAAAGCCTGAATGTGTTTCCACTTCCTGCGTTAATCGTCCAAGTATTAGCTGCACTTGACTTCACGAAGGTTATTTGCGAGCCATACATCGTACTGTCTATAACCGGAAGAGTTAAAGCACCGGTTGAAATTGTAGATAAAGCATAATATTCTTTTAGAGGTTTCGCCAAGTTATTCGGACTACCAGATAATACTTGATATCCATTCACTAACTGTGCCCCCGCAATAGACAGTAATCCATTAACTGTCGTTGTGCTTGGTAATGTACCGCCGTATCCGATTGTTAATTGGGGTGATGTATCTACGTCTGTGTTGATTTTGGAAATGTTTGTTGAAGCACTTGCGTTGGTATATCCTATTCCTTGCGTTTGTTGGACTAAAGTGTCAATATCTCCATTTATGTCTGTGAGTTCTGCATTTATTATTCCAATATTTGAATTAATCGCACTATCATCGTACTGTGAATTAACAATCACCCACGCAGTTCCACTTGAATTAATACAAACAATAGTAAAAAAAGCAACTGGTACTATCATCGAGTTCGAAAAATTATTACCGTATTGTATTTCTATTCCTGAAGTAGCATTAATTGTTATTGGGACTGATGGTGAATAAGCACGAATAATTGTATACTTTGTACCAATATTACTTCCTGCTAGAGCGTTAGGATTTGGTAGATTAATAGTTGTTGTTGCGTTCGTTGATAGAACTATATATTCCGCATCTTGGAAATTAAGATTTAACGTTGAAGTGGTTATAATATCACAATGACATAAACGGTTTTTATTCCTTACTACTGGTGTCATTGTTTTATTAGAAAAAACATTAATGCCACCAATAAAAAATGTGTCGTCTGTTCCACAAATAGCAGTATATCCAAAAACAAATGTATTTGTTAATGCACCATTTGTTGTGTTGCTATCATTACCCATAAAACAACAACTGCCTCCACCAGTTGTAAGACTATTGCCACAGTTATTACCAATAAAATAACTTCCTAAATTAGAATTGACGTTATTACCACAATTTCCACCTAACCAAATACCTCTATTATTATTACCTGCATTCAATCCACAATTGACACCAATACATACTGGACTATTACCCGAAAATACTGGTAAGTTTCCTGAACCAATACATATTACACCTGATTTGTCAGAAATAGATTGAAGACTGTTTGCTCCTATGATTACACTATCTGACAGAAAAAATGGTCCAGTTGATGCTATATTATGCCCTATAAATACACATTTTTGTATATAGTTATTACTTGAACCACAATTTGAACCAATAAGCACATTTTGTCTTGATGAGTAAAACATATTTGAACCTGCGTTGTATCCTATGATGACATTATCATCACTTTCTACTGTTCCACTATCATAATAAAGGTTCTTGCCAGCGTTAAAACCAATGGCGATATTTCTTTTTGTTTGGTTCCAAGCAGGGGTTGTCGCGTATCCTAATAGAGCATTTTCACCTATTGCGATGTTGCTTGTAGCACTTGCTTGTTGCCTCAACATAGCATTCAGACCTATTTTATAACTTGAAGTTGCTAATGAAAAATAAGGTAATAGATTATTTGCTATTAGTGAATTAGAAAAGGTATTTGTTGCTCCAGTCCAAGTATTGCTGGAACTCAATAATGCCGAGCCACTGCCACCGGTATATGTGGCATCGGCGTATTGCTTTGTAATAAGCTCTGCCGGAAGTGTGGGCGTCGCACTACACTGTGGTAAAACGGAAAATGTCTTTGTTCCCAAAATAGTAGATGAACCACTTTGAGATTGAACTATTCTCCATATTCTATTGTTTGATGCATTAAACGCTACTGTCACAAAAATATATCGGTTTTGTCCTACCATCGTGTAAGCCGAAACGGAAGTATTATCTTCTGTTTCAAAAGTGCTTCCACCACTAACAGCTAAGACAACATTCACATTCGTCGCTTTTAAAATCCGGAATGTCGTACCATTTTTCGTGTCATCTGCTGGAATGAGTGGAAGAAATATGTTCTGTGCCACGCTTGATAAAACCATCACCGTATTATTGTCCCCCCACTCTATGTTATAATCTGTCGCAGTTGAATAATTGACTTTTGAGAGTGCTTCAATCCCACATTTCCCATCTAAAATAAACCGCTTTGCTGTCATATTGCCAGTCGCTACTATTTCTTTGGTTGTGGTTGTCGCATTCGGAATATTTCGGGTTAAAGTATTATCTGTATACGTGTGATTTACACAATTGAATACAAAGTCATTTCCATATTTGATTAACCCCACATCTAACTCTTTGTTGATATTAAAATCGAAAGTTCGGACATCGAACACATCAGTATTAATTGAATAATTATCAATTAGCGTCCGCATTATGCTATCGTTCATATCTATCTGGAATACATTGAGACCAACCGAAAACTTACCCTGCGAAATCCCTTCATTAAAATTAAGTTCTTGTCCGTAGATGGTGGTATAATTATCGTTTAAACTTGTAGAACTGCCAATATTTAAATCACCCCGAATATATGCTGTCGAACCGATGCTTGTATCGAACTCAGTCGATACTGTCAGATTTCCGAATGTGGCATCTGCAGGTAAGGGAAAATCCGGACTTGGTATAACACCACCGATTGCATTGGAAGTAATATAAGCAGTAAAA
>Ga0315284_10003847_pt1 | contig 21327 bp, 18 predicted proteins | sample YL17G09_16_MG_FD_203696 | JGI IMG/M metagenome (GOLD analysis project Ga0315284, IMG submission 203696) | Sediment microbial communities from Yellowstone Lake, YNP, Wyoming, USA - YL17G09_16 | ecosystem: Environmental > Aquatic > Freshwater > Lake > Sediment | place: USA: Wyoming | collected...
CTTCTCAAGAATTCTGGCTGCCAATAAATCTCCTTCGTTAGATCTTTTGATTTTAATACTACACTCCTCTTTACATGAATTTATCAAAGCAGATAATTTTCTAGGATCAACATCATCTATGCCCATAAAATTGGAAGCATTTGTCACAATAATTTCTTTGAATAATTTTTGTTTAAGACCATATACAAATTCTCTCCAAACAATAGTTTCGCCTTCACAACACGTTGTTTCTGTGTTATTAGTATTATTAGCATTATAACCTACAATCAGTTTATTTTCAACCATTTTATAATTTTATTAAACTATCCAAAAACGTTCATTTTTAGTCGAATTAAAAAAATTATACATAGATTTTTGAACCAAGTTTTCCAGAAAAATCAGGTTAAATTTATAGCAAGTACAAAAAAACTCAAAATATTGAAAAAAATTGGTGTCTGTCAAAAGTTCAAATAAATTCCGATGGAAAATCCAAAGATTTTCACTAAACAACTAAAACTTTCTGAAATAAAAGATATATTGATCGATCAAATTATACATATTGCATATTATGAATATCTTGCTCTTAGTGATGATAAATATTCTGTAATCATCGCTAATGAAGATCTTATAAGAATTAGCGATGATTTACTTTGGTATATAAATGGACAGTTAAGTTCTTATATACAAGTCATTCTTGCCATAAACAACGATATCAACCCAGAAAAAGTCGTCGCGAAAACCATAATCAGGTATTTAACTATGATGAACCTAGAATGTTCTATTATAAAAAAGGACAAACGATTTATAGTCTGCACTCCGACCAAAAATTACAAAATAAATTCTATTTATGATATAATCTTGACAGATACCCACGTAGTCTCTCTTACCAATTTCTTAAAAACTCCAAATTTCAGGTAGAATACCCAACCAAATTTGATCAATAGTGTTAAATTAAAAATTGATAGTTATATTATGCTCTTCAGCATAATAACAACGTTTATAGATGGAAACAAAATTTTTATCTTATGGAGATAATGACCTGGAAAGATATAAAAACATAAGAAAATGTATTGAAAAAACTGCTCAAGAGCATAATTTAGATCCTATATCAACTTTAAAATCGCTCGAGAGTACTCTCGAATTTGAAGGAGTAAGAAGGTGGTATGGAAAACTTGCTGAAAAATATTATAGTTCTAATGTTATTGGAACGTTTGATGACGCAGAAAACAAAAAACATAGAAAAAATGCCGAAGATAATTTACTTTATTTACCCGTTATTGTTACTGGTGCTCGACCAGGCGATGTTATCATAGGTGCTAAACAAGCAAAAAATGCTGTGTTAAAACTATCTGAATTTATTCCTCCAAAAACTCAAGAATTAGATTTAATTAGGGGTTATTCTGACCTATGGGAGCGATTTTTGATAAAGTTAGGAATGATAAGTTTTTTTGGAGACATGTCTAAAATAGAAAAAGAAATGTACCTAGATTTTGTTCAATCAGACGCTGATTTGTATCTTGAAGACGTTGCAGGACTAGAAGTAGAAATAAACCAATTTGGAGAAAGCGACTTTTTAGAATTAACAGAAGAAAATTTAGAAAAACTTGGATCAGGAAACAGTTTTGGTATTAAAGAAGTTGTATCCATGTTCCCTTCTAAACCAGGTTCATTAGGACTAAAAGGCAGGCATACACTTATATTTAGAAGGGGAATATGGAGGATTGCGGTAGGCCATCGCGAAGTAAAAGAATGGGATGGATTAGTTATAAATAGTACATCAGGGAAAGTTCTAAGTGGTCTAACAAAAGCAGAAAAGTCTGAAACTATCTATGTATTTGATTCTTTTGCTAAAACCTACAAAAAGAAGCCCAAACGTGGTTACATAGTAGTCGACGAACAAGAAGTTGGTATATTATCGTCAAAATCTCATATAAACTTTTCCGAAGAAGGTATGGAAGACGTTTTTCTAACTTTTGGAGTTTCAAAAACAGATCGTGATATTTTCAAAAATGCTTGTAGATCATTTACTTCCGCCAGCTATAAATCGTTATTACAGAAATTAGTACGATTTAGACCATTAAAAGTCTCATTGGAAGGAGAAATTCTAGAAGTTGACAAAGTTTTCGTTTGCACATTTATTTATTTGATGCTTAATCCAGGAGGATTTGTTCCTGATATCCAAAGATATGTAACAGGAATGGAGGCTGCGTTCAAAAGATTGGTGGTGATATTATTTGAGGATGGTTTTATTATCAAGGACGATGAGGCTAAGGTGCTGAACGTAATATGTGCTGCTTTTTTAGCTCAAAGAATGCCAGGATGGAAGCCTAGTGATAAAATTATTAAAAATTCTATAAAATTAGGATTAAAATCGATAGAAAACGATTCTTGTTTTACATGGGATTTCGAACAAGGCGCAAAAACTACTCCTTTTATACTTTCTCAAAAGACAAAGATTTTAGAAGCGGTATCTTCTTTTATGGAAGAACTTAAAACTTTTGAATCTGATTTAACTATGATGAGAGATATTTGTACAAAAAGGTATACTAAAAAAGAGGTTGACGTTTTTTCAGAATTAAGACCAAAAATTATGTCATTAGAACACTGTGTGGACCAACATTGGGCTCCTGAAATATGCTACTTTTATCCAAAAGATTTAGTTTTAGAAAACAAACATTCTGGTAGCAAACCTTATGGTGGATTATTAACCAAATTATTTAGTGAAGTTACTGGAATAAATCCAAGAAGACCTCCTCGAAAAGGTAAATATATGAATCCTATTGGTTATAAAAGCGATTTTGAAAGTAGAAAATTTACAATAATAACAAGAGAAGCGGAAAAGTTAACTTTATTTGCAAAACAAAACACTTTAGAACTAGAGAGAGAAATTTTAGACGAAGATAGTTATGAACTTAACTATGTCCTCGATGATGGATGGATCGCTGGAATGGTAAGCGCTCTAAAAATTAAAGGCAACCCTCCTATCTTAGTTACACTCCATCCTAGAGATCTCGCTACTTTTGTCGCCATTCGTAAGCCTTCTCGAGACATGAAAGACGGGACTTTGACAGATAAAAGAGAAGCAGAAGCTATCTCAACAGCGAAAGATATGTTGACAAAAGGAATTTCTTTGTCTGCATCTAATCCTCCAATACCAGAATTAAAAAAGGCTTCAGTTTACCTTGAAAACGAAAAATTAATGGTAAAATATACATCTCCTCATTCTAAAGGCGAAAAGAAGGTTGAATGGGATAACTTTAAAAAGAGAGTTACTTATGTTCCTTATGTAAAGGATGTTGAATTGACGATTAAAAATGCTTTGGTTTATGAAGGGAAAGGAATAGTTAAAAATGCAGATTTGAAATTGAGAAAAATTTTGAAAACGTTTAAGCCAGAATATGTACATCGAACTCTTGCTGTTTTGGGAGGATTCCAAACTATGATTGAATTTGGAAGAATAGGACGTGATGGAGGTGGAACGTTATCTCCAATTTCTGTGGAAGATGTTGGAGCATATGAACTTATTTGTTACATCAAATTATTGTACCCAAGCGCATTACATCGTGTAAAAGGAAACGCTTTACGATTTAACGTTGGGTTAGGACCATTGTTATGGCATGTGAGAGATATTATAGCAGGAGAGGTAAAAACCTTGGAATCAAGTGGACGTGGGTGGGAAAATATAGGGGAAAAACATAAACGTAAATTATACGATTATCAGGTTTCTTCTTTGGAAGAAATGAAAACGAATCATAATTTGGGTCAGAAAGGGCATTTTATATGGTTGTTTGTAGGTATGGGTAAAACTCTGCTCACTTTTTCTTATTTAAAATGGCTCCAAAACCAAAACAAATTACCAAAATACGTTGTATATACATTACCAAAATCTGCAGTAGAAAGTATCATGAAAGAATCTGAAATGTTTGGTTTTGATTATGTTTATCTTGTGCCACTAAAATCCCTTGGTGATTACAAAAATATTAATAAAGTGAAACTTGGAGCAGGTCTTGAACCTTATAAAATAAATCTTATAGAACATGATAATCTTAAATATGCAGTAGATGATTTCCAACCACATATGGGCGAAGCTATTTTTATTTGCGACGAAGTTCACAAGGCTTTGAATGATACTTTGAGGACAAAATCAGCACTTACATTGTCTCATTTATCGAAGGAATTCATCGCGTTAACTGGTACTCCAATTATTGATACGCACACATATAAACTTATTTGGTGGTTGCAACAAATCTCAAAATTTGAAGTTAATGAAAAGAATTTTTGGGTTGGTTGTAATGGGATGATCGCCAGAAAAAGCACCACAGGAATAGTGATAGAGAAATCAGAAATAGAAATAGAACTCGAAGGAAAAGAATTATTAGAGTATTCATCTTTAGTACCTCCCGCGTTAGGAGGAAGAAATACGCACCCAAGATATGAAGATATAAGAAAAGCGATGGAATTGTGCTATAATGTTGCCACCAGAGGAATGGTAGACGAAGTTCGTAATTCTTTAAAAATTGGTAACAAGTGTTTCGTGATTGCCAAAGATGTAACCCACCAAGAAGAATTGAGAGAATTGATTATGGGAGTATGTAAAATAAAAGAAAAAGACATATTTCTTGTAGGAAAGAACCGTACAATTTTTTTAACAGAAGACTCAGTAAAACGTGGAGATGTTCATGATTATAAAGTAGTAATAACTACTATAAGATTAGCGGAAGGTTACACAGCAGTTACGTTAAATACTTTAATTAGATGCCCCATGCCGTCTGCTGAATCTACAAGAACACAACTAGAAGGAAGAATTGATAGAAAGTCTTCAAAACACAAGAAAATATACCATAAAATGGTCACTTGCGGGATACTAACTTATATATTAAAAAAACATATGGAAGCAAGGAGTATAGCTTTGGCTTTGGAAGGAATAGCGAAAGAGGTAGGATTGAGAGAAAATTAGGGTTGTTAAAATTTTTGGGATTTTTTCAAACAATAAAAGGGTTATAACTATAACTATATTTTAGTATTTTATGCTAAAATAATCAGGTACATTTTACGTCTCTTTACGCTTCGCGTAAGCTTCGCTATGTCCTAAGTTTTATTATTATTTTTGCTGTGAAACTAAACGTCTATAAACATATCCATTACGTTATTTATAAACACCATGGAGATAACTACAGATCAAAAAATAGAAAAATTACTTAGAATCGCAGAAGAATGCGATGGAAAAGAGAGATTAGTAGAATTAATTACCAAAGGCGAAAAATTCACCGCGTATAATGGATTCGAACCAAGTGGGCGAATTCATATCGCGCAAGGAATAATAACAGTTATGAATACTAACGATATTATCGCTTGTGGAGGCAAAATGATCATTTATATAGCAGATTGGTTTGCCCAATTAAACCAGAAAATGGGTGGTGATTTAAATAAAATCAAAGATGTGGGATTGTATTTTATTGAAGTGTTTAATAGCTGTGGGATAAATACAGCTGGAACAGAATTTATATGGGCTAGCGATTTTATTAACGACTCCAAAACCTACTTACAGACTGTTTTAGATATTTCTACAAATTTTACTTTGGACAGGATAACTAGATGTGGTCAAATTATGGGAAGAAATGAGAAAGAAAAATTATATGCGTCTCAGATATTTTATCCTTGTATGCAAACTGCAGATATATTTGAGTTGGTTCCTGGAGGAATTGATATTTGTCAATTAGGTGTAGACCAAAGAAAAGTCAATATGTTAGCCATTGAATACGCCAATAAGAAGAAACTAAAATCGCCAATAATTTTATCCCATCACATGTTGACGAGTTTAAAAGGTCAAGATGTTAAAATGTCAAAATCTGTCTTAGGGTCTGCCATTTACATGGATGACACTCCAGATGAAGTTAGAAGGTTGATAAAAAGTGCGTATTGTACAGATGAAACAGAAAAAAACCCAATTTATGAATACATTAAATATATTATTTTTCGTTGGTTTGTGACCAATAATCGGACTGATTCATTAGAATTATGTGGAAAGAAATATCTTACCATGGAAGATATTGGCGTGGATTTCGCGTCAATGAATAAGAAAGAATTAAAAGAAAACGTAGCTGAATATATTAACCTAATTTTGAACCCAGTTAGAGAACATTTCGAAAAACCTGAGTTGAAAAAACTAGCTGACAAAGTAGCAAGTTATAGAGTAACGAAATAAGGTTTGTATTTATATTTATGATAGAGTTTTCTATTATAAACTAAAGTAAGGGGTTGGATCACGTTTTTCTACATTTCCGCTTAAACTTTCCTTAGATCGTGTTTTTTTTTTCACAAAGAAATTCTTATATTGACTAATAACGATTATAAAATATTTTTTGTAAAGTAAAGCTATGAATGCTATAACACCTACGAAAAGCTTTATTATAGACGGAAGCGAAAGATCTGTGCAAGATACTATTTCTAAACTTCGTTTTATCGCAAAAATAGAAGAAGGAGATATTGTTGATGTGCATTCTCTCACTCTTTCTAAAACTTCGTACTCTACAAGTTTTTACAGAACTGTGTTCACTAGAGAAGAATCAAGAGAACACACTCTTGACTTTTTCCGTAAAACATTACATAACGCTTTCGAATTAGCGGAAGCATGTTCAAAGGAAAGGAAAGATAAGCCACAATTTTTTGATGATATGATTTATTTAATTTTATTGTCAATCAAAGAATCAAAAACAGGAATTTTGAGCCATGCAAAGACTTATAGCCAAGATAAAATGCATTCATCAAAAATAGAAGCACTGATGATGTCAGTAAATACGAGATTAAAAGATTTGAGTGACGAAAAATAAATTTAAAAAATAATAAGAAAAAAACTCAGAGCTTTTAAATAATACAAATGTCTCAAATGATGAAACCCAAAATAGAACCTGAATTAACCTATGTAAAAGGGTTTATTGAACCAAAGCAAGCAAAAATTATTATTGACCATCTAGAAACCTTAGACTTTGAATTTTCTACACATTATATGTACGGTAAAACGTCTTCGTCATCTGTGGGATATTCTTGGCATTCTGATACCGGATTAGGGTATGTTTTTGGAAAAACCATGTTGAAGCCTTTGAAAGCAAAACCCTTTGATGATTTTTTGGGATGTATCAGAGATTATGTTGAAGGAACAACTGGAAGAAAGTTTAACTCTGTGTTGGTTAACAAATATAAAGATGGTAACACAAACCTAAGTTATCACCATGATAATGATCCGTGGTTGGGAGAAAATTTCATAGTACCAAGCTTATCTTTTGGAGCAAAAAGGAAATTCATCGTGAAACAGAAATCTAATATCGTAAAGGAAGGCGAAAAACCCATTAAAAAGGAATATATATTGGAAAGTGGGTCTATGGTTATTATGGGAGAGTCTTTGCAAAAGTTTTGGGTTCATGGGATTCCAAAACAATTAAAAAGTTTGGAAGATCCTAAAAAAAAGACAGGAATAAGGTTTAACTTAACATTCAGAAACGTTATACCAGAATTGGTAAAAAAAATGCCAAAGTTGTCAAAAGGCCCCTCAGCTTAGATAATCATATTTAGGGGTCGTCTCCAAACTATTTTCGGCTTTTCCACCTGTGTCCTCGTACTTGTTACAAGTACGGTTTACCTAGTTTTACTTTGGATGCAGTCCCTTACCTTACTTTTGATTATAATAGAAAACCTATTATAAAATACGGATACAGTTTATCCCAATACTCATGATAATCCTTTTAACCTATAAACAAAAAAAAATACTATTCAAAACTATAATAACAACATGAGATGGGGTGATCTTTTGAATTTTGATGTTTTTGTTATTGTTGTTATAGCCCTGACAACTCTTTATTTTATATATATAACGAAAAGAAAGAAATATCCTTTTAGTTTGACTCGCTCGAAAAAAGACCGCTCTAGATCAAACGATAGTTCTGATTTGGATAAAATAACCCCTCCTTTCCCTTATAGTACAAAAAAGAAGAAGAAGAAGAAGAAAAATAAACACGAAGAAAGATGTAGACAAGTATTTCAAGATATATTTAAAACGCAATTCAAATCTATAAGACCAAATTGGTTAAAAAATCCAGCTACCGGGAAAAATCTCGAACTGGATGGGTTTTGTCCTGATATTAAGACTAAAATAGGTATGGGACTTGCTTTTGAATATGATGGAATTCAACACGCACAATATAACAAACATTTTCACAAGAAAGGAGCGCACGAATTCATTTATCAAGAGAAAAAAGACGCTTGGAAGTCAGGCGTTTGTAAAAAGAATGGGATTTTACTCATACGCATACCACATTATGTCGCATTCGAAGATTTGGACAGATTCATTAGGAATAAACTGAGAGGAGAAGGTTTATTGGTAGGTACAGCTTATGGTAAACTATATGGAAATGCCTTTGAACAAGCGTTTTCACCAAGACCAATAGGAGATAAAACCGGTTATGATCCTATGTTGAAGGGTATGTATTCGTAAAGAGGTTATTTACAACTTTTTTTTGATTCTTCTTTTAGGATACGTTAAACAAAGCTCAAAATATTTACCTTATTTTGGTTTATGATAGAGAACTCTATCCACAGCAAAAAAGAATAAGGATTATAATTAAAGTAAGGTACGCGAAGTGTCGGCGAAGCCGTATACATTCCTCCTCTGATAACTTACCAAAATAAGGTAATTTATACTAAAAACTACAGGTTTATTTTCTTCCTCATTTAATAAACAATCCTTATTATTTTTTGTTGTGATAACAAAGTAGAATTGTGGAAAAACCGGGTCCAAAATATTTACCTTACCTTGGTTTACAATAGAAAATACTATTGTAATTTATAAATAAGCATAAATTTGGACCTGGTTTTTCCTGAACTTCGTTTTTAACTTAGAAAAGGATCCAAAAAAAATGATTTTTTGCCTCTAGTTAAAATTTTAAAACGGAATGTCTTCGAAATATTACGTTGTTTGGAAAGGGAAAATTCCTGGTATTTATGAAACTTGGAAAGAGTGTTCTGCTCAAACGACGGGATTTACTAATCCTCGTTATAAATCTTTTGGTTCGAAAGAGGAAGCGCAAAACGCATTTTTTGGAAACAAGCCAAAGATCTCGGTAAATGTCTCAACGAATGTTGTTACTGATACACGTCCTGATATGTATAGTATATCCGTTGATGCGGCTTGCAGCGGAAATCCTGGAAAAATGGAATATAGAGGAGTATGGACAGAAACCCCAGAAGAAGAAATTTTTAGATCGCGTCCTATAGAAGGTACAAATAATATTGGAGAATTTTTGGCGATAGTAAAAGGGTTAAAGTTTTTAAAAAAATATGAACTGGAAATGTGTTTATACACTGATTCTATTACAGCCATGGCTTGGGTAAAAAATAAAAAATCAAACACAACATTAAAAGAAACAGAAAAAACGAAAGAAGCTTTACATTTATTAAAAGAAGCAGAAGATTGGTTAAAACTAAACAAATATCAAACAAAAATATTAAAATGGGACACGAAGGCGTGGGGGGAAATTAAAGCTGATTTTGGGAGAAAGTAAGTTCCAAACTATTTTTGGCTTTTCTTCATTTTATGATGCAAGAAGCGCACCTGTGGTTTAGTTTGCAGACCAAAAATAGTTTGGTGGTGATCCTAACACAGACGATAAACTTGAAAAATATTTAATTATTTGACAAACAAATAATTTCCTAGATAAAGATAAATGGATCAGCCAAAAACTATTAAATTTAAGTTTCATGGGAAGAAAGAATCGCTAAAAATTGTAGATACACATCAAGAATTATCTGAATATCTCTCAAATCAGTCTTTCGAATGTCCTCTTATAGGTTCAGAGATTAAGATTGGTAGATTGTTAGGTAAAGGGAAGTTTGGAGAAGCTTACGTAATCACAACCCCAGAATTCGGATCAAAAGAATACGCGGCAAAACGAATTGATAAGAGTATGTCTTCAGTAGTCTCCAAAAAATCTGGCTCTTTAGAGTCTGTAGCAAAATATATTTCAAAAGAACATGCAGTTTCGAAAGAATCTGTCATTGCTCTAAATAAGAATACGTTTCCTGACGGTCATGTATCCATTGGCGATGATATATATGTTCCTATATATTCGAAAGTGTGTTTGACTAAGAAAGAAGAAACAATCGAACCACATGACAAAGAAGGAAAAAAAACTTTGGTGCCTGCGAAAAGTTACGTTTGCGAGGATGAAACGTATCCTGAGTTTATTATTTCTAGCTTATGCGGAAATTTGTTCAAAAAGAAGGTATCTATTAATTTTTTCGATACTTTTGGATTTGCAAACTGTCCATCAAAAGATGGTCAAGTATCTCAATACGTTTTCATGGAGAAAATCGACACAACTCTAAAAAAGTTGTTGAAAAAGAGGGAAAATTTTCAATCTTTTACTATTGCTGTGTTGATGATACAAGTTATCCACGCAATTGGTGTCTACCAAAAAGAATTTAAACTTCAACATACAGATTTATCAACAAAAAACGTTTTTATAGAAGAAATAAAGCCAACCACCAAATTTAACGACGCGAATATACAAACAGCGGAATATTTTCGCTATGATGTTGGTGATAAACCTTTATATTTACCTTACATACCTTGGATCGTCAAAATCGGTGACTTTGGAATGTCTGTAAAATATAGTTACCCTATTGTTGCACCTAAAAATTCTTTAAGAGGGGCTGAGAATATACCAAATTGGTATACTAAAAATTATGATATATTATTTTTCGTCAACAACATGTTTACACATCACAACGACGACTTATTTGTCAGGAAAATATGCAAAGAAATCCTGAAAATGAGTAGGGAAAATACAAAGGGATCGGTTGAGGAAATTGAGACTCTATTTTATAATTTTTTTTCACTAGAAAGTGGTAGACCAGAGTCATGGACTTTAGAAAAGGTTTTTAATAAAATTACACCAGAAAGTATTTTAACCAACACGAAAATCGTTGGTAAATTTCTTAAACCACAGAAAAATGCTGTATTTATGGGAAAATTTTAGAAAAAAATGAAAAAATTTAAATGAGATTTAAAACTTATTTGACCATAAACATGGCACGATCATCTTACAAAATCCCAGAAGACTTTCACACGTGGGTTACAGATTACGGGCGCGGGTATAGAATAAATTTTGTATCGAAATGGTTTAGAGGTAGTTCACCTTTATTCAAAACAAAAGAAGAAGTACCTGAACTTTACCCAATAAGTTCGATTCATATGTCAGATTATGATGAAATTGAGTGGTCAAGTGACGATGAAGAAGATTTTCCAGAAAGGACAATGTATATATGTTATGGCATTAATGGTACTAAAAAGCTTTATTTCAAAAGAAGTCCCTCATATGACGAAGTCACAGAAGAGATATTGAGATTATCAAAAAGAACATTTATCGCGGAATCTAAATTAGCCCATGCAGAAGCTTACTATGAGATTAAAGATAGTTAGGGGTCGTCTCCAAAGTAGAACTACCTCACCTGAGGAGTGTGAGATAAAAGTAGAATTGTGAAAAAAACCCAGGTCCAAAAACTTTACTTAATTTGGTTTATGATAGTCTTTCCTATCATAACTTAAAGTAGAACTAAAAATGGAGTTGCAGAAAAACCAGGTCCAATTTTATGCTAATCTATAAATTATGGCAGTGTTTCCTGCTATAAACCAAATTAAGTAAATTTTTTGGACCCAATTTTTTTACAATTCTACTTTACCACCTCACCTGAGGAGGTTCTACTTTGGATACGACCCTTAAAACTTATATTTAAAATCTATAAACTCCGAAAAAAAATGAAAACAGTTAAACAATTCTGTTGAGTATTTTGTACACTGATATGTTATCAAAGACAAAAGATTATACTGATTATTCTTTTCTTCCCATCAAATACCCTACTCTCAACGCCTTTTATAAAAAGCAACGTAGTGTAATTTGGCATCCTGAAGAAATAGATTGCAAGGGCGATAGAGACGATTGGGATAATTTGGATAAAGAGGCAAAAAAACTTATCAAATTCATATTATTTTTCTTTTCACAAGCAGATGGTGTGGTTAATGAAAATTTAATTGAAAACTTTAAAAAAGAAACATCTGCTTTCAAAGAGGCAAGAAATTTTTATTCTGTCCAAGAATTTGTTGAAACAATACACAATGAGACTTATTCTAACTTGATAGAAGCTTTTTTTAGAGATGAAAAGAAAAAAGCAAAAGGTCGAAATGCCATCATGAATTACGAAAGTATCGGAAAAATTTATTTATGGATGGAAAAATGGATGAACAAAGAAATTCCATTGCTAGAAAGAGTTGTCGCTTTTGCGTGTGTAGAAGGAATTTTATTTAGTGGCGCGTTCGCGGCAATTTATTGGATTAAGAAAAGAAATGTGTTGAAAGCATTATGTAAAGCTAATGAATGGATTGCAAGAGATGAAGCTATACATACAGCTTTTGCAGTAGAATTATATCATGTTATCGTGGCTTCAGGAGTTGAAAGATTGGAAGAAGAAAGGATTTTTGAAATAATCAAAGAAGCGGTTGTGGTTTCAGATGAATTTGTTCGTGAGGCTATCAAGGTTGAATTGATAGGACTTTCTGCTGATGATATGGTTTCTTATATCAAATGTGTTGCAGATAATTTATCCACTGAATTTGGTTACGAAGAGATTTATAAAGTGGAAAATATGTGTGGTGATTGGATGGTTATAATAAGCTTGCCTAATAAATCTAATTTCTTTGAAACTCAAGTTACAGAATACGCGGTCGGAGAAGACGACGATTTTGTGTTTGATATAAATTCAGAGTTTTAGGGATGGTTAGTATGTTTTTGGTGGTGCTTTTTTTTGTGATTTTGGTTATGCTATTTATAATAGGAATATCTATTATAAAATATGGAGCATTTAAAACGAAGTTGCGGAAAACCCAGGTCCAGATTTATGCTTGTTTATAAATTACAATAGTGTTTCCTATTGTAAAACCAATGTAAGGTAAATATTTTGGACCCGGTTTTTTCACTACCTCGCCTCCTCAGGCGAGGTAGTTCTACTTTATTTTTATATATACACGAACTTATCTCAATCTGTTCCATGGTATATGAATGGACAATCTTTATGAACACCACCGTTTTTTATAGCGTCTATTACCCCAGCTGATTGTTCCTTGTATCCACCATATTTATTTTGTTCCTTGTATCCACCATATTTATTTTGTTCCTTGTATCCACCATATTTATTGTTATTATATTTACCATCACTACATATACCTTTACTTTTATCACATTCTTCGTTGAAATCTCCATTATATTGTACACATGTACTTATTCCTTTGTAAAACCACATACTATCATCATGAGTTACATCTTTCGCGTACTCGTTAAAATAAGGTGCCCACAAAGTATTAATTACAGAAATTTGATGTTCACATAAGAATCCGTATGTAAGAAATAAGCTCAATATTATTATAACAAATACAAGAGCTTTTTTTTGGTTGTCCATAGTTATTTACTAGTAACATTATATTGGCGAGTTGGCGTACGATAATAGGATGTGTTAGGGTCGTTTCCAAACTATTTTGGAGGTTTAACCTAATTTTAATTTTGGAATAATTCAAATTTTTGAAATTGACATATTTATTTGGTTTTTTTGCGTAATTTTGTCTTTTGAAAAAATGTACAACATAAAACTGGATGAACATGGAAACTTTATTGGTTTAACTTTTATTTCTAATAACACAGAAAAAAGTAAAACGTCTACAGAATCAGAAAAAACAAAACTGGAAACAAAACAAAACAAAATAAAACCCAAAAATCCAAAATCCCAAACAAAACTAGAAACCCCAAAAACCTCAAAACCCCAACCAAAACCAGAAAAATCCAAACCCCCTACAAAACCCCAACCAAAACCAGAAAAAACCTTACCTTGGTTTGAGCTGAGTAACGTCACCGATAAAACTTTTATTCAAAAAGTAAACGACAAAACGTTAATTAAGGCTGATCTGCAATCTTTGGAATTAACATCTTTGTTACGAGCAGCTCATTACAATAAATATATACAACATATGACAAAAAAACATCTTAACTATGAATCTCTCCCTATTTTATCGTTTATACACGGAACACAAACGGCAATTTCTCTCAAACCTCATCAACTTCTTGCTATGGAATTTATGAGAAGTAGAGAAAAACTTTCTGGAAGAATTGGTTCGTTTGGAATTTGTGGCGGTATTTTACACATGGAAATGGGGTTGATGAAAACTATCACTGCTACTGCTTATTCTACTATTACTCCAAAAAAGGGGACCACACCAACTTTAGTTATCGCTTCAAAAACGATAATGTCAGAATGGAAAAACGAATTTAAAAAGTTTTTTGGAGAGAATCTCAAGGTCATGTATTATCATCCTGATTTAATTGGTCCTATTTGCTCTGTTTACAGAGACGTAAACACAGATATGATGAATGAACATACTTTTGTTGTGACTACTTATGATGTAGTGTCAAGAGCTTCCACAAAAGAAGAACATCCACTTTATAAAATAGTATGGGAAAGGATTATATGTGATGAAAGCCAAACATTCGCAAACCCAGAAACTTTGGTACACAAAAGTATATTAAAATTAAGATCGAATTATAAATGGTGTTTGACAGGTACGCCGATAAGAAATACTTCTTCGGATTTGTGGGCACAACTTAAATTTTGCGGATATTCTCATATTTCTACCAAAAACCAATGGGAAGAACAAAAATCAAAGGTTATGACTAGTCATAACCTACAAAAAGCCATTTTTTCAGCAAATTATAAAGATGTTGGCATAATACTTCCTGAAAAAAAGTTTGTAACAAAGAATGTAATTCTTGAAAATCTAGAAAAGAAATGTTATGAAAGGATTCTGAAAAGAATGAGAATTGCTTACAGGGAGCTTGAAGAGGGAGAAACTACATTTTCAAGTATTATTGCGTTATTTATGAGGCTCAGACAAGCGTGTATAGCTCCTTATTTGTTAACATGTAAAGAAAAGCCAAACTCAAAAACGGTTGATTCTGAGTTTATAGATAGGAAAGTCTTAAATAATTTGACTAGAGTATGCGATACGCTTCTTCCTTGGATGGAAGATATAAACGGAACTGCTGGTATATATTCTTCTAAAATGACTGCTGTAATCGAAATCCTAGAAGTCATATCGAAAAAAGAAAAGGTTATCATATTTTCCTCGTTTTCTAGTGCGTTGACGTTATTAAAATACGCTATTTCGAGTCGAATGCCAGGAATTAAAGCAGTTCAAGTTGATGGAAGTGTTAAAGGACCAAAAAGAGAAGAAGTATTAGACCATTTTAGATCTTCAAATAAAGACTCTGCTAGAGTATTGTTAATGACTTATAAAGTAGGCTCAGCAGGTTTAAATCTCACACAAGCGAATCACGTAATTTGTTTGGAAAAATTCTGGAATAACGCAACACATAATCAAGCATCAGCAAGAGCATGGAGACCTGGTCAAGAACAAAATGTTTATGTTTATGATATTCACACAAAAAACTCGATAGAAGATAAAATAAAAGAAATATGCGAAACAAAAGACGAAATTATTGCTACCACATTGATGGGTAGTGTTGTCATAAATAATACAAAAAAAGGTCTTACAAAAAAAATGGTAGGAATAATGTTGGAAGATTGATGGGTCTAAAAAATTTGAGTGTAAATTATTATAATAGGAAATCCTATTGTGAATATATCATCTCCAAACGCTAATTGGATCTTTGTATCTACACAGTAAAAAAGAATACGGCGAAGCCGACGCTTTGCGTAAGAAATCTTAAAATAAAGAGAAACAAAGTGTACCTGATTATTTTTCACTTTATTCTAAAGTGAAAATATATTAACTAATTAAAGGAATAATCGACGCCTTGGATTAACAATAATTCTTACGCGAAGCGTCGGCAAAGCCGTATTCTTTTTTGTAGTGAATTGCTATGTTCGCATAATTTAAATTTGCACGAGCTTTCAATCGATGTTCATCATTTCCGCTTTTATAGAAAGTTCATATTCTTCTTCTTTATCTGATATCTGTACTTCCTTTTTAATTTTTCTAATACATACCCAACACCCATAGAATATCGCTATAACAACCAAATTTACGGTTAAACCAGCTATTGTTATTAAAATACAACCTGGAATGCCCGCTTTTTTATAACACTTTAATTTTTCCTTACATAATTGACTGTTATCGTTGATGCATTTACCTGTCTCCATATCATGTGTGGAATAAAACACAGCATAGTATATTCCATATGTTGTACTAGTCAAGATTATGATCGCCATTAAAAAACATAATATGGAACCAATTGCTAATGAAGCTTTCCTACATGTTTCGCTTTTCTTAAAAAAATTTCCGTATATGCATACGTTCATATATATTTTCGTATTTTTCTCTATATTTTCTTCCGCATTTGCATTTTCTTCTATATCAACGATTGCATCCGCTTTTACTTCTGTGTAGATGTTTATTTTCATCATTGGGTAAAAATATTAAAAATAAAGTTAAAGTTTGTCAATTTTCCTGCTTGGAATATTATCGTGGCTACACTAATTTAATTCGACGATGATCCCCTTGACTCCTTTTAAAACGAAGTTGCGAAAAAACCAGGTCCAAATTTATGTTTATTTATAAATTACAATAGTGTTTTCTATTGTAAAACCAAGGTAAGGTAAATATTTTGGACCCGGTTTTTTCACAATTCTACTTTTTTTACTCTTCGTCGCTTTCTGTCGAAAAGCTAGATTCGGAATCACTTCCGTGTAACATGAAAGATACCATTATATCTTCATAATATGACAACGCATTCGTTATTATTAACCTGAAAACTACACCTCTTGTTAAAGGGAAATTTCCTAAATCAATTTCTAGGGTAGGTATGATGTTTTCAGGTACACCTGCTCTTATCAGAAGACTTCTAGCTATTTCTATTTCTCTTTCTATGTTTACTTCTTCTCTTTCGTGAAGGATGGCTTCTTCTGCTTCTTGTATCATTTCTTCTCGTCTTGACATTTTATTTTTCAAAACAATTAACTGAATAGGCTTAGGAAAATTATTTATTTCCTTCCTGCATAAAGGACAAATAATATCACATAAACCTTTAGCACACTCTTCATGTATATGATGACCACATGAAAGCTTAAACATTCCTTTAATGTCGTCATCTAAACATATAGGACATTTGTCCATCTTAGGATATGACGAATTTATGTCCAGAAAATTTTCAGACATACTTATATGATTTACTCTTGTTGTTAAAAGAAGAAATATTTTTTGGTCGATAAAATGTGATATTATATTATTTTGTAGAATTAAACTTGAAAGATGGAAGGAAAACTTGGGTTTAAAGAAAGCCAACAGCGATCTGAAGGCGGAACTGCTCATACTAAAGAATCAAAGCGGTTGGAAAATCCGAAAAATTTGATGATTGATGATGTTATGTCTTGTATCAACGAATTAGGAGACGTGTCTGATGTGACAAAGTTAAAAATTAGCGGATATTTAAACAAAATGGAAGAAGAATTTATAATAAAAAAACAAATGTTTGTGTTAGCTGCTGCTTGCATTTTCAAAGCAAACCAGAATTCTTTAACTTATGCTAATATTACTAAATTTGAACGACAATACAGCGGTATGCCTTTTGGCATAGAAAAATTGGATTTAATAAGATACGTCAGAATGTTAGAAGAGTTTTAATCATTTGAAAATTAGTTCATTTTATAACTTGCTTTCATGTATACAAAGTAGCTTCGTATATTTTATAATAGAAAATTCTATTATAAACGAATGTGAGCTTATTTTTTTGACTTTGGTGGGGCTGCTTTTTTCACAACAGGAGTTTTAACCGGAGCTTTAACAGGAGTTTTAACAGGAGCTTTTTTGGCTACAACTTCTGGTGTATTCTTTGCAGTAGGAGCTTTTTTTGTAGGTTGTTTAGCCTTCGGTGAAGTCTTAGCTTCTTTAGGTTCTTCTTTTGATTCTTCTTTAGGTTCTTCTTTTGATTCTTCTTTTGATTCTTCTTTGTGAGCTTTAACAACTGTCTTGAAAGAAAATTCGCCTTCTTTTTGTGCTTTTTCTTTTGTTCTAACGCCAGAATATGTAAATACTTTTCTTTTATCTTCTGGAACAGATGAAGTAACTTCTTTTATTTGAAAAACGTAAGAACCTGTATCATCAGAAGATGATGTTTTACAAATTTTTAAGAATGCTGTTTTTGCTGCTTGGCTTGGGGTTTTAGAAGGATAATCAAAACTAAGTTTATCTTGTGTTGGTAATTGTGAATCACTCGATTTAATGCTTTCAAATAATAAAACAAACATCCTTACACCATTTTCTTTAGGTTCTTCCTCCTTTTGACCTTTAGAGACGGGCTTTAAATCTTTTTTTTGTTCTAGAAGTTCGTCTTGTGTAATAGTCTTTGGTGCAACTTTTTTAGTGGCTGTAGGCTTAGCTTTAGGTTTTGTAGCAACAGCTTTCTTTGGAACTGTTTTCTTTGGAGGAGCATTTTTAGCTTTAGGTTCTGATTTTTCTGAAGCTTCGTTAGAAGTAGTACTAGTTTCAGAAGTTGATGTATTCGTAGTTTCACTAACAGACTCAGATTCAGAAACTTTTGTCACTAATTTTTTTGGTGGCATGATATTTACGATAATACTCCAATTCTCTAAGATGGTTTACATTCATATCGTATTTTAAACCAGATAGAAACAACGCGTTTAGAAACCTCTTCATCACTACAAAAAATAATAAGAATTGGTTTTAAACTTGGTTTAAAATCACTCCTTTAATTAGCTGGAAACTATTGATTGTTTATCCGATTTTACTTTAGTTACGACGCCTACAGTCCCTAAAGAATAATATAAAGATATAAAGTAGAAAAGTCCAAACTATTTTCAGCTTTCCAAACTCTAACCTTGTTATCTTAGGGGTCATCTCCAAACTATTTTATGCTTTTCTGCCTGTGTCCATAATTGTTTACCTAATTTTACTTTGGATACGACCCCTTATGGATTAAAATATTTAAGACCTAGTTTTTCCACAATACCATTTTATACTTCAATTTTTGTGATCTTCTTTTCGGTTCTAGTTTTAATTTTAATAATTTTTGGAGGCAATTTTTTCTTACTGCTAAAAGCTACATCTTCGTCTAAAGGGACAAATCCTTGCTCTAATTGTATTTGTTTTACAGGCACTTCTCTAGAACGAATTATCCTAGTAGCCCCTGTGCCTGCCCTACTAACAAGTCCTAACATTACAGAAGAACTCACACTGTTCTTTTTATCCACTTCTCCGAATGCTGCTGAGTGAACTGCATTAGGAACTGAATCTTCAAACAACATTTTTGCAATCGCGCCAACATCTCGGGGAATTCCATCCCTTCTTACAGAGGTAATCTCTCCCGTGTGGGTCATGCTATCGATAAGGATTTGGATATGCCTTCGATTCACATACGTTCCATCGAAAAAAATAACTCTTTCTACTTCTTTGATCAAAAACTTTCTTGCAGCTTCAATTCCTAACACAGCATAAACACAATGCATATCATCGCATATAGTCCTAAGCGGATCGACTCCTTTCGCAGACAGGATTTCCAAAAAGCGTTTATGTGCGGCTATTTGCGTAATCTTTGATAAAGATAGCGTCAAAACATTTTCACTTACTCCTGATAGAGTTGTTTCTTTACCAACAAACGTCTTTGATATACCCTTGATGCCGGATATCTTGACTTTTTTGATATATTCTAACGCGATATCTCTACAAATAAAAAAATCTATATTATCAGCAGAACGATAACTCGGTATTTGTGATTCATTCAGCGCTTTTAATATACTTGGTCTTATGTCTGAAAAATTACAATATACTTCCATCATACCAAGATTATTAGGAGATTCAATACACACATATTTACCTTCTGATGCGTCCTCAATCGCAAGCGCAATAGTTTCCATATCAATATTTTTTTTAGACATTTTTTCAACATTGAATTTAAGCAATAATACCCAACTTTCAGGTATGATTTTCGCTTTTTCATCGTTTTCAAACGACTTTTTTAATGTGACCCACCACGCCTCTTCATATTCTTGGAATGTAATTATACCAAAAAGAGATGTATGTTTTTCATTTGGGATGAATTTCAATTCGTAATCTAACAATAAAGCTCCTACATTTGTTTCTTCAAAGTTTTTTTCGCACTCTATCTTTAGTTTATCAATATCAGTAATTACATCTTCTGTAAATTTAACCGTACAAGTAGCCTTCTTTTGCTTATCTGATTTTGTAGCATTGAGAATTTCGTTAAACCTAGGCACACCCACACTAACATCTTTTCCGCTTAAACCTGCGCTATGAAAAAGATTTAAAGTAAGTTGTGTAGTAGGCTCTCCTAGAGAACTCGCGGCGATGGTTCCTACCATATCACCACATTGTGCTTTTGATATCTCACAAACGTTCCTAATCTGATAAAAAAAATCTGGAATCTTCTCTTCGTATATCATTATATTTTTTAGTTGCATAGAGAGAACATTTCGCATGTTTTTAGTTTGATTTTTCGTAATTTCTGTCTCTTCCACATCGCCGCCAGCGTAAATATTGTCCAAAAGGAGAGAGATTTCTTCAGGTAACAATTTTCTTTTTTCAGACATGAATGTTCGTTTTGTTTGCGATTATCTTTATGATTTTCAATTTTTATTACCAAAACTAAACCAAATCTAAAAATAGTTTGGAGATAATCCCTAAAAAAAATGAAAAAACATAGAATCTATAGAAGTAAAACAAGATAGAAAAAAGGCTATCTTACCATTTAACATACGAAGATGATGTGCAAATCATCAATAACACGAAATATAAATACGATTCATTGACCAAAGAAAGAAAAGATAAAGTTAAAAAATTAGTTGTCAGTACACCAGATGTTTGTGGTGGGAGAGCAAGATTATTTGGACATCGATTGGAGATCGAATTAATTATGTACGATTATTTGAGCGGTGAAAATTGTTATGAAAGTAGAACTACCTCGCCTGAGGAGGCGATGTAGTGAAAAAACCGGGTCCAAAATATTTACCTTGCCTTGGTTTTATAATAGAAAACACTATTGTAATTTATAAATAAGTATAAATTTGGACCTGGTTTTTCCGCAACTTCGTTTTTATGGCATGAATGATTACACTATGGACGATTTAGAAGATGTTTGTATAGTATGGTTTTTTGAGACATGGATGGAGTAACTATTTTAAAATGATTGATTATGCGTAAAGAGAAATCTTGGAATAATGATGAGTAAAAGTACCTATTATTTTAGCTAAATACTAAAATAT
>Ga0315284_10003848_pt1 | contig 21323 bp, 16 predicted proteins | sample YL17G09_16_MG_FD_203696 | JGI IMG/M metagenome (GOLD analysis project Ga0315284, IMG submission 203696) | Sediment microbial communities from Yellowstone Lake, YNP, Wyoming, USA - YL17G09_16 | ecosystem: Environmental > Aquatic > Freshwater > Lake > Sediment | place: USA: Wyoming | collected...
CGGTCATCTCGTCGCCGACGAGAATCGCCGGGTCGTTCGCCACCGCACGCGCGATGGCGACGCGCTGCTGCTGGCCGCCGGACAGCTCGCTGGGATAGTGATGCGCGCGGTCAGCCAGCCCCACCATGGCGATCAATTCCTTGACGCGCTTTTTGCGCTCGCCGTTTTTCATCCCGGCCAGCACCATCGGCACTTCGACGTTCTCTTCGGCGGTGAAATTGCCCAGCAGGTTATAGGCCTGAAAGACAAAGCCCATCTTGCGCAAACGCATCCGGGCCAGCGCTTCTTCGTGGAGCGCAACGACGTTCTCGCCGTCCACGACGACGTGACCGCGGCTGGGGCTATCCAGCCCGCCCAGGATGTTGAGCAGCGTCGTCTTGCCGGAGCCGGATGGCCCCATCAAGCAAACGATCTCGCCGCGCGCCACACACAGCGACACTCCGCGCAACGCCTCGACGGCTTCTCTGCCCATGATGTACGATTTGTGGATGCTTTCCACGCAGATAATCGGTTCTTCAGACATACTCTGCTTTTCTCCCTCAACACACCGTTGGGCACTCTAAGTACGACAAGTCCTAACGGTGACGGTCGTCCTTCACGCAGCGTAGCAAAAATTCCTGTGTGATTCTACCCCATCTCCCCGACCGGCGCTTGACCGGAGGCGGACAGTTCCATCCCTACATACTACGCGCCAGGCGCACAAAAGTTGCGCCGCGCGCAAAAAACGGCGCAAGGATACCACCATCCGACTGAATTGCAAGCCCCGCTTGATGTAAACACCACTCATCGCCCGTCTGTGACAAAGGCGCGTCTTTTATGCTATCAAGCTCATGTCACGCCAGTATGACGAACTTGTCGAATCCGCCACAAGATACCAGGATTGCGCTTTTCTGTCATCAGCGGAATGATGGATTCCGGCGCAACAAAAAACCCTCTCCAACGAGCATTGCATCTACAGCATTTGTTGTAAGCAATCGCTCGAGGCGACCGCCTCCGAAATGGTGTTATAATAAGTCCCGCCAGTGATTTGGCCCCACTGCCGGATAGGGCAGCAGGAGCAAGCTGAATGGCCGAGGGAAATCTGATGTTGGAGCAAATCCTCGACGAGTTGACCGTCGAGGGCGCGCTCTATGAAAAGCTAGACGCGACGCGCAACGCCGTGCGCTGCCATGCCTGCGCGCATCGCTGCCTCATCAACGAAGGACGGCGCGGCATTTGTCACGTGCGGTTCAACCAGGACGGCGTGCTGCGCGTCCCGTCGGGTTACGTCAGCGCGCTCAACGTGGACCCGACGGAGAAAAAACCGTTCTTTCACATCCTGCCCGGCTCGCTCACGCTCACGTTCGGGATGTTGGGCTGCGACCTGCACTGCGCCAATTGTCAGAACTGGGAAATCTCGCAGACCTTGCGTGACCCGGAAGCGGGCATCAAGCCGCGATTGGCTACCTCTGATCAGATTATGCAGGTCGCCCAGCAATATGGCGCGCAACTGATCGGCTCGTCGTATAACGAGCCGCTCATCACGTCCGAGTGGGCCGTCGAGATTTTCAAAAAAGCCACAGCCGCCGGGCTGCGCTGTCTGTACATCTCGAACGGCAATGCGACGCGTGAGGCGCTGGAATATCTCCGACCTTTCGTCACCGGCTACAAGATTGACCTCAAGACGATGAGCGACAAGAACTATCGGCAACTCGGCGCAGTGCGCGACCGCGTGCTCGATACCATCAAGATGACACGCGAGATGGGCTTTTGGGTCGAGATCGTCACACTGGTTATTCCTGGCTTTAACGACAGCAATGAGGAACTGTGGGACGCCGCACGCTTTCTCGTCTCGGTTTCGCCCGATATTCCATGGCACGTGACGGCGTTCCACGCCGATTACAAGATGAGCGACCACGACAATACCGACGCCAAGACACTTTTGCGCGCCGCCGAGATCGGCCAGGAGGCCGGGCTGCGCTACGTCTACGCGGGCAATCTGCCGGGGATGACCAAGACCTACGAGAACACCTACTGCTACCACTGCGGCGAGCTGCTCGTCGCGCGCTATGGTTATTACATCCACACAAACAAACTCGCCGGCACGGGCCGCTGCCCCAAGTGCCAGACGGTCATCGCCGGCATCTGGAAGTGACCATGCCCCAACTCACGCAGCCAGACCCCAGAGTCAAGCTGTTGCTCTCTTACGACATCGTGGCCGAGACTCAACAAGAGTACTATGAGTTCATCATGCGTCAGTTCATCCCCAAGCTGCAAGAGATGGGCGTGGCGATGACGGAAGCGTGGCACACCGCTTACGGCAACTATCCGCTGCGGATGGCGGGCTTTGTCGCGCCCGACGCGGAAACGATGGCCGACCTCCTCCGCAGCGACGAATGGAAGAACTTGGAACAGCAATTCAACCAGTTCGTGACGAACCTCCAACTCAAAGTGGTCCCCTACAAGGAAGGATTCCAGTTCTAATGGATTTGCTTTCCGACTTGAACCCCCAACAGCGCCAGTCCGTCGAAGCGCCCGATGGCCCGGTGCTGGTATTGGCCGGACCTGGCTCCGGCAAGACACGCGTGCTGACGCATCGCGTGGCGCACCTCGTCCAGGCGCGCGGCATCGCGCCGCGCAACATTATGGCCGTCACGTTCACCAACAAGGCCGCGCGCGAGATGCGCGACCGGCTGGAAAAACTGCTCGGCGTGAGCGCGGCCAAAGAGCTGACGCTCGGCACGTTCCACGCGATCTGCGCGCGATTCCTCCGCCGCGAAGCGCCACACGTGGGCCTTTCCCGCGAGTTTGCGATCTATGACGACGACGATCAACTCGCCCTCGTCAAGCAGATCGTCAAGGCATTGAACCTCGACGACAAAAAGTATCGCCCGACGACGCTCCAAAACAAGATCAGCCAGGCCAAGAGCGAACTCATCACGCCGGAACTGTTCCAGCCGCAGACCTACAACGACGAAATCACGCTCCGCGTGTACGAGCGTTACCAGCAGCTTTTGCGCGAAAACAACGCGCTCGATTTTGACGATCTGCTGATGCAAGTCGTCATCCTGTTCGACCAGAACCCCGCCGTGCTCCGCCACTATCAGAATCGCTACGAGCATATCCTGGTGGACGAATTCCAGGACACGAATACGGCGCAATATGCGCTGATAAAGCAACTCGCCGGAACTCGCCGAAATGTGTTCTGCGTCGGCGACGAGGACCAGAGTATATACCGCTGGCGCGGGGCGGACTTTCGCAACGTGCAGCGCTTCCGCGAGCACAACCCTGACGCGCGGGTGGTCCTGCTTGAAGAAAACTATCGCTCGACACAGACCATCCTCGACGCGGCGCAGCAGGTCATTACGCGCAACGTCCACCGCACGCCGAAAAAACTCTTTACCCAGTTGGGCAAAGGTGTGCCGATCACCTTCCACGAATCGTACAACGAGGACGACGAGGCGCAGTACGTCGTGGACACCATCGCCCAGATGGTCGCCAAGGGCCCGGCGCAGGCGCGCGATTTTGCCGTCATGTATCGCACGAACGCACAATCGCGCGCGGTCGAAGACGCATTCATCCGGGCGGGGATGCCCTACCGGCTGGTCGGCGCGACGCGCTTTTACGCCCGCCGCGAGATCAAGGATGTGCTGGCGTACCTGCACCTGATCCACAATCCGCACGACGCTGTGGCGCTCATGCGCATCATCAACGTTCCTTCGCGCGGAATCGGGAACAAGACACTGGCGGCATTGGAGGCGGTGACGAGAGAAGAAGGCCAGTCGCCGTATCAGGTGTTGAAGGAACTAGGAGCTCGGAAGGGAAAGGAAACAGGCAATGTGTTGGCGGCGCAACTCACACCGCGCGCAACGCAGGCACTCACCGAATTTGTGACGATGCTCGACGGCTGGATCGCCCGGCGCGACAAGCTCGACGTGGGCAAGCTGCTCGACCGGGTGGTGACCGAATCGGGCTATGGCCGCTACGTCAACGACGGAACCGAAGAGGGCCGCGAGCGATGGGAGAACGTTCAAGAATTGCGCGGCGTGGCCGCCGATTACACTCACGCGCTCGGCGAACATCCGCTGACGGCGTTTCTGGAGGATGTCTCGCTCGTCTCGGATACCGACACGCGCGACGACAGCGCGGATGCGCCGACGCTGATGACGCTCCACAGCGCCAAAGGATTAGAGTTTCCCATCGTGCTGATCGTGGGGATGGAAGAAGGCGTGCTGCCGCACAGCCGCTCGTTCGACGATCCCGAATCCATGGAAGAAGAGCGGCGACTGTGCTACGTCGGCATGACGCGCGCCAAAAAGCGATTGTTCCTCAGCTACGCTTTCCGCCGCACGGTCTGGGGCGATAGCGACGTGCGCGAGCCGAGCCGCTTCCTGGCCGACATTCCGCGCCACCTGATCGAAGGCGCGCTGCCCAAGCCGGGCGCATCTGCAGCGCGCGCCACCCGTTGGGAGCCGACGCCGCCGCTCGCTTCGCGCAAGCCCAAGTCGCGTGAGCTGCAATTCCAGGTGGGCCAGCGAGTGCGGCACGCCAAATTCGGCGAAGGCGTCGTCATCGAAAGCCGCGCCGACGGCAGCGACGAAGAAATCACCGTTGCGTTCAAAAAGAGCGGCATCAAACATTTGCTGGCGAGCTTTGCCAACCTGGAAAAGCTGTCCGGGTAACAGACCCGAAGGTTTTTGGAACGACTATGCCCTACCTGATTGACGGCCACAACCTCATCGCCCAAATGCCGGGGCTTTCGTTGGCCGATCCCGACGACGAAGTGCAGCTCGTCTTGCGGCTGCGGCAGTATGCCGCGCGCAAGAAACAAAAGATCACGGTCGTGTTCGATCACGGGATTCCGGGCGGCTGGTCGCGCGATCTTTCCACCGGGCCGGTGCAGGTCGTCTTTGCCGGGTCGCACACCAACGCCGACCGCATCATCCTGGAGCGCGTCCGCGAGGCCAAGACGCCGACCAACCTCAAGGTCGTGTCGTCCGATGGCGAAATTCGCCGGGCGGCGGAAGCGCGGCGAGCCGAGGCCATCACGTCGCAAGAGTTCGTCCAAATGCTGACCAAGCCGCCGCCGCGCGAGCCGCGCCGCGACGCGCGAGAAAACGTCTCGCTCAGCAAGGACGAAGTCAAAGAGTGGATGCGATTGTTCAAACAGGGCAAATAAAAACTCCCGACGCCGAGGCGCCGGGAGCCTTTTGATTCTGTTGGCAAATTCGGCAGCGCCGTTGGGGCAGCCCTCGTGGCTGCCCCTCCACCAGGGGGGCGACCACAAGGGTCGCCCCTACTGTCTGCTAGCGCGATGCGTTGCGCAAGATGATGGGCAGATAGGTCTTGATCGGCTCTGCTCCAAAGTACAGGCCCTTGTTGCCACTCATGCTCGCGTTCCCCGCGTCATCCACCGCCTGCACGAAATAGTCAAACTCGGCAAGCGAGCTTGTCACCGCGCCCTCCCACAGGCCGGTGAATTCATTGTAAGTCAGCTCGGCGCTTGTCCAATGTCCAGGCGTGTCCTCAAAAGTGACCCACACCGTTTGCGCCCCGAATTCCACGTCCGCGGTGATGGTAAACGTCCCGCCAAAGCCGGCGGCTTCAACCAGGTTGATGGCAGGCGCCGAGGCATCGGGATTGTCGGAGGTAAAGACCCGGAAGGTAAGCGAATTGAACACACGCTCCGTGCCGGTGATCTCGGTCATTGATTTGTATTGCCCCGGCACAACGACCAGGCGCGTCTCTTCGCCCAAGGTATTCAGCGACCAGAACTTGTTGAGGTACCAGCTTGGATAGGAAAAACCCGGCTCAGGCTGGGCCGTGTCGGTGACGGGACGGTAGATCACCGGGTCAAAGTTCTCGGTGGTCGTAAAGGTTCCAGCGAGGATGATCACGCCATGAACAACTTGACCGGAGGTCACCGGGACGGTGACGCTGGTGCGAGGCTGGACAGGTCGCCCGGCGCTGGCCTGCGTCTCATCGTCCAGGCTCCAGTACTGACCGCTCTCGGTGGAATGCAGTGTCGGAGTGAGTTCTAGAGTGATTTCATCGCCCGAGTACTGAACACTGACTTCGCTGTTGCTGGTAGCCAGCCCTCGCAGCCGGCTTAGGGGCGCCGTGTTCGGCAAGTGAACCTTGTACATGGGCAAGCCATACAGCGTGGCTTCGATGAGGCTCTTTTCTTCATAGACGCCACAGCCGCCCGCGCCCAGGCGCGTCAAGTAATACCACTTGGCCCGACGCAAGGCTTCGCCGACGGCAACCTCGCTTTCGCTGCCCAGCATCTTTTGAAAGTCGTAATAGATTTGTTCCGACCCGGCAATCGAGTCATCCATGCCGTAGCCATAGCCGGTGTTGGCAACCCACACCGCCGCCTTGCGCCCAAAGACTTGCGGGTAATCAGGATTCCACTCTCCCGGCTGCTCGCTGGTTCGATCCGGCACGTTGAGACCAGCGTGGCAGCCCATCGAAAAGTTGACCGAGCCAGTAAAGGGACTGGTGGCATTGAGGATGTCAGTGTTGTAAAAGACAGCAGGACTGGCTGTGTTAGTGGCTGGCTGTGTACGCCATTGCTCGTAGTGGCCGTTGACCGAAGCCAAGTCCACTCGCGTTGTGGGGCTGACCCACTGTGTTTTGAGATCGTTGGCGTTCCACCCTTCGTTAATGAGCGTAGCGGGAGCAAGCCCCTGGTTTCCCATCGTCTGGCTGATAGCGTCGGCGCTGTCGCTTAAAAAGTCGTAGCCGGTGACCAGCGCGGTGTCAACGTCCAGCGTGTTGGAATCCAAAAAGGCGCGAATCAGGCCGCGCATCTCGCCAGGCTTTTCCACCAGCCGCCCGACGGCCACATCAGGCACGTAGAGCCAGCGGCCTTTCCAGCGGAAGGGCACCTTGTCACCGTAAAAGTCATCGGTGAGAATGTTGCCGCCTACCAGAGCAGCCCACAAGGGCGTCCTCCATTGGATGTGAGCGCTGGGGACAAAAGTTCTTTCATTGGCGATCTGGGCCTCGTCTGGCACGCGGCGGAAAGGAATCTGCAAGTCGTCGCCGATCAAGACGACATACGAGATAGTGGGATTCGCTCTCAGGGTGGGACTAACAATGTCACGCCAGATGAGCTGGCTTACGCCGTTGGCCGCCTCAACGCTGCAAGCATGGTTATCCCAAAAGTCATAAGCGACAACGATCTGGGGATTGTCATATTCCACTGGCACGATGAGGCCATTGACAGCAACAAGATCGTCTGCCAGGGTCTTGAGATCATCGGAAAGGGCGTCTGTCGCCGTCACGCCATAAGCCCAATCCAGCCGCGTCTTGTCGAGCAGGATGAGAGTACTGGGTGTGTTGGAAGCAGAATAGACGGTCATGGGATGTATGACGCTGGTGCTATACGGGAACGTGTTGACACAACCGGGCGGCAGGCCAGGCATTGAAGCGACCTCGGCGCGCAGGTGATAGGGCTGGCTGCTATACGCGCCGTTGCTGCCGACGACCAGGATATAGTACCAGCCCGGGTCGCGGAGGGCGCGGCGAATTTTCTCCGGCTCAGTGCCCGGGTGCGCCGACGTAAAGTCCCACGCGCCGGTAAAGTCCCAGGCCCCGGTGAAATCCCACGCGCCGGTAAAGTCCCAAGCGCCGGTAAAGTCCCAGGCCCCGGTGAAATCCCACGCGCCGACGCTTTCAATGTTGCCTCCCTCGCCAACTTGCTCGTTGTCTTGCAACTCGCCCACTGCCTCAGCTTCAGGAATGGCGGGCGGCTGGGAGAGGTCATGGAAGAAATGTAGATCAAAATCGGCGGCCAGGTTATCCAGGGTCAGCGTCAGGACGGACGGCGACGTGATCAAAATGCGATACCAGTCTTTGTCTTGCGGATGGCTGATCCACGACTCGATAAAGGCATTGCCAGGAATCGGCATAGCCTCATCAGGAGTGTCGTTCGGCTCATTCGAGTCAACCGTGTACACGTTCTCGTAGGCCACGGCGGCAATGGGCGACCCGCCCAAAGAGAACATGTACGCAGAGCCGACATAGCCATTGCCCAACTGCGGCAGGTTCAGCATATTCGTGGCAACAGCCGCGTATGGAGGAATATCCGGGAGAATCTGTGTATGAACGACGTTCCCGTTGGGCGCTTTATAGTGGACCTCGACGGTGGTGGTGACGGTGCCTAGATTTTGGACGAAAAACGATGTCCGGACGGCGTGGGTGCGCACCACGCGGGGCAGAGCAGCCTGCGAGCCACTCTCCAACGGCATGACAGGATCATAGGCCACCAGCAAGCGGCCCGCCTGGTCATAGTGCGTGCCAATCAAAGGACTGTGGCGGGGCGTGACGATAGAGCCTTGAAAGTCGCCCGGCAATGTGCCTGACACGGGATAGGGCCCGCCCAGTTCCCCAGCAGTCAGTGAAAACGATTCAGATGCAACCCAGACGCCATTGAATATATAATAGTCGTTAGTCAGATCGGGATTATCAACCTCTCCATACAGCCAGTACCTTGAGAAAGGGCCATCAGAGCTGTATGCGGCATGCGGCACATAAAGGGTATCAGGCTCGCCGGGCATTGTGCGCCCCACAAAGGCCGCTGCCCTCCCATCCGCGCGCGCCACCGTGTAGGCCATGGCGGCCACTCGCCCATTGATCCCTGGTGGCCTGACAACAGCAGTTCCGACAAAGTTGGACGCGAGGCCCAGCTCCGACAAGTGAATGATCTGAGACTGTCCTTGCGCCAGAGTGTAGGAAGCTGTATAGAAAGTGACTCCGGTCACATCTACCAAATCGAAACTGTAGGTCTCTGCGGATGGCCAGGTATTGATCATGACAACAGCACTATTCATGCTGTCGTAATCGTAGTAAACGCCGGGAAGGTAGACATCGCTATAGTCGCCGGAACTGGCCTCATACATCATCAATCCATCGCCGGGGAGGTCGTCGTTGACCAGCCGGGCAATGGCAGCAAGGTATTCGCCCTCTGAGCCGCTGATGCTGAGGCTGCCCGCAAAGCCCTCCGGCAGTTCTGCCATAGCGCCCAGGGCAAATGTGCGGGAAGCGTAGGACGGCAATTCAAAGTCAAAGCTTGCGCTGATCACCAGATTCCCGTCGAGGTCGTAAAAGTTCACCGTGCGCCACGTGGTAATATCGTTGAGGTTTTGAACCACGATGGCCGTGTGCCATCCATCGTAGCCCTTGGTCACAAACGGAAACCACAAGGGACTGTTGGCATCGGGCTGGTAGAAAGACGTGAAAGCCGCGGCGCGGAGCGGTTTAGGCTCTGTGTTGCTGGCCGCCTGCGCCAGGTTGGAAGGAGATTGAACAGTGGAGAGCGATGCGGCGACGACGGCCCGATCATGGCTTGCCCCCCCTCCCAATAGAACGATGAGCATAGCAGCGGCAGCCAGGGGCGCGAGCAGACAAACGAACGACCATTTTCTCGTATTGGCGTTCATCGGAAAGCCTCCTTTCAATTCTATTGACCGCACGATTCTTGAGAACACAGATTCGCGCAGACAAACACAGGTGAAAAAATCTGTGAAATCAGTGCGCGAAGCGTCTGTGTCCAAAAGATGTAGCCCGAGCCAGGTCCAGTTCCGCGCCCAGGCGCTCAAAGGTGGCGATGGCTTGCTGGCGCAAGCGGGTCGCCTGAATTTCATCGCCCTGGTCGGCGTATAGAGCCGCCAACTGGATAGCGGTGCGCGCCACTTCGTAAGAACTGGCCAGCCCTTCCAGAATGCGAATGCTGTGCTGCCATTGCGCTTCGGCCTCTTGCGCTTGCCCTCTGGCGAGGTGAACACTCCCCAACACGCGGCGCGTGCAGCCTTCTTCCAATTTCGTCTCGGCGGCCAGCGCTCGTTCCAGCGATTTCTCAGCCCAGGTCAGCGCCTCGTCCGCGTCGCCGCGCCCCAAGTGCGCCTCGGCCAGATGGCGATACAGCTCCGGCAAAAACTCTTCGGCGCCGATCCGCTCAAACATCTCCAGGCTTTGGCGCAAATGGCCTAGCGCCTGATCCCATTCCTGGGCGCGGATAAAGGCATAGCCGAGATTATTGTACACCAAAGCGACCCCGAAACTCAAGCCCAATTCTTGAGAAATATCGAGGCTGCGTTGATACCAGGCGCGGGCCTCGTCCAGTTGGCCCCGGTTCAAGAGCACTTCGGCCAGGTTGTTGGCGATGACGGCCTGGCCGTGCAAATCGCCGATGCGCTCCAGAATGGACAAGGCTTGCTGGTAATGGTCGGTGGCGCGCACCCAATCGTCTTGATAGCGATAAAAGGTCGCCAGGTTGTTATAGGCGCGGGCGATGCCGGGGCTGTCTTCTAGCGCTTGATACGTGTCCAGGCTGCGACGATAATACAAGCTCGCCTTTTCCGTTTCGCCCAGGCGGCGATAGCTGTTGCCCAAGAGATAGCAGGCGTGAGCCGCGACCTGTTGCGCCTCCTGCGTCGTCAGCTTTTCGGCAATGTCCAAACTCAGCCGGCACCACAGGATGACTTCTTGCCACTGTCCTTCCCGCTGGAACACGGCCGCACCGCCCAGGTAAAGGCGAGCGGTCTCGATGTGCTCTTTCGCTTCCATCAAGCGCAGCCCTTGTTCGATCCACAGCAGCGCCTGGTCATACTCGCCCCGATATTCGTGAATGTGCCCGGTCTTGCGGCACAAATCGGCGCGACGGCGCTCGACGTCCAGCGCAGAGGGCATCTGGTCCAACACAGCGCGCGCCTGGGCATAGCTCCCCAACGACTCGTCGTAGCGACCGACCAGTTGATACGTGTCTCCCAACCCTTCGTGGGCCGCCAATTGCTCGCTCAGGCTGTCGAGGATGTGCTGAGCGACTTCGAGCGCCTTGCGATAGCGGTGAATCGCATCCTGATTGGCAAAGACGGACTGCGCGCGGCGACCGGCCTTGAGGTGATACTGGAGCGCATTGAGCCAATCTTCGGCCAGCGTGCAATGCTCGGCCAACACCTCGACGTATTCGTCCAGGCGCGCGCCTTGCTGCCGCTCGATGGAGCGTGCGATCTTGCCGTGCAGGTCGCGCCGCTCGGCATACAGCAGGCTTTCGTAAGCCACCTCGCGCATCATCACGTGGCGAAACAGAAAAGCCACCTGGATGCGCTCCAGAATCTCTTTTTGAGAGAGATTCAGCAGAGACGCTTCCATCTCGGCCTCGTCGGCGCGATAGGGATAAATGGATTGAAGCAGCCACTTTTGAAACTCGCGCCCGATCACCGACGCGACCTTGAGAATGTTGCGGCTCTGCTCGTCCAGCCGATCCAGGCGGCTGAGGATCACACGACTCACAGTATCCGGCACCTGGACGCGATCCCAATCGGCGCGCGCGCGATAAATGCCGCGCTCGGCGTCAAAAGTCAAATAGGTCTCGATCAACGCGCGCGTCATTTCGACGATGAACAGCGGGTTGCCTTGCGCGTTCTTGAGGATAAGCTCTTTCAGGCGTTGCGGTATCTCGGGCGCGGTCGGGAGTTGACTATCAAGCAACGCCAGGCCGCCGGCCTCCGAAAGAGCTTCCAAGGCGACTGGCGTATGGTTGGGCTTGTGGGCCGCCGCCAACCCCAGCGATTCCTCCGGGCGATAAGCGATACAAATCAACAAGGGATAAGGCTTGGGCGTAGTGAGGTGATTCAGCAAAACCAGCGAGGCTTCGTCAATCCACTGAACATCGTCCAGCGCCAACAAGGCGGGACGACGAGCGGACTCGGAGACGATCAAGCCATTGACGATGCGCTGCAGGTTTTGCTGGCGCAACTGGGGGTCGAGCGATTTGAGCAAATCGCTTTCCGACATGGGCACGCCCAAGAGGTTGGCGACGAGCGCCGCCCAATCGGCCCAGGCTGGATTGGCCGCGATCAGGCGGCTGACGATTTTTTCGCCGCGCGCCAAATCCGAATCGTCGTCGCGCAATCCAAACATCTGACGCAAAATCGAAACCCAGGGAGCATACGGCGTGTGCTGCCCATAGGAAAGACAACTGGCGACAAAAACCGCGCCTCCCTGCCCGGTCCAACGATCCACCAGCTCTTCGAGGACGCGCGACTTGCCCATGCCCATCTCGCCGTGCACGTCGAGCACGCGGCACTCGCCGCCCATCGCCTGCTCCGCCAGACGCCAGATGACCTGCCACTCTGGATCGCGCCCCACGAGCGGCGCGCGGCGCGCCGGTTGTTCCGCGGCGTGGCGCTCGACCATGCCGCGCACCTCATAGTTCGGCACCGGCTTGCTTTTGCCCTTGACTTTGACCGGCGTCTTTTCATCCAGCATGAACCGCTTGCCGATCTGCGCCGCCGTGCTCTGGCTGATGAGCACCTGGCCTTCTCGGGCCGCCGACATGAGCCGGCTGGTCAGGTTGACCTCGTCGCCCATCACCGTGTACTCGTGCCGCGCCTCCGATCCGACGTTTCCGGCAAAGACGCGCCCGGTGTTGATGCCGATGCGCTGCTTGAGTGCAAACACGCCCGCCGAAGTCTCTAGCTCGTTAAAGGCCGACATGGCAACCTGCATCTCCCACGCCGCGCGGACGGCTCGCTCTGGGTCGTCCACGTGAGCGTGGGGCGCGCCAAAGAGAGCCATGATCTGATGTCCGACGACGTAGCTAATCACCTTGTCAATCACACCTTCGTAGCGACGGATGAGGTCTTGCATCTGCGTAAAGTGCGCGTTGAGGATGGCGGTGATCTCGGCGGCTCTTTCCGGCCCCAGTTGACGAATGATCTCTTCCGTGCCGTAAAAATTGGCAAACATCACCGTCACCGGGCGGAACTCGCCTCGCTCGCGGCCTGCCATGCGCGCCGGGTCAAAGCGCAGTTGATCGAGCAAGCCCGGCGGGAGAAACGGCGTCAGCGCATTCAAGCAGGCGACAGTTTCTTGGATATGCGAGAGCATCGCCAGCATGTCGTCGCCGCGCAGCGTGGGCATCGCCTCCAGCATGAGAGGACAATCGCAAGACGCTGGATTGACGTATGTGACCTGGCAGCATCCCTTTCGTATCTCGCCGATGTTCGCATCAGATTGGATCGCTTGATAGGTGGCCTGATCAACAAAAATCTCGCCGCCCTCGGCCTGGTCTTCGGCATGAGCCATGTTGGTCAGCGCCTCGCCCATTACCGTGTATTCCATCTTTTCAGATGTGCCCAGGTTGGCCGTGAACAGCGACCCCGAACCCAACCCCGTCGTCATCTTGAGGCTAAAGGTCTCGCCGAACGCCTCCACCTGGCTAAAGCGGGCGATGGCCTGCTGCATCTGCGCAGCGGCCCGGCAAGCGCGGATCGCGTGATCGTCGTCGAAAAAGGCGACCAGCAAAGCATCGCCGCCGAACTTGAGCAGGTCGCCGCCCTGCCGCGTGGTGATGTCGAGCATGGTGGTGAAAAGGTCGCCGACGATGCGCGTGATTTTCTCCGCGCCCTCTTCGCCCCGCCGCGAAAGCCGCTCCGACATGGCCGTAAAGCCCGACACGTCAGCGAACATGACCGTAGCTTGGCGAAATTGTCCGCTCACCTGTCCCGGCCTGGGATCGCGCAATTGCTCGTTGGCCAGGTAACGCGGCAGATAAGTAGACACAGCATGTAGCAATGCGTCCAGGTGATCGTCGCTGGGACGGGCGGTCGCTAGGCTGGGCTGAGCGAGCAAAAGGTTCACCAATTGCTCGGGCAAATAGCGGCGCAGGTTGCTTTCAATTGCCACGAACTCGGAGTGGATGTCTGTGCTCATCGCTAGTCCTTGGCGGGTAGCGTGGTCATCTCGATCGCCGAACGGGAACAAGGCAGGCAGGCCAGGCGCGCCTGGCCCCAGCGATTATGATACCACACAATAGAGGCTGTGTGGATTCGAGTCGCGTTACAACTCGATTAACAAACTCTCGGCGCTTGAACTGCTCAACCCAACGCTCGCGGCGCGCTTCGTGTGGCAATCCGCCGACCCGCCATCGAGTCGCGGACTTGGCTTTAAGGGCGCTGCCTCCCATTCACGCGAGCCGAGGCGCGCCGCTCAATCACCCGTTGCGTCTGTAACCCGCGCACCGACTGCTTCCGTCGGGGACGGCAGAATGTGCGGCCCCTCATCGGACGTCGCCAAGCGCGATTGCAGCGTTTGGCGCAGCTTGCCCCACACGTCTCGTTTCTTGGCCTGTTTCCAGAACTCGACAAATTCTTGGTAGCGTCGAGTGCGATACTCCTGGCGGTCTTGTTGCAGATGCAAGAGACCCAAGGCGAGTCTGCCAAAGGAGCGGGTGTGGCCAAAGTATTCGAGTGCGCGCGCTCGTTCTTCTTCTATAAACTGGGGAAGGTATTGCCCCCACACGTCACAGTCGTGAATGTCTCCCAACACATCCTGCGCCTCGCGCGCGGCCTTGAGCGGTTCTTTCAGGTTGTCCTCATATAGCGGCGCGAACACTTCCATCGTATAGCGCAGGCGCTTGGCGGCGATGCGCATGGCGTGTAGTTCCTCGATTTGCTCGGGCCGACGCACGCAGGCCTCGTAAGCCAGAAACTCTTCCAACCGCAGCGCGATGGCCGCGCGCGCCCGCTCATAAACATAGGGGGAATCGGCCCTGACCTGGCCTAACCGCGCCTGAACCAGGTCTTGGCGCAACGTTTGCTCCATCTCGCTCGCCACCCGGCTCGCCGCCAGTTGGTCCAAAGCATGGCCCACATCGGCTTGCAATTGCTCGCGCCGCTGTCGGAGACGCAAGCGGAGGCGCTCGATGCCCGCCTTGTGACGCGCGTCGGCCAAGTCGCGCAGAATCTTGTCCAGCCAGTCAATTTGAACGTCCGTGTCGCGCGCAGCGCCCAGGGCGCGCGTGATGCGGCGGATCTGCTTTTGCCAATCGGGCAGCTTTTTGCGGGGCAGGCACTCTTGAAACAACGCCAGCGCGCTGCGCAGCCGACGAGAAGCCACGCGCATCCGGTGCACGCATTCAATGTCCTGCGCCTGGCGCACGCCTTCCACCTCTTGCATGAGCGCCTGCAGACGCTTGAGCAGCGCCTCGGCCCCAAACAAAGCGTAACTGGCATCCGGTTCGCGTTCCATGCGGCGCTCCTTGGCTCTGGCTGGCCCTCGTCAGCAATCGTAGGGAAATATGAACCCCACCGGTTTGCTCTTTTGACCGTCGGCGGAAGTGAGGACGATGGTGTGCGGCTCGGTCTGCCCGCAGTCGTGCCAATCGAACGTGTAGGTCAAGCCCTGCACCTGCGGGCCGTTGTCGAGGGAAAAATTGTATGGCGCGAGGCCGCCCCGGGGGTGAAGCGTGATGGTCATTTGAACCCTGCTATCCGACTTGCGCTTGGGCGACAGCCAATACTGGATGTCGTCCACGGTGAATTGCAGCTTGGCGGCCGGGCCGCTGGGAGTGGCCGTGAACGTCGGCGCTCCTCTCGGCGCGCCGACCGTCGCCGTGGCCGTTGGCGATTCGCCCGGCGTGGGAATCAGCGTGCTGGTGGCAAGCGGCGTGACGGTGGGAAAGGTGGTGCTCTCCGCCGTTGGCGCAGTGGCAGAAGGGGTGACGACCTGGACGGGCGCTGTGGCGGGCAGCGGCTGCGGCGATGTCTGGCACGCCAACGCAGCCAACGTCAGCATCCACACGACCCAAGCAACGGTTTGACGTGAGTTGAACACGAGCCTCCTCCCGCGCGTCCATTCGACGCGCGATGAAATTGTATCACGGTTGCCGCCAGAGTACAACGGTCGTTTGACGATCGGGTGCGCTGCAAAGCTGTCACCCATCCACCTTCCCCAGGAGGACGCAAAGCAGTCGAGTATGCTATAATCCCAGTCTCTTGGAGAAAGGCGGAACGCATACAGCATGAGCGACGCACTCACCGTCGCGGAATCGAATCAGAAGCATTATCGAGCGGTTGGGCTGGCCCTGGCGGCCAGCACCCTGTGGAGCTCGGGCGGGCTGTTCATCAAGTGGGTGACTTGGAATCCGCTGGCGATTTCCGGCGCGCGCAGCGCGATTGCCATAGTCGTCCTGCTGATCGCTTTGCGGCGCGTGCAGTTTTCCTGGTCGTTCGCAAGTGGGCGGCGCGGTCGCCTACACGGTGACCGTGACCCTGTTCGTCGTGGCGACCAAGCTCACGACTTCGGCCAACGCCATTCTGCTGCAATATACTGCGCCGGTCTACGCAGCCTTGTTCGGCGCGTGGTTCTTGGGCGAGCGCATCTCCTGGCTCGACTGGGCGACGATTGCGGTCGTCATTGGCGGCATGATCTTGTTCTTCTTCGACCGCCTGACGCCCGGCGGAATGTTGGGCAACGTGCTCGCTATCACCAGCGGCGTGACCTATGCGGGCCTGGTCACTTTTTTGCGCAAGCAAAAAGATGCCTCGCCCTTGGAATCTGTTTTGATGGGGAACGTTCTCACCGCCCTGATCGGCCTGCCGTTCATGTTGCAGGGAGCGCCGGGCGGCGCGAGTTGGATCGGTCTGATCTTTTTAGGCGTGTTTCAGTTAGGCTTGTCCTACGTGCTCTACTCGTCGGCGATCAAGCACATCACAGTGCTGGAGGCGATTCTGGTTTCGGTCATCGAGCCGATCCTCAATCCGGTGTGGGTGTATCTGGTGATGGGCGAAGCGCCGGGGCGATGGGCTTTGGTGGGCGGCCTCATCGTGCTGATCGGCATGGCCGCCCGTTATGCGTCGAGCGCGTTACGCAAAACCTAGCGCGCCACGCATCACGCGTTACGTTTCACGGGGTCCCTATGGGCAAAGACAAAAGCAAAACGTCGAATCAGGCTCACTTGCACGCCATCGTCAGCGGCATTGTGCAAGGCGTCAACTTTCGCTACTATACCGCGCGCCAGGCTGAGACGCTCGGCGTGACCGGCTGGGTGGCGAACCGGTGGGACGGCGCGGTGCAAGTCGTCGCCGAAGGGACGCGCGCTGAGCTTGAGGCGCTGCTGGACTGGTTAGGGCATGGGCCGCCTTCGGCGCGCGTGGATGGCGTTGAGGCCACTTGGGAAGAGCCGACCGGCGAGTACACCACCTTTCGCGTGCGTTACCTCTAGCGCGTTTGGCGATTCGCGCCGGGCGTGGTAGAATCCGCCGGACATCCGATGAGCAACCTATGAGACAAAACCCCGAGCGCCTGGCCTGGCTAGTCCTCCTGATTTCCTTTGCCGCCTGCGTCGGTCTGGTCGTCGGCGTTCCGTTGACGGCCCGGTGGTACTTGCTATATTCTCACACGGGCGAGCTGGTCACGCTGGACGTTCAGGAAGGCACGCTGCTATACACCTGCCCCGGCGCTGAAGAAACTCCCGCCGGCGTCGTCAACCGGCAACAAGACTTGTGCCAGGGACGCGAAGGCGCGCAGGTTTCCACCGGCCCCAGCGACCAGGGCTTGTTGAGCATCCATCCGCGCACGCCGCTCACCGCCACGCTGGCCTCTGTGCAGCTTTATCGCGGCACGCGCCTCCGCATCCAGGAAGCGCGCGCGCCGCGCTTTCCGCTCAGCGCCGAACCGCATCGCGTGGTGATGCGAATAGAAAGCGGCCGCATCCGCGTGCACATTCCCCCTCTTCTGGAGCGCAATGTGCTCCTCCAGATTTACACGCCGCAGGCGCTCGTCCAAGTGACGGACGGCAGCACCTACGTTGAAGTCAACAATCAGCAGTCTCAAGTAATTGTCCGCGAAGGACAAGCACTCGTCGTGGCGCTGGCGAACAACACCGGCGTGTCGGTCAACCGAGACCAGCGCGCCGTCGTGCCGACTGGCAGCGGGCTGAGTGACGTCCAGCCCGCCGAGCGAAACCTGATCGCCGATAGCGACTTGCGCGAGCCGATGGGCGCGGTCTGGAGGTCCTTTACCGCCGATCCAGAGATTGACGGCGAGTCGCGCGGCGCGGCGAGCAACGCCATCACCGAGCGCGGCCCGGTGGTAGAGCTGGCGCGCGTGGGCGCCGGTCATGCCGAAACGGGCATCGCCCAAGAAGTCAACCGCGACATTCGCGATTTCCGCTCGCTTCAACTGCACGTCGTGCTGCGCGTGCTCCAACAAGACGTGCCGGTGTGCGGGTCGCAGGGCACCGAGTGCCCGGTCATGGTGCGCATTGATTACGTGGACGAAGGCGGCGGCACGAGGAGCTGGCTGCAAGGCTTTTACTATCTCCCTGACCGCAACCTGAAGCCGAACCCCGAGTTCTGCGTGACGTGCAACCCGCGCAATCCGCACATCCGCACCACCAGCGGCGTGTGGTATCCTTACGACTCGCCCAACCTGATTCCCTTTTTCTCCGAGCTTGGCCCAGCCCCTGTGACTCTGAAATCTGTTTCGATTTACGCTTCGGGACATACCTATCAGTCGCAGATAGCCGAGATTGAGCTATCCGGCCAGGAATAATTGCGGATTCCGGTTCGCAATCAAAGGAGGCAAATCCGCCAGGCGCGCATCGTCGAGGCTGTTGGAGTCATGCTGTTCTTGTTCGCGGCGTTGCGCGTTGCCATGACCGCGCTGTTTGCCATCCTCTACGGCCACGGCTTTGAGGGCGCTGTTGATGCCTGGTCCATCGCCGCCGCTGGATTGGTGGCGGTTGTGTTTCTCGCTCCTCTGATCCCGACGCGAAAACACGCGCCGATGATGTTGATGCTGGCCGCGCTGATTGCCGCTGTCGCCCGGCCCGTGTTGAATATCAACAAGCTGATCCCGCGCTACTAGGCCGGACTCGTCGTGTTGGCCGCGGGAGGCTTTTGCCCCAGCGTTGATCGAGGCACTGGCGGTTGACCAGGTCTTGCGCGCGTTGGGCAACACATTCGACTTGAGCATCCAGCCCGAGTTTCTTTCGAGCCAAATAGTCATCAGTCTTGGATTGGCCACGCTCGCCGTTTGGTCGTTCGTCACGCGATCGACCAATGTCGCCTCATCGGGCAAGTTGAGTGTAACCGGCGAGCTGGCGACAGGCGCAGGCTTGTTCGTCATCACGTCGCTCCTGGCGCTACCCAACGCCATCGCGCGCTGGAGCGATTTCGAGTATGCGGCCATCGCCCCGGTGCTCGTCGCACTGACCTGCACGCCGCTTTTCCCGCCATTCCGTGATTGGACGCTGCGAGGGCAAACAAGCCGAGGCAAAATCGGACAGATTGCGATGGTGTTAATCGGATTGGCAATCGGGTATCCGGGATGGGGCATCTGGTCGGCAATGGGATTGCTGGCGGCTTGTGCCGCGCTGCTCCTCTCACTCACGTCACTCATCGAGCTGGATGATGCCAAGGCCAACCGAACCGGATTGTCGTTATCGCTTGGGTTGCTCTTGCTGCTCGAGTTCAACATTGCGATGGGATTTGCGTTCACGTATCCATACACCGTGCGATTGATGCAGGGCATGGGTTTGCCGCTGTAACTGATTGTAGGACTGATCATAGTTTTGCCCTCTCTTAAAATTTTGGGAGAGGAGGAACGGGAGTGTGGAGAGGGCCCTTGCTCTCCTCGCCAGCGTCGTCGCCCTCGTCGCCGCGTTCCCCGTTGGCGCGAACGTGCGAAGCGACGCGGGCGACATCACTGCAGCGACGTACACGATCCGCTACGGCTTTGACAATCGCTGGCGCTATGCGCTCGAAGATATTGCGCGCGCCATCGAGCAGAGCGGCGCGGACGTAGTGACGCTGCAAGCTGACCGGAATCGCAGTGCTCTCTCGCCCGCCTATCGTCCAGGTAGAAGGGAAATTGCTCACCAGCCAACAAGAGCAGACCGGCATCGTTCACACGCACTTGGCCGTGGCCGGACGCGACCTGCACGTTTACGACACGTGGCTGGGGATTCGCGGCGAAGATACGCAGCGGCAAATCTCTGAAACGGTTGCTTTCATCGGCGATCACTCGCCGGCGGTGTTGGGCGGCGCATTCAACACGGAGCAAGGCAGCCGCGTCTATGCCGCCACCAACGACGCAGGTTTCGACTTTGCCGCCTTTGGCGTGAGCGCGGCCTCACCGCACGTCCAGGCCCGCGCCCCGGCTCCGCACACCGATTCCGCCTGGCTGCGCGGCTGGTCAACGAACGCGCCGACGACGAATCACAAGATGGTGGTGGTGAGGTTTACACAACCTTTGGCGTTTCCAGCTTTGGCGATCTCGGTTAATTTACACCCTCATCGGCGCGCAAGTCAAATCGGTTTTGACTCGCCTGCATCTCGTGGTACAATGTGTCCGCACGAATCCCAATCAGCGAGGTATCCGCGATGACACTCGAAGGCAAAGTAGCGGTTGTCACTGGCGCGTCGCGCGGCATCGGGCGCGCGATTGCTGAGGTGCTGGCGCAGCGCGGCGCCGACGTCGTGTGCGGCGACAAGCTCGAAGAGCAAGCCCATGCCACTGCCGCGGCGATTGCCGCCGCCACGGGGCGTCGCACGAGCGGCTGCCGCGTGGACGTGGCCGATAGCAAAAGCGCTCAAGAGTTTATGGATTGCGCGCTAGCCAATTTCGGGCGTGTGGATATCCTGGTCAACAACGCAGGCATCACGCGCGACAACTTGATCATGCGGATCAGCGAAGAGGATTGGAATGCAGTGATTGACGTGAACCTCAAGGGCGCGTTCAATTGCTGCAAAGCCGTTGTCCGCGCGATGATGAAGCAGCGCTACGGGCGCATCGTCAACATCTCGTCGGTGGCCGGGCTGGCGGGCAACGCCGGGCAGACCAACTATGCGGCGTCGAAAGCCGGGCTGATCGGTTTCTCTAAATCGCTCGCCAAAGAGGTCGGCAGTCGAAACATCACCGTCAACGTCGTCGCGCCGGGCTTTGTCCTCACGGCGCTCACCGAGGATTTGCCGCAAGAACTCAAAGAGGCCGCGCTCAAGCTTACGCCGCTGGGCCGCTGGGCCAAGCCGGAAGAAATCGCTTACGCCGTCGCGTTTTTCGCCTCGGACGAGGCCGCGTTCGTCACCGGGCAAGTGCTTTCGGTGGACGGCGGGATGGTCATGCAGTGATCGAGGAGAAACCCATGTACGAATCGCCAGGCCGTGTAACCATCGCCCCCGACGTGCTCATCGCCATCGCGCGACTGACGACCCTGAGTGTGCCGGGCGTGGTGCGGCTGGTCCCCACCGGCCTCCAGGGATTTTTGCGGCGCGGCGCGCCGGAAGGCGTGCTGGTCCAAGTGAGCGGCGACTGTGTGCGCTTTGATCTTTTCATCGTCGCCGACGCCGACACAAACCTGCGCCAGGTCGGCCACAAGATTCAAGCCGAGGTCGCCCGCGCCACTCGCGATATGGTGGGCATGGACATTGAAGCCATCAACGTCCACATTCAAGACGTCGCTTTTCCAGAGCTCGAGCAGGCTACAAGGAATCCGTGAAAGTTCGCCGCCAGGCGCGCATCCTCGCGCTGCAAGCCCTTTACGAAATAGA
>Ga0315284_10003849_pt1 | contig 21321 bp, 14 predicted proteins | sample YL17G09_16_MG_FD_203696 | JGI IMG/M metagenome (GOLD analysis project Ga0315284, IMG submission 203696) | Sediment microbial communities from Yellowstone Lake, YNP, Wyoming, USA - YL17G09_16 | ecosystem: Environmental > Aquatic > Freshwater > Lake > Sediment | place: USA: Wyoming | collected...
GCCGCGCAGGGTTGCCCTAGGAAACCCTAAGGGGCGTCTGATATAATACGTTCGTGGGTTTCGCGGGCGAAGCTTTCAGTATATACAGGAGCAGGAACCGCGTCGCAGGGTCGAAGAAGCCCATCGGAGGTTTTTGATTTGAGCGGCAATCTTAAGAACATCCTGGTTTGGCTGGCCGTAGTTGTGTCTCTTGTCTTGCTATGGCAATTGTTCGCCAACATGCGCGAGGGTAACGTTGAAGATCGCGACTTCTCGGTTTTCTACCAGGATATGCAGGCGAAGAAGATCAAGTCCGTCACGATTACAGGCGAGGATCTCGAAGGCCAGGACAGTAGCAACAAGAAGTTCAAGACCATCGTCCCGGGCGACCAGCAGCTCGACCTAAGCAAAGAGCTGCTGCAGAATGGCGTCATCGTCAAGATGGAAAAGACTACTAACTCCTCCCTGATGTATGTCTTTCTTTCATCCTGGCTCCCCTTTATCCTCTTGATCGGATTCTGGATCTTCCTGATGAGGCAGATGCAGAGTGGCGGCAACAAGGCGCTTTCTTTCGGCAAAAGCCGGGCGCGCCTGCTGTCGAGCCAGCAGAAAAAGGTTACGTTCAAGGACGTGGCCGGCGTTGAAGAAGCAAAAGAGGAGCTCACCGAGATCATTGAGTTCCTGAAGGAGCCGCAGAAGTTTCAGAAACTCGGCGGACGCATCCCCAAGGGTGTGCTGCTGATGGGACCTCCGGGCACAGGCAAGACGCTCCTGGCGCGAGCCATTGCGGGCGAAGCGAATGTTCCGTTTTTTTCCATCAGCGGGTCGGATTTCGTCGAAATGTTCGTCGGCGTCGGCGCCAGCCGTGTCCGCGACCTGTTTGAGCAGGGGAAGAAGAACGCCCCATGCATTGTCTTCATCGACGAGATTGACGCCGTCGGCCGCCATCGCGGCGCGGGATTGGGCGGCGGCCACGACGAGCGGGAGCAAACGCTCAACCAGCTGCTGGTGGAGATGGACGGTTTCGAATCGAACGATGGTGTGATCCTGATCGCCGCCAGCAACCGTCCCGACGTTCTCGACCCGGCGCTCCTGCGGCCCGGCCGTTTCGACCGCATGGTTGTGGTGCCTCTCCCGGACATTCGTGGGCGCGAAGGCATTCTGAAAGTCCATACCCGCAAGATCCCGATCGCGGATGATGTCGATGTTACCGTCGTGGCGCGCGGAACACCCGGATTCTCCGGCGCGGCTCTGGCGAACCTTGTGAACGAGGCCGCTTTGAATGCTGCGCGATACAACCGCAAGTTTGTAATGATGTCGGATTTCGAGGGCGCCAAAGACAAAGTGCTCATGGGGAAAGAGCGCAAGTCGATGGTCATCACCGAAAGCGACAAAAAGGTCACGGCCTATCACGAAGCAGGGCATGCGTTGGTGGCCTTCATCACGCCGGGATCGGATCCTTTGCACAAGGTCACGATCATCCCGCGCGGAATGGCGCTGGGCCTGACGCAGCAGTTGCCCGTGAACGACAGGCACAACTACGCGAAGGAATTCGTCGAGGGGCAGATTACGATCCTGATGGGCGGGCGCTGCGCGGAAAAGATGTTCCTAGACACCGAGACCACCGGCGCGGCCAACGACATCGAAGTCGCCACGGAGAGGGCGCGCAAGATGGTCACCGAGTGGGGCATGAGCCCGGTCATGGGGCCGCTGGCCTTCGGGAAAAAAGAGGAACAGATTTTCCTGGGCCGCGAGATCTCGCAGCATCGGGATTACAGCGAAGACACCGCGATTCAGATTGACCGTGAAGTGAGGCGCATTGTGGAAGAAGGCTACCAGCGCGCGTGGAGCTGCCTGGAGTCCAACAGAGAAAGCCTGGTCCGTCTTGCGAAAGCGCTGCTCGAGTACGAAACTCTCGACAGCTGGGAAATCGAGGCGATCGTGAAGGGCCTGCCGTTTGCCAAGGGCAAATCCGTTTCCGCCAGCGATTCCGAGGGCAGCCCGGTAAAGGAAAAAGCCCCGACTCCGCATGGTCCATTGCCGCAGCTTATCAATCCCAAAGGCAAACCAGCGCCGGCCTGATCGTTTGATCTTGTAGGAGTCGTAGGATCTCTGCGCCAAAAATAGCTCGGCTCAAAACTTCAAAAGCAGCCACGAATGGCACGAATATCTTACCCATTCGCGTCATTCGTGGCTGCTTTAAAAAAGCCATTAATTTTCATGCGCCTGGCGCGGCCCCTTGGGGGGGATGGGCGCGGGACATCGCGAGCGATCAGAATGCCCTACGCCAGCTCCCGCAGGCATTATCGGATCAACGCGCGTGACCGGATCCTCGATCTTGGGCCAAGAACCCTGATCATGGGGATTCTCAACGTCACGCCGGATTCGTTTTCCGATGGGGGCGCATTTTTCGACACCAGCCGCGCGGTGGAACGCGCCTGGCGCATCGCGGAAGAAGGCGCCGATATCCTGGACCTCGGCGGCGAATCGACGCGGCCCGGATCCCAAGGGGTGAGTGCCGCAGAGGAGCTGCGCCGCATCGTTCCCGTACTGGACGCGCTCGCGGGCAAGTATCCGCTGCCGATATCGATCGACACCTCGAAGTCCGAGGTCGGCCGAGCCGCGCTGGAGCGAGGGGCGGCTCTGGTGAACGACATCACGGCCCTGAGCAAAGATCCGGAGTTAGGAAAAGCAGCTGCCTCCTGTGGAGCCGGCGTCATTCTGATGCACGTGCGCGGGGAGCCCGGCACCATGCAGGACCTGCCCCCGAGCCCCGACATCCTTGGGGAGATCGAGGCCTGGGCCGGCAAAGCGGTCCAACGTGCGCAGGCGCTTGGCGTGGCTCCGGACAAAATCATTCTGGATCCCGGGATCGGCTTCGGTAAGACGGCCAGCCAGAACCTGGAGATCCTGCGAAGCCTGGACCGCCTCGCCGCGGCCGGTTTTCCGGTGCTGATCGGCGCCTCGCGCAAAGCTTTTGTCGGCAGATATCTGGGAGATCCGGCGAGAGACCGGAGCTGGGGCAGCGCCGCTGCCGCAGTGGCATCCATTCTCTTCGGAGCCCATATCGTTCGCGTCCACGACGTCGCGGCGACGCGCGACGTTGCGCGCATTGCCGATGCGCTTGTCAATGAAAGGGTGAGCGAGTGACCCCGTACTCCGATTTCATCTCGGGATTATCGCAATACGCTCCCCACACATTCCGTGACGTCATCGACATCCTGATCGTCTCTTTCCTGGTCTACCGCTTCCTCCTGCTCCTGCGTGGAACCCGGGGTGCCCAGATGACCCTCGGCTTGATGGTCCTGCTGGGTTTCTATGCCCTCACCCGATTCTACCGGCTCCGCACCATGGAGTGGTTATTCGCCAACCTGTTTACCTACGTCGTCTTCGCCATCATCGTGCTCTATCAAAATGAAATCCGGCGCGGACTGGCAGGCATTGGCAGGACTCCCTGGTTCGGCGGGAAACGCCGCAGCCCGGGCAAGGAGGATTTCGAGGAGATCATTCTCGCAGCCACAACCCTGGCCTCGAAAAAAATCGGCGCCCTGATCGTGGTGGAACGCGACATCGGGTTGAAGAACTACGCGGAGAGTGGAATCGCTCTGGACGCCATTCCCACGTACGATCTGCTGGTGACGATCTTCAGCCCAAACACGCCACTGCACGATGGCGCGGTTATCGTGCAACAAAAACGTATCATCGCCGCCGGCTGCTTCCTGCCGCTGACGCTGGATCCGCACCTCAGCAAGGAGATGGGAACGCGGCACCGTGCCGCGATCGGCATCACGGAAGAAACGGACGCGGTGGCAATCATCGTTTCCGAGGAAACGGGCACCATCTCCGCTGCGATTGAAGGAAAGATCACGCGCAATCTCGACGGCGCCGGCTTGCGGAATGTGTTGCAGGCTGCGATGCACGGCGCCCCGCCGGAAGCCCATGAGGAACCGGCCATGGAGCGCAAGGAATTCGGATGAAGAACATTGGCGAGCGGCATCAAGACCTGAACTTTGCCAAATTCATCAGGGAAATTCTGTTGCAGAACTGGTGGTTCAAGCTGGCCGCCCTGCTCCTTGCCTATGTCATATGGCTCCTGGTACGCAGCGGCGAGGGGGAGCGGATCATCACGGTGCCGCTGGTCGTGCAGGTTCCGCGCAACATGCAGATTGTGAACGAGCGGCCGGCAACGGTGGAGGTCGCCGCGCTGGGCGTTCCCAATCTCTCGGGCAGCTTGCCGAACCTGTCCTATGTAATCAATCTCCAGTCGGCAGGCGAGGGTGAGCAGACCGTAGCCTTGACGGCGCAGGGTGTTCAGATCGGTCCCTCATCCGGCGTCACCGCGGTCCGCGTCAGCCCGGCCCGCATCACATTTGTCCTGGAGCGGGTCATCTCAAAAGACGTTCCTGTCAGGGTAAAAGTCCAGGGCAGCCCCGATCCAGGATTCGACCTCTATCAGGTGATTTGCCGGCCGGACATCGTGCACATAATCGGACCGCGTTCCGACATCAACCCCTTCAAGGAGTTGGAAACCGATCCCATATCCATTGCAGGGCAGAAACACTCCTTCCAACAGACAGTGAATTTTAACCTCCAGGGTGACGATATACATACCAGCCCGGTCGCCGTCGAAGTGAGAGTCGAGCTCGGAGCGCATCGCACCGAGCGCACGCTCAAGATTCCGCTGACCGTGCTGGGCTATGAGGGCCTGGCGGCCAACCCTCCGTTCGTTTCGGTAAGCGTGCTGGTGCCTGTGACTTTCAAGGGTCAACTCGCGGCGGGGGATTTGAAGGCAACGGTTACTGTGCCCAACAGCAGGCCGCTCCCGAATCGCCTGGCCATGAAACCGGAGGTAGAGTTCAGCAGGGATCTGGACGCGGGGATCGTGATCAAGAAGATAACTCCGGAAGAAATCACCTTGCTCCGCGGAACAGGGAAGTAGTGATGGGAACGCTATTTGGAACGGACGGGATACGCGGAGTGGCCGGCGAGCCACCGCTGGACCGCGATGACGTATATCGGATCGGCTACTGCCTGACGGGTCACCTGAAGGCGGCCCACAACCAGCCTCACATTTTGATCGGGCGCGACACGCGCGTGTCCGGCCCATGGATCGAGGGCTTGCTGCAGCATGCCATCGAAGACGCCGGTGGAATCGCCGAGCTGTGCGGCATCGTATCCACGCCGGCCGTGTCGCTGCTGACGCAGAAAGCCGGGGCCCAGGCCGGCATCATGATCAGCGCCTCCCATAATCCTTATCAGGATAACGGCATCAAGGTCTTCTGCTCGCAGGGCATCAAATTCAATGATGCCGTGGAAGACGCTCTGGAAAAGCAGATCCTGTCAAGCAGCCTCCCGGCGCCGAACGGATTCAGCCGCGATCCCGATACGGTTGCCTATAATCTTCGGGTAGCCCCGCAATATCAGGGTCTCTATGCCGACTACGTGCGCTCCTGCCTCGCCCCGGATTTCGGACTGCGCGGCATGCGCCTGGTCGTGGACTGCGCCCATGGCTCGCTCTCTCTGATCGCCCCTGCATTCCTGCAGAATCTGGGCGCCGATGTCCGGGCGATCCATTGCCGGCCGGATGGACGCAATATCAACCATCACGCGGGTGCGCTGCACCTCGGCGCGCTGCAGGAGCAGGTCCGGGCGCAGCAGGCCGACCTCGGCATCGCATTCGATGGCGACGCGGATCGTGTGATGCTCGTGGATGCCGCCGGCCGGATTCATGATGGCGATGACATGCTCTATCTACTGGCCCGCTATTCGGACCTCAACGGCGCACCTCGAACCGTGGTGGGCACCGTCATGGCCAATCTGGGTCTGGAAGTGGCGCTGGAGAAGATCGGTTTCAATCTGGTGCGCACGGCGGTCGGCGATCGTTACGTGCTCGAAGAGATGATGCGCCTGGGCGCGGTGATCGGCGGCGAGCAGTCCGGACATATCATTCTGACGCGCCTGGCCCGCACCGGCGACGGCCTGCTGACCGGCCTCAAGGTTCTGGAGATCCTGGCACAACAGAAGCAGGATCTGACGACATTGTGCAGGCCGGTGACGCGCTTCCCGCAGGTGCTGCTCAATGTGGGCGTGCGCGAGAAAGTTCCTTTCGAGAACATCCCAGGCCTGCGTGAAACCGAAGCATCGTGCAAAGCGAAACTCGGCACGCGGAGCCGCATCCTGCTGCGCTACTCAGGCACCGAAAAGCTCGCGCGCGTGATGGTGGAAGGTGAAAATGAACCAGCGGTAAAAGAAGCCGCCCACCACCTGGCCAAATTCTTCGAAAACATGCCGTGAATCAGCCGCAGATTCAAAAGCAGCCACGAATGGCACGAATGGTTAAAAAGTTCGTGTCATTCGTGGCTGTTTTTTGCTTATGGTGGCTTATTTTTCGTCTAGCTTTCGGCCTGCGTTCAGGTTGTCGAAATTCAGGATGGCGTTGAAAACCAGGAAATAGGAGCCGTGGGTTTCGGCGCGCCAGACTGGATTGTTTGAGAACAGCACGATGTGCCCCCGGTCCATTGGAACATCGATGACTGCCGGACGCTGCGCGATCTCAGCACCGCCATCCAGCAGACCCGACACCAGCAAGTCCTTCGCATCCGCGTAACGCAGCACCACCCGGGGCCGGAATTTGGGAGGGATGACGTTGATACCGTTGCGTCGCTGCTCATCGGTCAACGGCAGAGCCTGCCAGGGTTCCGCCTTGGGCTCGGGCGGAGGTTCGACATACACGCGGTTCTGCGGCGTGTCCGGATCATCGGGTGTTCCCCGCCCTGTTGCCCGGGTCGGCGCATCGCTGGCCGCGCGCGGGCGTCCGCCCAGGAGATTGCTCAGGCCGAAGATCAGCCCGTCATTGCAATAAATGGAGAGGTTTTCACCATAGCCGTAGGCGATGGGGCTTGTGTTATCCACAAAGGTGCTTTTCAGCACGCTGCCCACCACCTTGAGCCGGTTGGGTCTGGTGATGCTGACGCCTGGAGTGAGGCCGTAGGTCACAGCCAGATCCGAGGTGTCGTCGGTCGCGAGCAGCAATCCTCCGCGGCGCACAAAATTTTCCAGATTGGCAAGCCCGTTCCAGCCCAGCCCGGGCCGCATATCCTCGGTGGAATCGATCTTGCCGATATTGGGCGTCAGCGCGGTCGTCTGCCACGGCAGCGCATTTCCCCACATCGGCATTCCCGAAATGATCGCCGCTGGGCCGCGCCCCACGGGCGCGAAGACGATGGCATCAAACCTGGCGTTCAGGTTCGCATCCCTGGCGACGTCCTGGGTGCTGATATAGGTGTAGGGAATGCTCAGGAAGTCGAAGGCCTGGCGCCACCAACCCTCGTCCTGCGTGCCCAGCCAGGTGTGCAGCAGCGCAATCCGGGCCGCTCTGACCGGGTGCGTTTTGACGGCGGGCGCGCTCTCCACGGCAGAGGCCTTGATGCCAAGCTCGGAAACGGCGCGCTCGAAATCTCCGCGTGCGGCGTTACGCACGATAAACGAGCCCCGGTTGAATTTTCGCCCCGCTGCTTCGAACGGCTCCTCGGCCGCTTCGAATGAGGCGTTGCGCAACCGGTAGCGCAGCGTCATTAATGCGCTTTCGGCGTTGTGATTCACCAGGAAGATGGTCCCGGTTCCCTCGACGCCGCCTGGAGACTTGATCTCGCTGGTGACCGGCTGCATGGCGGCCTCAAGCACCTTAGTATCGGTGACCCGGACGACTTGCACGTTCGCGAGTTCTCCCAGCGTCCAGCCGGTGTCGTCATAGGGATTCTTCTGCGGATCCGCCGGGCTCCAATACTGGGTATCGAGCAGAGTATCCGCAATGCGGCTGTAAGGCTGGTCCATGCGGACGATGTAACTTCCGGCAGGGAACTGCCGCGGCTGCGGCGCAGGCGGTTCCTCTTTCTTCGCAGGCGCTGTCTGTTTGTCCGCGGCAGCCTGGGCAGCGGCGGCCTCTTCTGGTTTTGGCGGCGTTTTCTTCTTGGCCGGGATCATGACCGTGAAGGGAGCGGTAGCGCGTTGGATCTCGCAGCCCTGGCGCTGCAGAACACGCAGAACCTCGGCCTGGAGGCCGGGCCGCGGGTCATCGCCGGGCAGAACATAGGCTGCCGGACCCGCCGTTTTTGGCTTTTCGATCGACCGTTTGCTCTTCAGATAGAAGTTGTGGAGGAACATCTTGCTGTTGGCGGCGAAGTAGGAAAGCGAGACGAGCAGCCCCGTCTCCTGGTAATTGTTGTTGTTTCTTTGCGACCAGAGCGCCTTCGGCAGCGGCGGATTCTGGCGGTACCAGGTGCGCTCGTATTGTGACGGCGTCAGCGTGCGCTCGACCGTATCCGCGCCGCCGTTGCCGAAGGTCTCATAGAGCCTGCTGATGCCGTTGTGTGCGACCGCGATGTAATTCATGTAGCCGGGAGACCAGGCGTCGAACGTGCCGTGCGCGAACACGCCCGGCATGTTGAATCGGGTCATCTCCATGACATTGTTATAGCCGGTGAGCTGCCACTCGTCGGCCAGGATGGGATCGATCCAGGCATTGTAGGGGCCGTCCCCGACCGTGTTGTCGTACAGGTAAGGCACGGATTCGTGCAGGTCATGAATCACCTGCGCCTTCCAGCCCAGATACGCATTGAGAATATTCTGCGACAGCTTGAGCGAAAGATTCATGGCGTCGCGGTTGTTGTCGTGCGCCACGTAGTGCCCCCAGTACACCAGCGGCGGCCAGTTCTCGTTCGGATGCGCCAGGTGCCAGTTGTAGATGTCGCATTGCCGGTCGCGGCCGTCCGTTTCCACAACGGGCGTGATGAGGGTAATCAGGCCATCGCGGATTGCCTTGATATACGGGCTTTCATCTACCGCAAGCCGGTACGCCAGTTCCATCAGCGCCGTCGGCGATCCGGTCTCAGGCGCGTGCAGCGAGCCGGTAATGTAGTAGACGGGAATCGACGCGGCGACCAGCCGGTCGGCTTCCGCATCATCCATTTTGATTTTGCGCGGATCGGCGAGCTGTGCCAGGCGGGCCCGGTTTTCTTCAAGCTTGGCCAGGTTTGCTTCGGAGGCAATTGCCACCGCGATCATTTCGCGTCCTTCTTCGGAGGTGCCGATGGAGAACACTTTCACGCATGGGCTGGCCTTCTCCAGCATCCTCATATAGCGATGAACGTCCGCGCTGTACGGGAGCTTGCCTGGAGCCCCGGCGATGTCGCCGATTACGGCCTGCGGCGTGGGCACGGTCTTTGAAGCCGGAAGGTAATTCACCAGCGGCGACAAAAAGAAAGGCGCGGTCGTGTATTCGAGGATTTTCTTGGTGTAGGCCTCATCAATGGGCTGGTTGGGGTCCCGCCCCGGATTCTGCCCCTGCACCACAGATACCGCAAACAGCATGCACAGCGCGATGGTAAACACTAAAGTCTTTCGGTTCATTGGACCTCCAAAGATCTCAACACCAGAGCGCACAGGTTGCAGAGGTAACAGAATCTTTGCCGGGAAATCGTGGCTCTGCGACCTCCGCGACCTCTGCTCCGAAAACAGGACCTGGCAGGGCGGGCTGAAGCCCGCCGCCACTGGATAAAGAATGACGGGTTGCGAAAGACTGCAACATAATCTTATGTTTAGTAGCCGCGGGCTTTAGCCCGCGCATCGGCACGCCGCAGTCATCCATTTTCATGCACCTGGCACATGAAGGACTGCGCTGTGAAACAAAGCTCCAGACTGATTCTGCAGAAGACGTTCCACCTGCGCCACGTGGTTCTTGTCATGGTCGGCGATGTGGACCACGAGCTGCCGCAACGTGAGCGCGCCATACACCGGATGCTGTCCGGTCCTGTTCCAGGCTGATTTGGCAAGCGCTTTCAGAATTGCGATGTGCCCGTTGCGCAGAACTTTAAATGTGGCAATCGCCTGCGGCAAAGACTGCTGTCGATAGTTGAGATGCTGAGCCCACGCATCCTGATCATACGCGACCAGGGGACCTCCCGGCTCCGAGATGATCTTGCGGTAGCGGAGCCCGATCATGATCTCACAATCGGCCAGGTGGCAGATGATCTCTTTTGCGGACCATTTGTCGGGCGCGGGCCGCGCTGCGGCCCGCCTGGGGCTCAGTCCCGACGCCAGTTTCTCCAGACGCCGTCCAGTGGAAGCCAGGCTCTTCAAGGCCTGGTCAATGGTACACGTATGATTCTTTTCGCACATCGGACAGTACATAGGAATCTCCTTCGATTACGAATTCCCTCGCTGTGACTCGTGGGGCCAAGATACCACAATTGGGGCGGAGGCTGGAGGGAAGGATGAGGGAAGAAGTCGGAAGTCAGAAGTTAGAAGACAGAAGTCAGAAGTTAGAAGTTAGAAGACGGAATCCTGGAATTGGAAAAGTGTCATGGCAAGATTGGCGGTCTGGATTCCCTTCTGTCTTCTGTCTTCTGTCTTCTGTCTTTTCACTTCACCCTACAGCCTTCTTCCCTTAAACCGGAATATACGGAGGCCCTCCTCCCCATCGGCTAAAAAGACCAGAATAGTGCCATCCGGACCGGCTTCGGCTTTGACGCCGAGGGAGGTGCCGCGGGTAGGCAATTCCATGAGGGTGCGCGGCTGGCCTGGATTCAGCACATCGAGTATGGCAAGTCCGCGCTTCCAGTTGGCCACGAAGAGATAGTTGTTGCATAAGGCGACGCCGTGGGCCCAGCCGCCGGTTTCAGGGTGGGGCGCGGCGGACGGGTTGAGGCCAAGGGCATGGCGCGCGATGAGACTGGGGCGTCCGGCCATGTCGAAATCCACGAGCGAGACCCCGGCGTGCCCTTCCGCAACTGCTGCCGCGGGCCTGCCACCCAACTCTCCCACCGAGATGCAGATCGCCGTCGCCGGAGTTGGGAGAACTCCGATCTCGGCCGGCCCTTCCGGTGTGCTGATATCCACGACGCGCAGGCCGTAGTTCCAGTCTGCCAGGAGCGCACGATTGCGCCAGAGCTTGACGTCGTGGGACCAACCCGGCGTCGGCAGCTCCGCAACGATGCTAAGCGCCGCTGCACCGACGCGGCTGATGACCAGGCCATGCGAGCCGTACGCGGCAAAGGCCAGGTTGCCTCTGGTCACAACGGCATTGGCGATGTCCCCGTTTGCAAGGCCCGCTACGGCATTGCCGAGAGGAGAGGCCAGAACCAGCCCTTCGAAACGCGCTGCCAGCAGTGGCCAGCCAAGGTGGGGTGCCAGCGAAATCACGTCCTGCACCGGCTTGTGAATCCTCGGCGCCGACCAATCCGATCCCCGATCGAAAAGAAGATAGCCGCCCTGGCGATCAGAAACATAGAGTGTGCGGTCGTCGAGGGTAACATCGTGCGCCCACCCGGAGGTATTGTAGTGCGCGATCTCCTCAATCTCCATTTCCCGATAAGTTGCACAGGAGGAGAACGGGGCGCACAAGAGCGAAGCCAGGGCCCAATTGACGAGTAACGAGTGACGATTGACGATTGACGATTGACGAGTGGCGATTGACGAGTGGCGAGTGACGAGTGACGAGTGACGATTGACGATTGACGAGTGGCGATTGACGATTGACGATTGACGATTGACGATTGACGAGTGGCGATTGACGATTGACGATTGACGATTGACGAGAGATAAGAGCCCTTGGTGTCGTGACAGGGATGGTGATTGGAATGACATTGGCGATCCTTCGGCGCTGCATAATCCGGCGCAGCCTTCTTTTTCGCACCGAATCGCAGCTGATGCAAGGACGATCGGTCGCATGCGCGAGAAAAAGCCCTTGCCACGAATGCCACTGCGCGGCCGGCGTCCGCTACCAAGATTGGCGAAAAGCAGACGGGACGCTGCAAACAGAGCCGCGCGCGGCTCCGTTCGCGCTGGTTAATTTCGCCGAATAGGCGAATTGTGTTGGAAAAGCACAATTCTACGGCGTGGTGGTACGAGCCGGCAAAACCATGCTCCGGGATGGGGCGGATATGGTTTGCGGCGCTGGATGCCATCTGATATCCTCCAAACTCGTTATGGCGATCGAGAAGATCAAGACCCTCGCAGAAGTTGTGCAGATCCGGCAGCGGCTCCGCAGCGAAGGGAAAAAACTCGTTTTCACAAACGGCTGCTTCGACATTCTGCATGCGGGCCACGTTCGCTACCTCAACCAGGCGCGCGCTTTGGGCGAGGTGCTGGCTCTCGCGCTGAATAGCGACAAGTCGGTGCGCACGCTCAAAGGGGAAAATCGTCCCATCGTGCCCGAGGATGAGCGGGCGGAGATCCTGGCCGCGCTGGCGTGCGTCGACTACATCTTCGTGTTCGATGACCTCACGCCCCAGCGCGTCATCGATGCCATTGTTCCCGATATCCTGGTCAAGGGCGCTGACTGGGGGATCTCCGAAATCGTCGGCCGCGAGACCGTGGAAAACGCCGGCGGCGCCGTGCGCAATCTAGCCCTGGTAGAGGGCGCCTCCACCACCAACATCATAAACAAGATTCTGAGCCAGTTCGGGAAGTCGGCAAAAAACACGTGATTCTCTTGGTCCAAACGTGCTTCATTTGAAGAGAGTGTTCGAGAGCGCAACCCGCAGCGATGTGTTGCGCGACCTTTCGACACGCCTGCAGCAGGGGACGCGTGCGCTTACCATTGAGGGGCCCGTGGGCGGGGCCAAGGGGTTGACGATTGCCCAGGCCGTCCTTGCCGAGCAGCGCCCCGTGGCGGTCTTGACCGCAACAAGCAACGAAGCGCGTCACCTGGCACAGGAACTCAGCTTTTTCCTTGGGTTGCTCTCCCCTGCGCCGCCGCGAGTCGTCCTTCTGCCCAGTTTCGAGGTAGATCCTTATCGCGGTTTGTCTCCGCACCCCGACATCGCGGCCGCCCGCGCCTGGGCCATCTGGCAATTGCTGCAGGATGCTCCCGCGGTCGTGGTCGCCTCGGTGAGAGCGGCAGCCATCAGGCTCCACGGTCCGGAGCGCTTCCTCTCCTATTGCCTGGAGCTCGACAAGAGCCAGCCATATTCGCCCGAGCTTCTGCGCGAGTACCTGCACGAAGCCGGGTACATGGAAGATGACCCGGTGACCGAACCGGGCGAGTTTTCATTGCGCGGCGGGATCCTCGATGTCTATCCGCCGCACCTGGAGAATCCGGTACGTATCGAGTTCTTCGGCGACCAGATCGAGTCGCTGCGCCTGTTCGATGTCGATTCGCAGCGCTCCATTTCCTCCGCGCAAAAGGTCGAGTTGATCCCAATGCGCGAGTATTGCGTGCGGCGCCCGCTGCTGGAGCGCTGGGCCGAGGAAGCGCCGAAGCGGTGGAGCGAGCTGTTTCAAAAGCACTTGATCGAAGAGCTGGCCCTGGCGCGGGCGGGGGAACCCTTTCCCGCCTTCGAATTCATGCTTCCGGCCATCGATCCGCTGGACCGGACCCTGTTCGATTATCTGAAAGGCTATCGCCTGGTTCTTTCCGATCGAGAGATTCTGGAAACGGCGCTCGCCAAATACCACGCCGAGCTTTACGAACGCTTCGTCGACCGTGTGGAGGCCGGCAAGCCGGTGCTGGAGCCCAGGGAGATCTATGTCACAAGCGACGAGTTCAGCGCAGCCATTGAGCGTTTCCCGCGCCTTCAGGTTGAAGAGATAAGCGTCGCACGCGGTGGAGAAGAGGAGGCGCCGCTGTATCTCTCGTCCCAGGGCACCAGGAAGTATCATGGCAATATCCGCGAACTGATTGCCGACCTGCGGAAATTCATCGAAGCGGGAGAACGCGTCGTCTTCCTCTTTGCCAACCTGGGCCGCGCCGAGCGTGTGCGCGACATACTCAAGGAATATGAGGTCCCAGTCCATCTTTGCCTGGCTGACGACGACGACGGTTCCGCGCCGGAGGTGGCCGAAAACGCGGTGTTGCTGGGCGTGGGATCGCTGCATGCAGGCTTCTTCCTGCCCGCGCTGCCGTTGCGGGTCCTGACCGGTACGGATCTCTTTGATGAGGCCGAAGTGGCCGCGGCGCCGAAGCGGGCGCGGAGCGCGGCACGGCTGTTCATTTCCGATTTCCGAGATCTCAAGCCGGGTGATTGCGTCGTGCACATCGATCACGGCATCGCGCGGTTCCAGGGATTGAAGTCGATTGAATTGCCGGAGGGGACCAAGGAATTTGTGCTGCTGACCTATCAGGACGAAGCAAAGTTGTATGTCCCTGTTGAGCGCCTCGACCTGATCCAGAAATACAGCAGCGTCGATGGCGCGCACCCGACGCTCGACCGGCTGGGAGGAACAAGCTGGGCACGGACCAAGACCCGCATCAAGAAGTCGATGCGCGACATGGCAGGCGAGCTCCTGAAGCTCTACGCCGAGCGCCAGTTGGTCCCCGGCTACTCGTACGCGGCCGACACCGCGTGGCAAAGCGAGTTTGACGATGCGTTCGAGTTCGAGCTGACCCGGGACCAGGCCGATGCCATCGAGGCGGTCAAGACGGACCTGGAGTCGCCGCGGCCGATGGATCGGCTTCTGTGCGGTGATGTAGGATATGGCAAGACGGAAATCGCCATGCGCGCGGCCTTCAAGGTCGCCATGGAAAGCAAGCAGGTAGCCGTCCTGGCGCCGACAACGGTCCTGGCATTCCAGCACTACAACACCTTCCGGCAGCGCTTCACTGCCTTTCCCGTGCGCATTCAGCTGCTCTCGCGTTTCCGCAGCCCCAAGGAACAGAAGCAGACGATCGAGGAGCTGGAGGCCGGCCGCGCCGACATCGTCATCGGCACGCACCGGCTGCTGTCCAAGGATGTCGCCTTCAAGGATCTGGGGCTGGTGATCGTGGATGAAGAGCAGCGCTTCGGCGTCGCCCACAAGGAGCGCCTGAAGGCGCTGAAGATGCGCGTGGATGTGCTGACGCTGACCGCCACGCCCATCCCGCGCACGCTGCACATGGCGCTGATGGGGCTGAGGGACATGTCCACGATCGAAACCCCGCCCAAGAACAGGCTGGCCATCCAGACTTCGGTGCTGAAGTTCAGCCACGACGTAGTGCGATCCGCGATCGAGCTCGAGCTGGCGCGCAATGGCCAGGTCTATTTCGTGCACAATCGGGTGGAATCGATCCATTCCATGGCGGCGATGGTTCAGAGACTCGTTCCGGAAGCCCGCATCGGCGTTGCCCACGGGCAGATGCCGGAACGGGAGCTCGAACGCGTTATGATGCGCTTCGTCGAGGATGAGCTCGACATCCTGGTCGCAACCACGATCATTGAGAACGGGCTGGATATCCCCAGGGTAAACACCATCATCATCGACCGGGCAGATTTGTACGGCATGGCGCAACTCTACCAGCTGCGCGGCCGCGTGGGCCGATCCGACCGGCGCGCCTATGCGTACCTGCTCGTCCCCTCCGATGAGGTGCTCTCCGACGTGGCGCGCAAGCGTCTGGCGGCGATACGCGAGTTCAGCGACCTCGGCACGGGGTTCCGGGTCGCCGCTCTCGACCTCGAGATCCGGGGCGGCGGGAATATGCTTGGCGGCGAGCAGCATGGGCACATCAACGCCGTGGGATTCGACCTCTACTGCCAGCTGCTCGAGCAAACCGTCGAGGAGCTGCGCGGGCAGAAGCCTGAAGTCGAAATTGCCTCCACCATCAAGCTGAACCTCGACATCCGCATTCCGGAGTCCTACCTCGCCGATGAAAGCCAGCGCCTGCGCATGTACAAGCGCATCTCATCGGCGCGCGGCCGGGACGAACTGGACAACCTGCGGCAGGAAATGATCGATCGCTTCGGTCCCTATCCGGACCAGGTAGATTTTCTCTTCCAATATGCTTCACTGCGCCAGGAGACCATGGCTCTTCAAATCCATACCATTGAACGCAGCCGGAACCACATCCATTTCCGCTTTGTAGACCAGTCCAAGGTCAGTGCGCAGAAGCTCCTGGCCCTGGTTTCGCAAAACAAGCGCGCCACCTTTTCGCCCCAGGGCGTGCTGTCCCTGGAAACCGGTGATTTGCCTCCCGATACCTTGTTCGATTCCATCCAAAAGATCCTGGATCAGATCCGCCAATAGCCTGCACTCACCATCCGGATTAAGAGATCCAACACCCCGGCCGGCGCCCACATCGTTATACACAAGTTCCAGCATGCATCTGCTTCGCCCTTTCAGGACTATTTCCATCTTCCACTCATTACCCGGGGCGTGATCCCTGGGATACGACGAGTCAGATCAGAGAGCCCTGAAGGGCGGCGCAGGATCGTCCCGTGTTTTTCAGTTTCGATCCCCGATTTGTGTATAACGATGTGGGCCGGGGCCGACGGTCGAGTGATTGGCCTAAGGTCGAGGAAGAAAAGGATATTTTGAGGCCTATCGTATGTTGTTTTCGTTTATCATTCTGCGATTCAGACCCTGCAAGACAAAAAGCAGCCACGAATAACACGAATGGGATCTAGGCAGACGCGGGGACTGCGCTTTCGCCCCCTTCGCAGTGGCGGCCTCCGGCCAATATCTTTGCGCGCGTCCCGCAGGTAAGCGCACGTTGTGCTTTAACGCCGACACCAGAAACCGGGCGCGCTTGCCTGCGGGACTCGCGCAAAGATATTGTGGCGCAAAGCGCTACGCCACTGCGAAGGGGGCGAAAGCGCAGTTTCTGTGTTCCTCTGTCCCATTCCTTCCCCATGGAAATTCCGCCTCCCCATTCGTGTTATTCGTGGCTATGTTTTTTCGCAGTGTCTAAATCGCAGTTCGTTTATCATTAGAGGGTGTGTACTTTGCCGCCGCCATTCGCTATTATTTAAGTTTTGTCAGTGGGCATTGATGCTCGGATTAGGAGAGTCAGGCATGCCTCCCAAATGGTGGCACATGCTCGGTCTGATCTTCCTGCCTGCATTTTTCTGCCTTGAAGGCTGCGGTCTGAAGAATCGAACACAGACGGATGGCAACCCCATCATTTTATGGGTGGGCACAAGTAGCTATAAAAAAGCGGATTTGGAGCGCTTCTTCGACAGTCGCTTGAGCGAGTTTCGAGATTCCGGCGCAGCGGATGATGTGAAGTCGGCTTTGCTGGACTCTTTTATCGAGGAGAAACTGCTGCTGAGCAAAGCAGAGGAACTGAAGATCAAACCTGATCCTAAAGCTCTGGATTCGATGCGCAACAAGTTGTTCTCAAACGGCGGCGGCAGCAGCAACGACCTCAAGCGCGACAAGGAACTCGAGCGCAGCATGCTGGACAGCTTGAAGGTCCAGCAATACCTGCGCGATCAGTTGTTTAAGAACCTTTCGGTGAGTCCGGAGGAATGCGAGATTTATTACAAAGAGCACATCCAGGATTTTGTTCGCAATGATGTCGTTCACGTGTGCGAAATCCTCGTCGATAGTCTCGACCAGGCTCAGAAGATCCAGGCTCTGCTAAAGACGAACCGAAACAGGAATTTCAAAGAGTTAGCCCGGCAATACTCAAGGGCTCCAGCTGCGGCCGATGGAGGTGATCTGGGAATGTTCCAGCGAGGCGAGTTGCCCGATGAATTCGAGAAAGCCATCTTTCCTCTTGCACCCGGGACAATAAGCCAGATCGTGCGCACACAGTATGGGTATCATACGTTTTTATTAGAAGAAAAGGTTCTGGCGCACCAGCAGAAGTACTCTGAGGTGGAAAACCAGATACAGGAAAAACTGCTGCTGGGGCGGCAGCGGGAGGCACTGGAAAGAGAACTGGCAGCGCTGACAAGCCAGATCAAGGTCCAACTTGATCGCGATAAATTGGATTTTAAATATGTCGGCACCAGGCTCGCCTCTCGTGGAGGGACATCTCAATGAGAAAATATGTATGGCTCTTGGGCTTGATGTTGATCTTCAGCCAAGGTTTGCCGGCACAGACCAAGCCGGTAACAATCGTGGATCGCATCGTGGCCCAGGTTAACGAAGACATCATTACGCAGTCGGATCTCAACCGGGCAATGATTGGCATCAAACAAGCTCTGGCCGAGAGATATGCCGGCGACCAGCTGCAAGCCGAAGTCAAGAAGGAAGAGAGCAACGTCCTCGAAGAGTTGATTCGCAAAAAGCTGGTCCTGCAGAAGGCCAATGAAATGGGCATGGGATCGGGCATGGACGTCCAGGTATCCGCGTATATCGAGCAGTTGCGAAAGGATAATAAGATCAAGGATATGGACGAGTTTGAGAAGGCCCTCGAGCAGCAGGGAATGACCCTGGCCGGCTTTCGCGATGATATCAAAAAGGATATGATCGTTCAGGACGTGATTGGCTATTTCGTCAATTCGCGCGTCACCATCCTGTCCGAAGAGATCGACCGTTACTACAAGGACCATACCAAGGACTACTCTACGCCTGAAGAGGTCACGCTGAGCGAGATCGTGGTCCTGGACACCAAGGATGGGCAGGCGGAAACGCTGGCAAATGAATACCGAAAGCGGATTCAGCAAGGCGAGTCATTCACAACCATCGCAAGCCAGTATTCGAAGGGAGTCACTGCCGGCAAAGGCGGCGGCATCGGAACCTACCAGGTGGCCAAGCTCAACAAGCAGATCGCCGAGGCGATTGCCGATGTAAAGGCCGGCGACGTCTCTCCGGTAATCAAGATCAGCGAGGGATATGCCATCCTGCATGTCGATGAGCGCAAAGCCGCCGTCCTGCGTCCATTCGACGATAAGCTCAAGAGCGAGATCAAGAACCTCCTGCTTCAGCGGAAGAGCGCTCCGGAAATGGAGAGATTTATGGCACAGCTGAAAGAGGATGCTTACATCCAGAAATTCGGTGAACTGGGTATCGGCAAATGAAAAAATCAGCCCATTTGACCCCCGGCGAGTTTGAGCTGATGGAAATTCTCTGGCCGTTGGGAGAGGCAAGTGTCAAGGATGTCTGGACGCGATTGAATCCGGAACGTCGGTTGGCATATACCACAGTCATGACGGTTCTGGAAAAAATGCATCGCAAGGGGATCCTGGCGCAGCGCAAGAAGGGAAAGGCTTACCTGTATTCAGCTGTCCTAAGCCGTGAACAAGCCCTTAGGGGGATTTTGGAGCATGTTTGCGATGCCTACTTCGGGGGCGCGCCCTCCGAGCTCGCAGGCTTCATCAGCAGAAGTCTTGTACCCGCCTCCCCCGCCCCGGAAAAAGCCGCGCCCGGCGAGGCGGAACCCAAATCCCAGGAATTCACCAAATAGACCTTTACTATGCGCAAAACCGCGAAGACCTCCAAACCCCCAAAGAATTGAAAGACATTCTTCTGAGGACTTGGAGGTCTTCGCGATTTGGGCTATTTCCTTTTTGCCAAGCTCAGTCTCGAACTAATTAAGCATCGCTTTGGAGATCCCTGGCATCGCGGGAAGGGACCGCGAAAGACTCCTCTTCGATACACCTCAGTTCCAAGACTGAGCTTGGATCACGGGAATTACCATAATCACTCAAGCATTTCGTATGCCAACTCCAAGCCCTAGCCACCATATCAGGTTAAACAACAGATTTGACGTACTTTACATAAACTTTTGACGCTCCGGTCCGCCTAGAAACACGCGATCAACATTCAAAAATTTGAATATCGATCTGGGTTTTTTGGAGCAATTTCCCCTGGACGGGTCCCAGAGCAGTTTAAGGCAGCCGCGAATGACACGGTGCGGCAAAGCCGCAACCAAGAAACTGCCGTTTCGACCCCCGACCTCCGACATCAGACCTCCGACCTTGTCATTTCCCTCAGAGGTCGGTGGTCGGAGGTCATGAGAGCCGGGTATTTCATATCCTTTGCTCCCCGTCAAGAACTCATCAATAAGTAGTATGAAGGGGTAAGAAGTTCGTGTCATTCGTGGCTGCTTTTGCTTTATGCAGTTTATGACCTGTTATAATCGTTGCGCATGTTAAGGATCCGAGATATCGATATTAATCCACCGCTGGTGCTCGCACCGATTGCGGGGCACACGGATTCACTGTTCCGCCAGGCAGTTAAATCCCTGGGAGGATGCGGTCTCGTCGTGTCGGAGCTTGTCAGTACCGAAGGGATGACCAGGCGCCAGGACCGGACCCTGCACATCACGCGCTTCGAAGACTGTGAGCGGCCGGTTGCCATTCAGATCTTCGGCTCGGATCCGGAGCGCATGGCGGAATCGGGCGCCATGGTGCAAGAGATGGGGGCCGACATCGTCGATATCAACGTCGGCTGCCCGGTAAAAAAAGTGGTAAGGCAGGGGGGCGGCAGCAACCTTCTGCGTGATTTGCCTTTGCTCGAACGGATCTTCATGGCGGTGCGCAAATCAGTGACAATCCCTCTGACAGCGAAGATCCGGAGCGGATGGGACCGGGCGAGCATCAACGCGATCGAGGTCTTGAAACTTGCCGAAGGCTGTGGCCTCGAAGCGCTCACCGTCCATGGCCGGACGCGCTGCGATTTATTTGTCGGCCAGGCTGACTGGTCCGTGATCGCCCGCGTGAAGGAAGCCGCCAGGATCCCGATCATCGGAAATGGTGACATTTTCGAGCCAGTTGATGCGGCGCGCATGTTCCGCGAGACCGCGGTCGATGGAATAATGATCGGGCGCGGCGTGCTCAGCAATCCCTGGCTGATGCGGCAGTGCCACGATTATTTGTGCGGCGATTCCGTATGCAAAGTCTCCCTGGATGAAAAAGCCGACTTTATGATCTCTTTCCTGCGGCGCATGGCGCAGGACGTTCCGCCGGCGGTCGCGGTTGGCAAGATGAAGCGAGTGGGTGGATATCTCTCCAGGGGCATCCCCGGCGGCGCACGCCTGCGCGCCGCCATTCATTCGGCTCACAAATCAGCTGAGATCCTCAGCCTGATCGAAGACCACTTCTCACAGCTTATGTAGAATCCGGCCGCCGGACAGGGCCTGGAATAGCACGGCGCGGCATAGCCGCAACCAAAAAATCTCACCGCGGAGATCGCCGAGACCGCAGAAACAATTTCTTTAAAACTAAAAACTTCTCTGCGGTCTCGGCGATCTCTCTCTCTCCCCGGAAACTTCCTCTGTCTAGGCCACCGGAACGAGCTTTAGTCCGAGATTGGCAGCCCTTCGTTCCAATGAAACACGTTCTCTTTCTCGTTGTTTGGTCTCATAGTGGGCAGCGCCGCGGTCCACGTAGGCCTGGCCCTTGGTAACAATGCGGTAGACCAGGCAGGCCAAATAGCGGGCCATGGCTTTGACGGCGACGGGGCCGTCCAACCGCGCGCGTAGCCGGCGGTACCGGGCGCCCAAATAGGAGTTGCTTCGCGATAGCGATTCGGCCGCCATGCGCAAGGCGTTGGCGGCGCGGTTGCGTCCGACAGCGCGGACATGGCGAATCACCTTGCCTCCGCTTATATCGTCCTTCGGAGCGAGTGTCAGCCACGAAGCAAAGTGGTTCTCGTCCGGAAAAGCGCTGAAGTCCGATCCGATCTCGGAAAAAATCACTT
>Ga0315284_10003850_pt1 | contig 21319 bp, 36 predicted proteins | sample YL17G09_16_MG_FD_203696 | JGI IMG/M metagenome (GOLD analysis project Ga0315284, IMG submission 203696) | Sediment microbial communities from Yellowstone Lake, YNP, Wyoming, USA - YL17G09_16 | ecosystem: Environmental > Aquatic > Freshwater > Lake > Sediment | place: USA: Wyoming | collected...
GAAAGTCTTCTAGCCCCATAACAGGAAGCATAGGGTAATATTCGTACGAGCCGAATATAAATTGTGCTCCCCCGGCAGTGATACGTAATACCCCTGTTGCGTAATTGATCGATCCACCTGTACCAGTTCCACCGGTTGGAATTAGAATTCCGTTTCCAGCAGTATCTTTATAGGTAGTTCCATCTGTAACGCCTGTGATATTTATAGAACCTGGGACTATAGGAAAATTGGCAAGAGTAACTTGACCAGCAGTTAAATTAATTGTTCCATTCGTAATGGTAATTTGTCTTTTAAGCCTACCTAAGAGAGATGTTCCACGTTTTCGTTTAACCCTTCCTCTCCACTGATAAGCATTAAGCAAAACAGGAAAAGAATCATTGTCGAGCATAAATGGAGGGCGATCATTCCTAAGACCTCGATTGAATGGACCTAATACAATGTTCTCGCTCATTTAATTCCCTATGGCTGTCCAGTAGAAACCAATATATGCACCTGAAGTTGCATTGGTAGCGTAAAAAGAAAAACTAGTTGTAGAAAATGCACCTACTGAAACTGTTGTTGGACCAAGTGTACCAAAGACAAATGGTATAGGTGTAACTTGAACATTAAAGCAATTAGCAGGAAAGTTTATGTTAGCTGTTGCAAACAAAACAGGGGTAAAAGCATTTAATGTATATGCCGGGGTTGATGCTCCATCAATTATACCCCATTGCATAATCAAACCACCCGGTAGAAAACTCCATCCGTTAATTGCTGCACTAGGATTATTTGAAGATGCACTTCCAGCTAGTTGGAAAACTCCCAAACCGTTTTGCCAAAAAGGCCATGAATTTGCTACATTTTGATTTGCAAAAAGTACGCCATCTTGCGCTTGTAATCCAGGTGCTACTTGATTCTTCATGCTAACTTGACGATGGAAACCACCATCACCATTATTAAACCCTATGTTATCCAAAGTTGGATTGGTAGCACTCACAAAAATACGATTTACAGAGTTGGTATTTTGATTCATCGCGTTTACGTCTTGAGATGGTAGATTAGGAGGGTTAGGAAGGTTTTCTGTATAAGTCAAATTTGGCATATTTTCTCCTAATATCCATACCCACCAGGGCCATTACTATTTGTCCACCCGGGACCTTTACTAAAAATTGTTGGAGTGCGAGTTGATGTAAATTGCCTCTGTGATCTCTTCCATACAAGCGTTTCTTGTTCTCGAAAAAGAGGCTCATAAAAGTTAAATTGCTCTACGTCTCCGGTATCGGAGAGGATCTTTCGAGCGGCTCCTCTAGCAATATATTCGCTCATATAAGCGAACTGTATAGAGGATTCAGTCGACAGATAAGCTGCCGGAGTAAGATAAGCATCAAGTTCAACAAGCCATTGCTGAGAAGGGGGTGATCGGAATGTAAGAACGTTGTTGTTATAAAGAACGGCTCTTGGCAATCCTGACGCAAAGAAATAACATTGAGCATTGATTTTAACGCCATTTGGTATAGCTTCTGGAAAGTAGAGATTCTCTATTTGTCCAGTAAGATAGTTAATAACGTTTTGAGTTGGGCTATAATATGGCGCAGGGCCATCAACAAGCGGAAGATTTCCATTTGGCGCCTTCCCATTTTGAATTAATAGACCTAGATTTTGTGCTGAGTCTAAAAACACTCCGCTATCGCTTACAACGATGCTTCTTCCATCAGATCCATTTGCAGTGATGTATACCGAAGGGTAAACATTCATGACAGGGATTTTAGATATGAAGTTATTTCCGTTTGTTTCATTACCTACAATGGCATTTATCTGCCCTGGGCTAATGAGAGGAGGATCAAGATAATCCGTACCGCCTATAAAGTTAGCTAGAGCAATAACGCCTGACATATCCACATGACCCCTTAACAAATAGTTAAAAGGGGTATTCAATGGATTTGGCATCACGTTATTTGGAGCTATAGGAAATTGAAACCTATAGGGTCCTTGGCTGCCGTCCCCTTGAATACTAGCGGTCATTTGCTGCGTTATGTTTGGCCACATGCGGAAGAACTCTTGGCGTTGAGTATAGAAAGGAATCTCAACACCGTTTATATATACAGGTCCTTCGAAACCCTGATAGACCGGGTAATATGATATGTTTTGTGGGCCTGGCTCTGTCTGCACCGTATACAACGGCATATTATATTGATCGTATCCGGGCTGTGTTTGAAACTGATATCTAGTTTTCAAATCAAAAAGCTGAATACGTGCATCAACATCATTTATCACAAATCGGTTGATGTAATCAATTATGAGCGAATCAGTGATTTCGTCATTAGAAGCACTCTTAATTATCCTTCGTACATATGTGATTACATCGCCTAAAGTGTTCATTAAAACCCATTAGCTCCCATGAAGACTGATTTACGAGTAGTAACAGGCTCGCAAGTGATTCGCGATACCGTTTTCTTGGCTACCATAACACCGTTATAACTACCCATAGCGTCTCTATCAGTAGCTCTATTCTCATCCATTTCTAGTACATGGTGCTGGCATCTTCTAAGTTGTTCCGCAAGGTATCTAGGTCCCCATACAGGTTTGTTTACCGGAACTTCCCATTCTTCTGCAGGCATACCAGCGTAAGGTTTAGTCCAAAGTTCTACGTTCTCACCTATAAGCTCTTTGTTTTCGGCTGTGAAATGAACGTACTCTTTATCAAAGTTGTAAGACTCTCGGAATTTCTCGTTGAACTTTTCTTGAGATTGGATACTTCTTCTCGGCTTTAAATATATATCTTTTGCTCGAGCAATTTCATTTTGAGATAATTTAGTTTGAGGCTCTTGCTCAAGAACAGGTGCTTTATTCATTTCGTCTAGTGTTAAACTCTTGATTTGATCTTCGAAAGCTTCAAATTGCTGATCGGCCTTATCTAGTTCTGTTTCGCCAAGTCTTGATTTTGGAATTGGTTTATCTCTCATTGTGTACCTATGATATGTTAATAAATGCCCCAGGAACATACGTTCCTAAATTGAATCTACCGCTAGAATTTTGGACACCTGTATTTGTGTCGCCTATTGCTAAGATCACCGGGTCATTTGTCTCGGATGCTGCTATAAAATCGTTTACGTCTATTGATGAATCTATATCTGTTAAAACAGAAGTCGAAGAAAGGATAGCAATAACAAAACCTGTTTTTCCTGATAGCTGAGTACAACCATACCCGGGAGGTATCAATAATTTGATCTGCTGCCCTATCACGTAGTCTTGATCTGTTGTTGTATCTACGATGGTTTGTCTACCTAATGTTATGTCGGAAATAACGAACCGTCTAGGCATATAATCCGTAGGGACAGGAGGAACATTTGCGTACAACGGTACTGGATATGAAATCACTGTCGATTGTTGCATTACGCACCGTAATTTAAATTTAACTTTAAGTTGCACTAAAAAATTTTAAATTACAATAAAAAGGCGCACCCTTAGATGCGCCAGTTATCATTAAGGTAGGCTGATATCATGAAGATATGCTCTCCAATAAATCACGTCTGAAGCTGCACCGACCAGAATAGCTGAGGCATCGCCTTCCGCTACACCTGCGCCGATTACAAAGCCTTGCGCCGTATTGTTGACGTAAGCTCCCTGTATAGCTGGACCATTTATTGTATTTACTCGTGTCGTACCGATAGGAATAGAATACGGTGGAGGATAAAGAGCTGATCCGCTAGAGATCTGCACTCCGCCAGTATTGATATCACCAACGGCCACAATTTGAGGAAATGAAAGCCCTACAAAACTTGTAAACGACTGGTTACTATCAAATGCTGTATACGCTGTAGAATCAACGTTTACAATCACTGTGTTATAATCCGTTACCGCAATCACATACCCATAAATCGGAGAACCTGGGATTGTTTGATTTGGCAACGAATTAAGCTCCACTGTCCCATATTGAGTAGGTACACGGAAGGCCACTTCTTGACCTACTACAAAGTTATGGGCTGTTGTAGTGTCAATCGTGGTTGTCGTTCCTGTTGTGATAGCACTAATAAAATTTACACCCGGAAAGTATAAATAAGGATAAAGCACTTTCTTAAAGAACGCATCTTCTGTTGATGTTGCCGTATCATACGCAGTGTAGGCACTTTGGTTAGTGTTCCATGGTATTGTGAATGTTGTATCACCTGTTACAGTAACAGTAAAAGGCATTCCAGCTATTTGCTGCATACATGTTACGGCTGTTTGATACAAGTTATTCATAATTACAACATCGCCGGATTTTAACCCATGATTTGAAACTGAAGTTACAACAGCTGCAGCCGCCTTTGTTACAGTTGAAATAGCCAGAGCTGCTCCATACTGAGTCAAATTGCCAGCTTCGAATGTTGTAATACCGAGTAAATCAACGGTATCCATTGTCAATTGGTTAGCTGCTTGAAAACGATCAATTACAGCGAAACCTTGACCCATGTTGAAGTCCCAATAAGCTTTAGGTACTCCATTATCGGCGCCTGAAGCTGCAGCAGAGTAGTTGATAAATTCAACATAATCAGGTCTAAAAGGCAGATTAACTACCTGTGCTTGACCTGTAGATGTGAATTTTCCCTTCGCTAATCTTGAATATTCAGCCATTTTTAACCTCCATTAAAATATGAATCCACTCTTGCGAGTAGACATAAGGTTTCTGATAGCTGTATCCTGAGTCAAAGCCTGTCCTTGAGGGAATTTAATCGCCAAAGTACAGTTTTGAGCCAACATTCCAGAGTAGTAAGGATCTCTATAGATCATCTTCATCGACATACCAGTTTGCTTAACGTGAGTAAGTGCCTGTTTACCTGCAACTGTGTTGTAGTAAAGGTCGTTACCATTAGCTGAACCACCTCTAATTACTGGAGCCTCAGAGCTTGTCAATATGCGAATATTGAACACGCTGCCATATTCCGTAATCAAAGCACTGGCGTTATTGGAGTAGTCCCATTGGTTTTTAAAACCTTGTCCTGTCAAAGCGTCAAAATCGGTTTGAAGCTCGGTTGAACTTAGCATAAAATATCCGCTACGTACTGGGCCTGTACCAATCTTTGGGGTTCCTTCAATGCCGGACACAAACTTAAATGCGTTGTTGCAATCAAGTGTTGTAGCCACAAGGCTAAAGTCGGAAGTTCCAAAATTAGTTGGGTTATCACCATTAGAACCACCACCAGCATTTATCTGTGAAGCTGCGGAAATGATGTAATCCCTTAATATTAAGTCTTCTGCCTGACGCATCGAAACGGCTAAACGCTCCGACACCCAAGCCAAAACACCCTCTTGGTCTTGAAGTATAACCTGCTCGTTGATGATACAGCCAGTACCGAAAAAAGCTACTTGTGCATCAATAACATCCCTTTGTGGAACTTGTGCAGGCGGATCTATACCGCTATTTCCAAGTTGAACAGTAGGTGGTTTTAATGCTCTTGGTCTCATGAAACGACATGTTGTTCCTCCGTGAGCCGGCATTGCTACTTTGTCCGCGATTGTAATGTAATTCATGGATGCAGTAGGAGTATATAACATACCCGGAGCCAAACTCTGAAGGATCATAGGACCAAGATTACCTGTATTTGTAATCTGATTCATATAATACCTGATTATATGGTTCGTGTGATATGGCGATCCGTGGACGAAGGCGTATTACGTCCGTTTTCGGTCATATCTATGGCAAGGATGCGAATTCCTCTTACGCGATATCATTTAACGCATGACTGCGATGAGCATTTAACGCTTGCTTAAGCGAAATTTCAATTTAATAAAAATCATTTATTTAATCAACCAATTCCTAATCTACTTTTTAGCTGCTGCATTTTTTCATATGCTGCTTTCTGTCCTTGATCGGAAAAATCGCCACCTGATACTTGATATGGGGATGATCCTACTCCGCTTGGCATGTAGTAGGGTGATTGCTGATTTTTATTAATAGTGTCTTGCATGGTCTGCTTTTGCTTCTTTTGGCCTTCGCTGTCAAGTCCGAGTTCTTTCATCGTATGGTATACTAGTTTCTGAGTCTCGAATGACTTTGGCATCTTTAGAATTGTATCGGCAAGCCTTGGATTCTTTTCAGCTAACTTATCTGACCCTTCAATCACCGCAAAGAAATCAGGATGGTTTTCAAGCCATAGCTCTTGTCTTAGTTCTTCTTTAGCTGACTGCTTAGCGGATTCCATTGCTTTAGCGATTTGCGCATCTGTAGTCTGTCCATGCTTAGCTAGCTGCTTCTTTAACTTCTTAGGTGCGACATACGGTTCGTCATCTTCTTCCTCTTCTTCGTAATGTACCGGTGTAGACTTTTGTAATTGCTGGCTTTCTTGTGTCAAAGCTGCTATGCGAGCATCTTTTTCCTGTAATATCCTTTGATACATAGCTTCTTGTTTTCGGAAATTAAGCTCTTTATCGGATGGTTGATCTTGATTTTCTTGCGCTTGATCTGTCATGATTAAATCCTCGTTGACGCTGAGATGCGAATGTTTTTGTATATTAAAATTTTAAATGGTTTAAGGCAATATGGAAAATAATTATGAAGAGATTTTGCCATGCCCGGAAACGGTTTTCTGTCCTACGTGCAATATAATCATGATTAAAAATGTTAACGTTATACAACCACAGCTATGCTATGAATGCAGGAAGAACGCAGGAGATTGTTTGAATGAAGATTGAAAGACTTGATGCGCATGATAGACTAGATCACTTAAAGAAAGATCAATCGAATGTGATTACGCAAGGGTGTGAGGACTGTTTGAAAACGAATCCCGATAGTTTGATGCTGCAAGAACGTTGCCATTATATATACATATTTGCGCATCCTCGCACCGCTGACGATGGGGTTAATAAAAGAATGCTATGGCAACCAAGGCTTAACAAACCAAAAGCTCAAACAAACTCGTATCTGTTCCGTGCTACTTCTAAGACCCATGAAATAGAAATCTGTTGGATGATACCTCCAAGAGAGCTTTGGGATGAATATAAGAAAGGGAATCTTGTTGAGCATCAAGAAGTGATTTGGAGCATAGATCAGTTTTTACATAACCGCAAAGAGCTTGAGGAGCCATTTCATGATGATATCTCTTCAGAAAGATCAAAGCGAATATGGTTAGAAATTGCAGCTGCAAAAGAAGAAAAGATCAGGATTAAGAAAATGTGGGCATCAATCGAAGATTCTATGCAAGAGAGCGCGGGGCCTTTCCCATTTTCCTTGAAGAGCTTTTTGGACTGAGATAAGAGGATACGGTTTTAGCCATAGGGTTTTTAACACCCTCGCCCATATCTGTTCCACCAGGGCTTTTGTTGTTGGAAGGCGTATGAAAATTCTTAGGTGGTTTTCCCTTTGACATCTTCATTAATAGCCTTCCTGGTCAAAACTCATAGTATCCACTCTACCCATTGGGATAACGTTATCAGCACCTTCTTTAAACGTTCCGATAGGTTGATTAATGCCCTCTCCATAATATGTACCAGCATTAACATAGCACGAGTGCCGTTGATCGTATTGCGGACAAGTAAAATCCCAAGGGGAATTCTTTCCATCCACCGGCTTGTCTTTAGGATGCTGTTCTTTAATCCTAGCCGGATCTTTGAAACCTAATTTCATGATCTCTTTCCTTTGTATTCATCTAGAAGCTTTGAGGCTTCTCTGAATGATAGCTTAAATTTACGTTGAATGTAAGTAACGCTCACATTCCCGAACTTATGTAGGGCTAAATTTAGAATCTTTCTTACTTCTTTTGTCATAGAGTCTGATAATAAGAGATTTTGTGAAAAAATATACCCTCACACATATGTCTAAGGGTATCAATTTTAATCTTCAAACAAATATATGCTGAAAGATTTGACACTAGTTTCTTTGACCTGGTCCGAATCTGTTCTTCATCGCTTGTCTGTTGTTTGCTTCTTGCTGAGATTTGATAGCCTCGCTTGTATCTTCATACATGCTAAGTTCTCCTACTCCATCAGCAGATGAAAAGCTTCTCTCTTTAGAACTCATTGGAAGGGGATTTTCCGATGAGCTAGACCCCATCCATGCTGAACGGTCATCAATTCTTCTTCCGCCACTCATAAATTACCTCATGTTAGCTTGTTGATTTACATTACCACTTTGTGGATTTGTCATACTAAGTATTTGTTGTAAGAAATTATTAGAATCAGACTCGATTCTAGTTTCCATACCTTCTTGATCTTCTTTGTTTTCTTCTTGCGCTTGCATCATAGTAAGATCGGCTGCAGCCATTTTCGTTTCCATATCGCCGTATTGATCTAAAATCTGCACAAGTTTTTCTAGTGAGTCCATCTTAGTTTTGTTAGTCATAGCTTGATTTTGGGAGATCTTGGAGAGTCTCTCTTCTAATAGTCCCAATTTGCTTTCAGACTCGCTTACATCTCTCTTAGCAGAGGCTATATTTTTAGCTGCCTTACTATAGAGTTCTTTAAGTTTAGCATCTTCTACAGCGTGTTGTATCTCGGCTTGATCTGATTGCTGTTGCTGCATCGCTTGTTCTTTTTGTTCTAGATAAGGTACAAGCTCGCCTTTTCCAGTGATATTGAGATAAGGGATGATCTTGGATGCAGGGAACACTTCTCTTCCGAATGTTTGATTAATATCAAGCATAGATTGAGCTTGGAGATTCTTTTGTGTCGGAGTAAGATTAGCGTTTTCGACTATAGTTTGATAATTGACAAAGATTTTGGAGAAGAAGAACGGTGATGGCTCTTCACCTAGATACAACTGTACTTTGTACTCATTCCAGTTGTTAAGGGCAATCTTAAGCATTTTATCGCCTAGAAGCTTGTCTGCGTAGTCCCATTGATCGAAATACTTCTGGAATATCATTAGATTTGCAGCTTGCTTCATCATCGCCGTTAGACTTGATATCTGTTTGTCTTGTTGCCCAGACCAGTTTTCAAGGTTGATTCCGCATGTATCGAACATCAATGATTTCATTTGTTCAGCTAGTGCAAGATCGCTTTCTGGAATAGCCGTAGGAATTATTTTCTCAACATCTGTTAACTCGTAACCTTCGTTGATTAGTACATCCCACCCAGCTTGAGTCTTTTTAAGGTTGTCTTCATTAGCAACGGCTCCTATCTTACGCTTCCAACCGCTATTAATCACTGCAGCTGCAATGTCGTTATTTGATATGACTTTCCAGTTAAATAATACCTGAGGACTACGCATAGGGTATATTAACGATCGAGTGCGAACACGATAATCATTAAGGTGAGGATCATAATTCCAAAAATAAGGGATAGCTGGAAATCCAATGTCTCCAATTGGGTTCTCTCCTATATACATTAGTTTGTCATTAACTACTGTTGCAAGCTTCCAAACAGGAGCATTGACCTCTACCACTTCAAGATCAGGGATATTATATAGTAACATCTCGGTGTTAGCATGTTTTCCAAAATCGAAAAACTGCTTGCGCTTTCTGCTGTAGAGTTTCTTTTTTTTGCCCTTCCACTTATACCAGATATAGCTCAGCACCATCAGGTCATTTTGTGCGAAATTATTGTTTTCAGGGAGAAAATAGAAAGATCCATAACCTTGCGGTGAACCACTCATAGGGCGTATTTGATCTATCTTGTTGGGAAATCTAAACTCGGCCTCTTCTTTGCTAATATACTCCTGGAACCAAATAAATTGAGCGTCTGAAAAGTCTGGTGCTCTAGCAAAAGGGTCTACGATAAAAGAGTTAAACTCCCAGATCTTTAGTTTAAGTTCTCCTTGAGCAGGATCAGCATCTGTAAAATCAAGGTAAGGTTGAGCCATACACATGCCAGATATTGCAGCAAGCTCTTTTGCTTTGCTTTTCTGCTCATGTATGTTGCCTACATTACAAGCGTGAGTGATTAAACCTGTATATTGATCTGTAGTCTGATTGTCGCTCCCGGGTGAGGCTTGGTACATGAAACCTTTGCGGTTTTGTCTCTCTATCCCGGTGATCATATTAATCGGCTGCTGGACTATGTTAAAATAGTACGCATCTTGACTCCAACCACCATTAAAATTACAACTACGTGGATTTAAGCTCTGAACTCCAGCATAAAAGAGGGAATCAATTTGAGCTTCGTTCCACCTTGATTGTTCAATCGGTTGGTATTTTCCATAAAGATTATCCATCCAGCCTCGAACGTTTGACTCGCTCGGCTCTTTTGTGTTGCTAAATGTCGGGTAAAAGAATGAAATAAATTCCCCCTGGTAAAATCACAATCTAACCGAACAATTAAATTTTTTCAATATATGGATTTAAAAATTTGATATACGTTTTGTATTTTGCTTTTCTTCGCATGCTGGACAAGAGATTTTGTTGAATTTAAGAACGAAGTACATTTCGCCACATTTTTCACATCTATATGATTTTACTCTGGGTTTATTACTGAAATCCTTCTCCATTTCTAGCTTTATGCGTAAAGATTTACATGACTCACGTAGAGAAAAAAGTGTATCTTGAGGTGAGAATTTACCTTTATTTAGCTGATATTCGATTTGATTGAGTAAGTTTATGATAAATAGAATGTCGTACGTGTTTTCTTTAGGGGATGGATCAGGACAAGAGAAAAAATCAAATTGTTCGGGAATTTTCATTAGAATCTCCGGGGGCCAGCATTGAAACGATTTGACATATACTCTTGCTCGTTATGAGTCTGTTTGTATGCGTTGTATGTCGCAACCTTATGAGTGTAAAGAATATAGCGAAGGCAATCTATGGCGTGATCTGCGACCTTTATCGGAGCATCTTCACCTTTCTTTGCTGCTCTGTCGTCCCATACATACCCTTGTATCTCGCGTATCAAATTCTTGCAGCATGACATTATAAAGACATTCCCCTTTCGCATCTCACTTGTCATATGATTGATACCCTCTAATACGTCATTATCGGCATCACAGCAAGCTATTCCTCTTCTACGTAACTCTGCTTTAAAAGCGGCTGCACTAGGATCTATGTACAGCTGCTTTACACCATAGGGATCTAAAAACTCTTTGAGATCATCCGCATATTCTGAATAGGTTTTTTGTCTACCCTCTTTAACACTGTCCCAATAGTATTCATCCTCTACCCACATCATTTTTCCCATTTGAGTAGATCTTCCAGTATGGACACCAACAACAAGACAAGCAAAAGCATTTTTAGTGCCAACGTCTACCCCTGCAATAAAATATTCCGCAGCCCGTGGAGGTCGTGAAACAACGTATATGTCTTTGTCAAAAAAGTCAAAAATAGCTCCTTCAGCCAGTACCCAAAGCCCGAGGTAGTTTCGCTTATAAGCCAGACCAGATAAAGAGTCACGAATACGCTGCTTATATGTTTCAGGAACATACGGATTATCATCAAGAGTATAGTGTAGCGCATAATAATTAGGATCTCCTGCTTCAGCTTTATCTATCCAATGTTTGATTTTGTGGTCGGGATGGGATGGGTTACATGTTGCTATTCCTACACTATGTTCAGATGATAGCCGAGTATCTATCATATCAATAATGGAGTTGGGATAGAGTGTTATTTCATCGCAGTAACCGAGAGACCACGTTGACCCTTGGAAAGAGCCGATAGCCCCTTCGTCTTTCGCACCTAGAGCAGTAATTACCTTGTCTTTATATCTGAGCTTACCGTCCGACCACGTGCAAAAGGGCTTAAATACACCGAAAATTGGATCTTCGAAAAGGAGCATGATAGCATTACGATATATAGTGGATGAGCTATGTCCTACCATATAGATTTTGCTATCAGGGCACATTTCAACGGCGTGCATAAATCGAAAAAGAGTGCCTATGGTTTTACCGCATCTAACAGAGCCGTGAGCGATATTCCACTTTCTTGTAGACTTGATAATAAATTGTAGTTGTTTTTTTGAGAAGGGTTCTTGCATATTGCTACGATAACAAAAGAGGAATTTATGAGCGACAAAGAACCAAAATTGACACGTGATGATCTTCTTAAAATGCTAGCAGAGCAAATACACTCAATAGATCGCTTGCCTAACCATGCCAAATTTAGTTTCGTTACAAATGCGGATCTTGGCTATGCGTTGAGCATAATTTACGGTTTAGTGGATTCTTTATCTGTTGATAATGGGGCTTCAGGTACTCCCTGAGCATTATTTATCTGAGCAACGATAGAGGCTACAGCTTTGTGATCAGACTCGCTCATAGACACCTCTTCTTTTTGTTTTAATCTAACCTTACCCAACCATATTAAAAGAGTATTATCACCTTTATCAGTTAAACCAAGAGCCTTCGCATATTGATGCGCTCTTAACAAAGAATCACCTTTTAATCTTTTTTGTTGAGCGTACGCCGAAAGTGACGACCCTTTTTCTTTCTGAAATCTTATATAAAGGATGTCCCTATCACATCCAAAATAACCTGCAATATCTGTGATAGTACATCCGGCAATAAGTAGATCGTCTACTTTCTTCCAATCGATATCGTATTTATTGTTCGGAGCAACCATTAAACTAACTCACCATTTTTCTTTATTGTGTAACTACGATTATTTTTTTCCATAAACCTCTTCCATCGATCAACGATAATGTCGCAATATGCAGGACTTAACTCAATACCATAACATATACGCCCAAGCTGCTCGGCTGCTATTAGTGTTGTTCCTGAGCCGAGGAATGGGTCGTAAACTCCCTCACCAACTGCGGTATTATTCCTCATAGGTCGAGCCATACATTCTATTGGTTTTTGGTTACTGTGAGCCGTGCGCTCTTCACCGTCTTCTTTAGACTTTCCAAAAGCATTGAGAGAAGAAATTTCCCATATAGTAGATTCTTTTCTTGATCCCTGCCAATTATGCTGCTGTCCTTTCTTAAACGCGTACCAACAAGGCTCATGATGCCAATGATAATCACCTTTGGAAATAGCAAAATTTTGTTTAGACCAAATAATTTGTGATATAAGTTGAAACTCTGCTTCTTCCAAACTTTTTTGAACTTCTGCACATTTTGTCGCTGCATGCCAGACATAAACCACAGATCCCGTAAATAAATACCAAGCTAAAGACCAATTAACTTTATCGTCATTTTGAACTTTTCCAAATGCTTTAGTATTTGATTTTTTTCCTCTTTTAGATCGCATAGCTTCACCGCCGTCTGACCAAGACGGATCATACTCAACGCCATATGGAGGATCGGTTACCATCAATATTGGGGTTTGACCATTCAAAACTTTTTCTACGTATTCCGGTAAAGTGCTATCTCCGCATACAATACGATGCTCATTAAGCTCATATACATCACCAAGCTTAGTCATAGCCTCTTCGTCTTTGCCCGGCTCTAAAACTTCCGAATCGTCTTCTTCCGTTTCACCTAAATCTTGCACGTCATACTCTAACTGCTCAGGTGTAAACCCGGCTGCAAGTAAGTCTTCGATCTCATAATCCGCTGCTAGTATGTCGTAATCAAAAACCCCAAAAGTCTGATTGTCCTTAACCACCCTATCCTTGACCATCTCATCGCTTAAATCCTTCTCTATGATGCAGGGTATTTGCTTCCACTTCAATTTCTTGGCAGCCTGAACGCGTTGATTCCCAGCATATACTTGCAAGCATCCGTCTTTATCGTTGACTAATACAGGGCGAGACTGTAGGAAATTAGGGTCTTTAATCAAGCTATCGCAAAGCTTAGTCATAGCCTCTTTCGTGATCTTGCGCGGATTACGTTCAAGCAATTTTAGCGACTTAATGTCAACGTTTTTGATCTCTTTCATAGTTTCAGGATACGTATAAGGGATTTGTGTATCAACTATTTCTTTTTTTCTTAAATCTCTTGCGTTAAATTATGAGCTATGTCATAATCAAGCTCATAAACAAACCAAACAAAAGGACAAAAAAATGGGATATGCAGGATGTGAAATAGAGTACGAGGAAGAAACTTTAGTGATGTATGAGGATCCTTTTTTGGCTCATAACACTCGCGAGGGCGATCATTATTGTGCTCATGCCCAATCCGACGATGGCACAGTATACAAAGTGATGTGGGCAATAACCAATCACGAGTCAAACGACGGATCTGAGGCGTGCGACTGGGATACCTATAGAGTGGAGATGGCTTAAATGTACGAAATGACAGAGAGAGAGGAGCGCGACTATCACGCGCTTCGTATAATAATGGAAGAGCACGACCTCGACATAGATGAGGCCAAGGATTTTCTCGCGGAGTTAGTGGAGGACGCAGCATATGTTTACGGTGAGTCGCTCTGTTGCGATGACAGAGATTTTGAAGATTAACAAGGAGACAATATGTATTGGTTAAAAAATCACGGAGATACGATTGCCACGCTTGCAGTTTTTGCAGGATGTTTTTGGCATCTAAATGGAAAAATGAGCGATCGCTTGTCGGCAATCGAAAAAGATGTTGCGATAATTAAAACTGTTTTGATTATGAAAAATATCATGCCGAATGAGTTGGCAGTCAAAGAGGAAAAGAAATGAAACCTGAAGAAATAAAAGCCCTTCGCAAAAAAATGCAGATGTCGCAAGAGAGATTTGCGGGCGATCTTGGAGTTACCACGCACACAGTAAATTACTGGGAGGCTGGTAAAGCGAAGCCAAATCAACTAAGCTTGCGGACGCTTAAAAATTATGCGAGTCTAAACAAAGACAAGGCGGTGGAGGAGTAGCCGAGGCTACTCTTTTTTTGCATCGCCGAAATTATTAATTCAGTTCCACTCCGGGAACGTTTTTCGGTCACAATTTTCTTGCATAGACAATTTTTCGGCATTATCTAAAGATTCCATGCAAAGATCGAGAGCCTCAAAACATATGTCAAATCGTTTATTTACAAAAATGTCCATAATTTCGGCTGCTACGTTTAGCGCGTCCTCGTACTCCTCATCCGTAAATTCGTCGAAATCCTCTTCCATGTAAAACTGCTTTACAGAGGCTTTACTGGAATACTCAAATCCGAGCGAATAGAAGTTTCCGGCGTGTTAGTATCATCGATCATGTCCGAGTTAGATCCTTGCGCGTTTGCGAAGCTGCAATTATACGTGCACGCTGATAGCAAAAGCATCGGAATAAAAATAAGTATTCTCACGCGATCCTCGCTTTTTGTTGAAACGCATTTTCAAGGCTAAAAATCCACGATTCTCTTTTTTTTGGCAGAGCCAAAAAACATTGGGCGCAGAGGTAATGCTCTGGAGGTGACCCCGGCTTAGGCTCAAACATAACTTTTGTGCACGATCGACATCCTGTCAAATTCACGTCAAATTTCATTTTTTTCAAGCTCTTTTATTCTTTTTTCCATTTCTTCAATAGTATCTACAAGCATCTTTATAGCATCGTCATATTTTCCAGACCTTGCCATCTCTGTAACTAGCGTCCTAAAGAGCGATGCCTCGGGCTGTGGCAACTGTACGCTATTACCGTACATATAAATTTGCTGTTTATTTACGTCAATATGATTCATAACACTCCGCAAAAAAGTTGGGGAAATCGATCGAAATATTCAAAAAAAGGCTTAATGAATATTAAAACTGTCCTGTTTTTTCACTATTCCCCAACAAAAATTTTAAACATTGCCTTTACTCCTCTCTCTTGTGCATACAAAAAAGTAATGCCCAAATCCTCATCATCTGCTCTTCCGTGGGCTAGTCCAGGGATGATTAAATTAGCAAGCCTATCACGTATGTTTTTACAAGCACCCTCGAAATTATCTCCATCCATCTTCTTTTGTCGGCTAGTGTAGATGCGAGTAATGGTTACGGTACATGGCACTTTGATTACTCTAGGCTCTTTTCTCCATTCTGCTATGAGGCGCAGAAAGTTATTCTTGTTCCTCTTATGTCCTTTCGTCCAGTGTTCCTGTATATTCGGCGACTGGATTTTAAAATCAACAAATAGCTCGATCATTCGCCTTCTTCAGCCATCCTGACGAGGAATGCTGTCAAGGTCATTTCTTCTTTCGGCACCCGTGATCTTTCCTCAAGTTCTGATTCCTGAAGGGTCTCAATCAGATACTCGGCTATAGCATGCAAGATCTCTAGTTTTTCGCGATTTTTATTATCCATCTTCCCTATTCCCAATCAAAATTAAAAGCCCGAGCTGATTTACTAAAGAAGCCATCCATATGCATCCTGAAAGGCCTAATGTTATAACAAAGTGTAACATATTCGGCTCAAAAATGCAGCATAAAATAGCAAAAAAAAAGATCAAAGAAATGACGCAAGCATTTAAAAATATCTGCTTTGTAAGCCGATCCTCCATCATGCGCTCAACGTTGTGAGTTCCGAGATTTCCTCGGCGCATCACGTACTCTAATGCATTGAGATTGCGTGATAAGCGATCAATGTCTGCTTGAGTGACTTGGTTCATACTTAACCTTTATTTGCGCCATTTTAGTAATCCTGCCATTTCCACCCGCTTTCGTATTTAAAACCTTCCTTGACTATTTTTCCTTCAACGACAATATGCGCCCATTCAAAAAAAAATTGCAAATTTTCAACGTGTTTTTGAGCTTCTTCAATGGTTTCGTGGTATCCTTCAAAATTATGCCACCCTCCACTAGTGTTTTCATCTGTCCCTACAAAAAGCATAGGATTTAAAGAAATATCACTCATCTTTTTCGCCTACTGCTTTCTTTTTTGCTTATCTTCCGCGAGACATTTGGCACATTGCCACAAATAGTCTCCTTTCGTGTTTTGTCCATGCCAGGCTACGGTCATACTGCCCCCCTCATCTAAATACGTGCCATGCTCAATTGCGTATGGCACAGCGCAATCGATGCAGATACATCTAGACCAAGGATTCTTGTTTTTGTTAAAAGGCTGTATGCGGATATCTGGCTCTTTTTTCTCAAACTTCACTTCCGCCCCCTCAAATCCGGGCCTTGAAATTCGACCCATTCAAAATCCTTAAATCGGCTATAAATTCGCTTTCCGTAATTTTTCAAGACTTCCTCGCGGTTTAGATTCGTCGTGAACACCGTTTGTTTTGCATTAGACCAACGATCGTCTATCAACTTGTACCATTCCCGCTCTAGACCTTCATTCGTCGTTTCTGTGCCAAAATCGTCAATAAACAGAAATTCGCATTCCGAAAACATTTCGATCAAAGCTTTCGTGTCCCCGAAATTCCGCTTGGCTTCAAGAAGCTTGTCCTCGAATTCGGTAGCCTTCATCCAGCGGATTTCGGCTTTTTTTTCTAGAAGCTCTCGAATTAATGAAAGTGAAAAATAAGTTTTTCCTGTCCCAGTACTTCCATGTAAAATTAGGCTGCATGGATTTAGCAGCCATTCTACAGAAAAATCAAACGTATTAAATTCTGTTCCATATTTTCCAAACTGTAAAACAGAAGCCGCGTGAAAGCGGCTCCCAATTCGATTATTTTTGCAAAAGTCTTCCCAATTCATGGCTCACCCATAATTTCCTTATGCAATTCAGCAAATGGAGATGATCTTGCAGAATTTATTTCACAAATTTTCTCAAAAGACACATAATCAGGATCATTAAAATGTTTCCATGCTTCTGACATGAGGACATTAAGTTCTAACTCTTGGTCTAATTTTTCATCATCTGACATATTTTCTTGCTCTCTTTCCCAGAGAGAGTAAGATTTTCTTTCCTCTTTTTCAATTTCTCTATACTGCATATGTTGGAAATAATTGAGCAGGTCTTGACCACTTTTAATCCAAGGTGGTACGTAGGCACATTTTCTTAGGAAATTCTCTTTATCAAATTCATATTTCATGCGTATTTCTCCATGCTTTCTATTTTTTGGTTTTTGGATAAATGGTTCTTAAGAGCTATCCTGTACTCTTTTGCAAAGCTCAATAAGTCTTCATCGAAAATGCTTGTCTCTAAGCTAACGCCGTGAAACAGGCTCCCAATTTTGTTGTTTTTGCAGAATTCTTGCCAAGTCATGCTTACTCACTTATTTAAAAAACCCCTGCTTTCACATTTGTCGAAGGAAGGGGTCATTTCTTTTTTTCCTTGAATTATGCCGAAAACTCTACTTCGATAAATTTATTTCCATTTTTTGATACGTGATTTTTGACAGCAATTTTGTATTCCTTCTCAGCTTGTAGGAAGTCTTTTTTTAGAACTTCTATCGGGTTTCCTAGAGAAATCGGTACAAAAGTATTGATTTGCCAAATCTTCATATTCTGTTCTTTAATACGCTCTTGATTGCTTAGAAACAGCTTTGGATGGTGAGTAGCATAGATCTCGTTGTGTTTAAGGGCAAGTAATTCCCACTTAGGCTTTGGTTTCTCTGCATATTCAGGAGGTGTTGGCTGATTGCAATGCCACACTAGCGTCTGAATAATCCCTTTCGTGGGGATATATTCTTCATGCTGGATGTATTTTACTGCAAGCTCCACTCGAATTTGCGGATAATCCGCGGTAAGTTGGACTTTTCTATGTTCGGGGATTTCTATTTCTTTCAAGCAATCATAAAAACCACCACCACCAACCTTTATTTTTTTTAGGGGTGTAGGGGTAGAACCAGATATTACTTTGTTACTTTGTTTATTTGTGTCCCGATCTTGTCCCGATCTTGTCCCGAATTCTGTCCCATTGTTTTGTAATAAATACTTCGTAGATATGCTGAAAACTGTTTTTGTGTGTCTCACTTCTTGTCCGCAAATTTTATTTATCAAAAATACGCTTAACACTCGTTCCAGTGAAGTTTTTGGGATGTTGCAAAGTTCGGCTAAATGTCTGATTGTGCAACAAAATTCACCTTGCTTTAGGTTTATTTTTTTTCCATGGTCATCGAAAATACGCTCTTTGAAACATGCATGATTCATCATAGTCATTATGACTTTCCAATAATTGGCAGGAGCATTTTCAAAACAAGGATGATCGAATAAGTCTCTAGATATCTGAATGAAACCGTTATTCATTAGGAACTCCCATTAAAATTATTGCTTATATTGCGCAAAATTATTCATATGGGATATGCTGTGAGTTGTAACATCGCAGGATATCCCAATATCTTTAAAACGCTCGCTCACCAAAGCGGGCGTTTTGCCTTTAATCATCATAGTTCTTTTACCCTATAGATTCAAGCGAAAGGACTCACGTTGAACCTCAAGGCTTTTTTTTGCTAGAATTATTTTAACCCCATTAATATTTTGAAAGCTTCGCGACACTGAGCGGGCACTACGGCATTTCCAAGGGCGCGAGCTCTGTCCACCCTAAAGGGTATCCCATCATCCACTCCAAGAATTGGGGGTTTATTCTCTTCCCAATAAGATTTGGATAAAGCTCCCCTATTTTGTCTTGTAAGTCGTAACCGTGATCCTTCTTCAATCTGCTCGGACTGGGTGATCTGATAGGCTTGCTCGCTTGACTTGCCGTGGGAGTAGGCCAAACAAAACCATCTTTTCCGTATTTGTGGCGATCCTTCCTCTCTAGCTTCCTTAATAATCCATCTACAGCTATACCCGATGGAGGTAAGCGATCTAATAACCCCCAATCCGCCCCTTGTGGTAATTGCGTTTGAGTTTTCCAAGAAGATAAATTTAGGCTTAATTTCGCGGCACAGCCTAACGATCTGGTAAAACAATCCGCTTCGCTCTCCTGCCAAGCCTTTTCCATTTCCAGCAACGCTAATATCCTGGCATGGAAAGCCACCAAATATGATATCGACGAGTCCCGTAAATTGCCCTCCTTGCAAGGTGTTAATGTTGTCCCAGATCGGAGCGTTATGTAAGCTTCCATCGGCCATTCTTGAAAGCAGGACTTTTTGACAATAGGGGTCAATTTCGCAATATGCGATTGTTCTAGCCCACCCAGATAAAGCCACATCTATACCTCCAATACCGCTAAATAATGATAACCCATTCATTTTTTCTTGATCCAACAGGACATGCGCAAACTTCGTGGTTTAGCACGGAGTTAGCATGCCTCTTAATTTTTTTTTGTTTTCCATAATTCTTATATTTAGTATAATTTCCTCATGCCGATGCGCGAGGATATCGCGATTTCGTAAAGCAAGTTCCCCTAAGCGATACTCTCGGCATGAGTTGCTTAGCGAAAGGTCTTTGGATGGGTCGAAAGTATCTACTTAAACGACGCCTACTAAACGTATTAAGAATCTCCTTCATTTATGAAGGGGAGAATGTCAAATGCTCTTTTTTTCTTTTTTCATAATCTTTAACTTTTGCTTCATAATTTGTACGTCCGTTTTCTATAAAACTTGGCTTATCTTTCCTTTTTATTTCTAGTTGTCTAAACTCTTCTCCTTTTTCCATATCCTTTTTTTTCTTCTCTTTTGCAATTTTTTTGGAAAGTTCTCCGTAAACCTGTCTTTCTTTCATTTTATTTCCTTTTTTTCTTATTGCGCACTTTTCCGCAAAATCCTATATTGAGTTTGCACATTCCATTTTTGCCTAATCATTATTTCACTTCTGACTCATTAGGCCGTGCATGAACCCACGGCCTTCTTCTCTCAACACCTTCGATAAAGTCTTGCATAAATCGCTTATATTGCTTCTTGTAGACCTCAATGCAGTCCCAACACACGCAGTCTTTTACATGTCGATCTGACGGTAAAATATAGAGAGTATCGCACTGTTTCTCGCATCTATCGCACTGTTCAACGGTTTTCATTTTCCCCTCTCCCTATAAAACTTGTTCTCTCTCAATCTTGTTAGATAGTCAAAGTTAAAGTTTGCGTGGTCAAGCACGTATTTTTCTTCGTAATCCCTAGCAAATTGTCTTGCTTCCTCTTCCGTTGGAAATGTCGTTGCAAAAGTTTTTATCCCCTTACGTCTAAAAAGTAGTCGCCAACTGACATCGTCGCCCTTAAGTTTTCTCAAAAAAATACAAGCCATCAATCCCTAACTTTGCTATCCTCTAGCCAATTTTGTTTGTATTTTGAAAGTGGGGGTCGATAGTAGACTCCCTTTTCATTTTATTCCCCTAGCATTTCCCTAATCGTTACTTCCCCATCCGTAGCAATTTCTATCGCTTTAGCTAGTCGTTTGCTAGGCTTTTTTAAACCCTCGCAGATCCGACCAAAATACGGAATGCTGTACTCTAATTTCGCAGCAAAATCTTTTTTTTTGATTTTATTCACGTGCAAATAATCCCTCAATTCCATGTTTACCCCTTGTGTTTTAGCTATATCTTGCCCGATCGCAATTTATTTTGCTAGAGCAATTAAATGTGTTGCAAAAATGTTAGCACTTGCTTTATATTTAGACCATACAAACAAAGGAGGCCTACGATGTGGGAGCTTGACGAAGAACGAAGAAAATTACTGATACTGAAAAACATGATAGCAAATCAAAGAAGAGCGGTAGAAGAGCTAACAAGTTATGTGATCGAACTGCAAAACAGCCTCTTCTCTGAAGAAGAACTCAAACAAATAGCGAGGTAAAAATG
>Ga0315284_10003851_pt1 | contig 21318 bp, 55 predicted proteins | sample YL17G09_16_MG_FD_203696 | JGI IMG/M metagenome (GOLD analysis project Ga0315284, IMG submission 203696) | Sediment microbial communities from Yellowstone Lake, YNP, Wyoming, USA - YL17G09_16 | ecosystem: Environmental > Aquatic > Freshwater > Lake > Sediment | place: USA: Wyoming | collected...
CCCAAATATCCCAACAGTCTTGCCCTTCCCTACTATCAAGCTTAATAATATCATCTCCTGTATCAATTAACTTTTTATCTTTTCCATAAGGATAACCCCTCGTTATTCTATTTTTAGGGGTATAAATGCTTATAAGAACAACATCTAATACTTGTGGTTCTTTATTTTCTTTTTCTCGGCTCATAGTAGTCATCTTAGCATCAAAAATAATCACATACTTTTCTATTTCTCTTTGTAAGATATGTTTTTTTAACATTTCTCGCATCTTTTCTTTACTTCGATAATCATCAAACTGCATTCCTATTATCTCTAATTTTCCATCTTTCCTATAAATTTGACATATAGGTGTAATTTTTTCTCCTCTATTTAATGCCTCTTGGCTTATTCTTCTTGCATTTTTCAATATTTCTTCATTTTCCATTTTAATTTCCATTTTAATCGTCTTTTAATTTAATAAATGTCGCCTCTCCTTTTTTAGTTTTTGGTATTGTTCCTTGTTTATTAATAATAAATAATTTATTAAACTTATAATCTTCAAGTTTTATATGTTCTATATCAGACCAACCATCTGTAAAAGAAACTATACATTTACAGTCCTTTACATCTTTCTTGACTTTATCCAAGAAAGGATGGTGTGATGTTCCACCACCACCTTTAACCTTCATAGCCATAATCTGTGGAATGCTACCATTCCTAATTAAATAATCTCCGTGAACTTCAACATCGTGAAACATTATTCGCATATCAATAACTTCTCTAAATGTTTTTGCTATACCGATTATTTCGGATAAGAATTTTGTAAGTTCTTCTTGCCCAATACTTCCACTTGTATCAACTCCCACTACAATATTTATTTTTTCTTTTAATGTAGAAGGAAGATAACATCCACAAGAAATTGATTTCTTAGAAGGACGGTTCCAGCTATAATCTACAGGAATACTTTGTTGTATAAATCTTCTTAATACAACTCTCCAATTAATTTCAACTTCTTTTAATTTATTAAGATATCTTTCTAACCCTAAAGGTAATTTTCCTCTTTGTTGAGCCAATACCATAGCAGTTTGAACTTTGTTAAACCATTCTGTTTCTAAATTCTGCAGTTCGCTTTCGGTTAATGGCTCTCCTTTATCTCCTTCCTTTTCGTGATTATCAAAGGTGATATAAATTCCAGCAACTTTTTGTTCAGGAATATCAGGCAGTTCTTCATAAATTTCCTCTGCAGATTTTTCATCTATATTCTCAATCGTTTTACTTTGAATTACGAATTGATTTTTATTGTTTGGTTTTAAACATTTTGGCAATTCATAACCATTTTTAAGTAAAATGCAATTTGCTGCTAAATCTGCAGAAATATTCCAGCATAAATGGTTTCTTCTACCACATCTTGTAAGATGCAAAAGTGCGAGATGCATCAGCTCATGATTCAACACTCCTATGAGCTGAGCATCCGTGATTTCATCAACAAATTCTTTTCGGTAATATAAGTGTCCTGTCGGACTTACTGACATACCGCAATTTTTCGGGATAATTCCAAATTTATCTTCTTCTATATTCAAGTATAAAGAAAGATATGCAAAAAACGGATTTGAATAAGTAATGTTAATCTTTGCTTTCATTATTCTTTCTTCAGCAGAATCTTTCATTTTTCACTCTCCTCTATCGCCATAATCAGCAGATAGTTTGCACATCTATTCTTTATTTCCTGAATATCTTCTTTGATTTCTTTTATAACCCTTTGGACAAGTTTTTTATCAGTTTTGTTACTCACTCCCAAATCTGTATCCATTTTTTCCATAAGAAATTCTAATATAGATAGATTTTCTTCATTAAAGTATTTTGATATTTCAAATATATTTTTTAATAATTCTTTTTTTAATCCTTCAAAATCTCTAAATGGATTAAATTTTCTTTTCTCTTGGTTATTATAGTTTATATAATAATCTATTTTATAGATACTTCCATTCTTAAAATGTAAGGTTCCAATTCTTCCCCTATATAATTGTCCAAGGACTTTTAATATCAGTTCTTTTCTTTTTAAAGCAAGAGCCAATATTTCAGCATCTATTGTATCTATTGTTATTTTATCTTTCATTTTCATCAATATAGCCATAAACCCAATTTCCAGAAAAGCAATAAGGACATTCTCTTCTATTATCCTTAAACTTCTTGAAAATCTTTTCACAGCTTCCACATTGTTTAATTCTTAAATCTTTTTTAGATTTCATTATCTTTCTCCTTTGAATACTTCCATATTCATTTTATATTCTCTATCTCCACAATTTCCATCACATTCAAAACTTCCACAAAGAGAGCAAGAATGTTGATTTTTCCATTCCAATTCTCTTTCTAATTGTTCTTCTTCTGTTTCATTAATATCAGCACTTCCCAAAAATCCTTCAGGAAATCCTCTCGCCCTAAAAAATCCGTTCCAAAACTTTTGGGCTTGTTCATATCTTTCTTTTTCTGTATTTTTTGTTTCCATTAAACTATCCCCACAGTTATTTTTATTTTAATTGATTTATTTAATTTGCCAGTTTTATGGTCTTCACATTTATCTATTGCTCTATCAATAACTTCTATAATTTCTTCATCATTTACTAATTCCAACCATTCCTGCCCATATCTAATATCCATTCCTTTAGGCAAGTTTATAGTTTTTTCTTCTATATATTTATGCTTGTCCATTTTATTCTGCCTCAATTTTATTTATCATTATTTCATCTCTTATATTTTATCAATAAAATTCTGTCTTGAATAATCCACTAAGTCAATATCCTCAAGACAATCTGTAATATTATATCTAAAATATTCCCAAAGCCATTTCTCTGAATCTCCTTTTTTAAATTTCATACTTTTCATTTTTTCTTCTCCTTAAATTTTTCTATTAGTTCTGTAACTTCATCTTCAAGATGATAATATTCTCCACCAAAAAGTATTGCACCTTCCTCTTTATCTTCAGGGTTATCTTTATAGTATTCATCTCGTTCTTTATTTGGAATTTCTATTCCTTTTTCTGCCAAAAAATCTTCAAATATTTCTAAAATATGACAAGCCATATATCTTTCCTTGCTCATACCATTTATTTCTTCATTTGTTTTTTCTTCCATTTTTCTTTAAAACTCCTCCTCCTTTTTCTTTTCTTCTAATAATTGTTTTAATAATTCTTTTGATTTATCTGTTAAGATAATATCTTCAACTTTCATTTCTGCCTTTCCATTTAAGGTATCATAAAAAGATTTTTCGCTGAAACCAACATTCAACAGCAATATTAGTTTGTCATAACTACATTTCTCTAATTTCTTCATTAATTCCAAATCATTAGTATTACTTACTACTTCAACAAGTTCTCTACGAAGTTTATCTAAATCCATTTGAACTTCTTTAGATATTTGAATATCTGTTTTATTTTTATCTTTCTTTTCCTTTTTATCTTCGGTTTCATCAAAGAGTATTATCCCACCCTTTGCTTTTCCTTTTTTAAGGGCTTCAAAAAACTCTTTTTCATTCTTTATTCCTTCTACTTCATTTTTTTTTGACATTTTTTTATTTTAATCTATTTATTTAGACTTCATTCGTCCGTTAAATATTTCAAGAATATTCCTCTCAAAGGATGTTTTAATTCTTTTGTTGTAAATTCTTTTCTGAATTTTGCTTTATTCATTCTTGAAGCCAATCTCCATAACATCGCTACGAAGTCAGCACTTTTGCTCTCATGAAGTATTGTTGATACTTCAAACAACTGTTCAATAGTCATTTGATTATTACCATATTTCTCGGCTAATCCTGATATAACAAAGTATTTTTGTCCTGCTTCTGTTACTGTTTTCAATATTTCAGGTTTCTTTATTACCTCGTCTAAGTTTATTATGTTTTGTATTTCTAAGAAACCCATAAACTCACTTGCTACCCCTTCACCTATAACTGTTCCACTTATTAATTTAATCTCTTCTAATGATAAATGCATATAAGAAGACAGACGGGCCCAAGAACGCTCGGTGGTAAATTTTTCTCCACTTTCGTGGTTTACCTTTCTTAACATAGTTCCTTTCCAACTAAGGTAAGCAATTATCTTTGGATGTATCCCATTTTTAGTAGCCCATTTTATCCAATCCCTAGGTATTGATGGAGTTAATTCTACTTCGGCACACCTATCTTTTAATGGTGCAGGGATTTCTATGGTATTTGCATAATCATCTGCTTTATTTCCACAACCAATAATTAACCAATTAAAGTTAATCTTAATATCTGAAATTACTTTATCGTGGAATATTTGATAACAACTACTCAATACAAGTGGAGTAGTTAAGTTCCATTCATCAAATAATATTATTCCATCACTTTCAGGATGTTGTAATATTTCAACAAAAAAAGGATATTTCCATTCAACCCATTTTCGGTTAAAATTTGGAAGACCCCGTAAATCCGTAGCATCGTAAGAACTTAGTCTAATATCAAAAAGAATAAAATAATCTTTAAATAAATTCTCTTCAATAATTTTTAATTTTTCTTCATAGGGAGTTTCATTCCAATTTAAATAAGTTCTTGTTCTTTCTTTTGCTATTTCTTGTGCTGTATCTTGTATTACAACAGATTTTCCTTCTCCAAATGTTCCTGTCACTAATAAAGGAGTTTTCCTGCCCGTCTTATCGGGGCAGGAATATAACAACTTAATAAGTTGTCCTAGCTGTGTGTGATTTATCTTTTTCATTTAATTCCCCCTCCATCGCTACCTTTACGGACTTCTGTCATACTTGCTAATTGTCCTAAAAGGTTCATTTGAACTAACTCAAGATTACATATTGCAGCTTGTAAATCGGCAATACTAACTTCTTGTGCATCCATCTTCAATTCGGCATCGCCGTTTATAACTTCTAACCTTATTTTTATCATTTGTTTCTCCTTATTTATTTATATTATATTTTTCCTAAAGTTTATTTTTCGCCATCTGTTCCATTATTCTCTTGTAAACTTATATCTAAGTCAATCTTAAAACATTTAATCATCTTTTTAATCGCTTCTCGTTTGTCTTTAAGTTTATTTTTTAACTTGAATAATTCTACAATCATATTTTCTTCCTCGCTAATTTCTATTTGTATTTTCGGCATTTTTTCCTCCATCTTTTTAATTGATGGTATTTATAAATTCCAAATGTTATAATCCCTGTTAATGATAAAATACCTGTGATAATAATAATCACACAGATTAAATTTTTTGTATCCATTTTCGTTTTTCGTTCCTCCATTTTATTAATCATACTCTCTTTATAAATATTGTTATTCTTCTTCATCTTCGTTATCTTCATCTATCTCATTCATCTCTTCCAGATTTTCTTTTAAATTGTTTCCAGTTATTCTTTCTAAAAAAAGACTAAACTGATGTATCATTTCGGCTGGTGTCATATCGTGAGTTAATCCCACATGCTGTAATTCTTCCTCTCCTTTCTTTATACAGAAAACCATATATTGTTCTGTCCTCATTGCTTCTTCAAGAACAGATTTTGCTTGGCTTATCTTTTCATCTAAAGAAAGTCTTACCGAATTTTCATCTGAAACTCCAATTCTTATAACCATTTTTTTTAAAAACCTCCTATTTTAAATAAATCTTTAACAAAAAACTTTAATAGCCATATATTTCCTAACACAAAGTTAAGAACTAACAAAAAAAGTCCTAATGATAGTAAAGCCAAAAGTAATTTAGTCCACCATTTTCTTTTCTTTTTTTGTTCTATTCTTTGTTTTTTAAGTTTGTTAAACACTTCATTAATATCTTCAACAACTCCAAGCACTCCAAGCGAAATCTACTACAAATTGAACTTCTTTTGGATTATCTTTAAAATGTTCTTCTTCAAACTCTTTCCATTTTGAATTGGTAAAACTTCTCGCAAAATATTTTTTGCTTATGTTTTTGTTATCTTCTTCTTCAAATAAGAACAACTTACAAAAGTTCTTTACATTTTTAGGTTTTCCTGAAACCGTGATTACTCCACTAGCCCAATTAGGAATGGTTTTCACCACCGACTTTTGTCTTTTGTAACCTTATATTACTTATTTTCATTTTCTTTCTCCTTACCATTTTCAATTCTCTTTTTTAAATTTAATATAAATGCTTGATGTTTTCTCCAATAATTCGCTATTTTATCTCTCCCTTTGAATTTATCGCTTTTCTTACAAGCAAAACATTCTCTACATTCTTGGGGTTTGCTTTCGTGAATTTTACATTTATTCTCATCCAAAAATATACAAGGAACTCTTGTGATTAAATTATGCCCCCAACTTGCTCTTACAAACCCTTTTCCATTTCGGATTTTATCATCTTCAAATATAAAATTATTTTTGCTTCTTTCAAAATCTTTTCTGGGGGCAATAACAGAAATATCATTTTTTCCACTCCAATATTCTTCAATAAGATATTCTTTCGCAAAATCTACTAATTTCATTTTCATAATCTTTGAAGCCCCTTTAACTTCTTCAATAGAGCCAAACCAACCACAACTATTATTACAGCAATCAATACATTTTTCACACGAACAACCTTTAATCTGTGTCATTATTTCTCCTTTGATTTGAAGCTTTCTTTTAAATTTCATATTTCTTCTCCATCGTTATTTAATTCATTAATAATCTCTTGTTGTTCTTCAATACCTGTTTTTATATCTTCCAAATACTTTTCGCATATTATATGCCCGTCATTTATAACGAGCAATCCACCACATTTACACTTCTTTGGTTGATGATAGTCATTCATTTTATTTCTTTAATAGCAAATTTAACTTTATCCATCTGAAAAATCTCATCACCATCTATGTCCATATCAATACATTTAAACCCTACATTCAAAAGGTATTCTCTTAAATCTTCATAAGTTTCCATTATTTTATCTCCTTCTTTACATATCTTGTTTCTCTCCTTAAAAGATATGCTTTCATAGTTTTAATATCTATCAATAACAATTCTTCTCCACCTTCATTTTCATTAAAGTATTCTTCATACATTTCACCCAACTTTGCTTGTTCAGTTGTTCCTTTTAAATCACTTTCTTCATATGCGTGATAAAAGAAACCAGTATCAAGATTATAATGCTCTATCAATAAGTATCTTATTGTTTCATCAGGCTGTCGCATATAAGTCCAATATTCTTCTTCTACTTCTTTAGGAATATCTACTATGCCTAACTTACGGGCTACTCGCCTTATAAGATACCATATCTTAATTCGTTTTTCTCTCAATATCATAATTTTTCCTCCTAGTGTTCATTATCTTCCCAATATGATTTTAATAATTCTATCGCTTCATTATAATCATAAGCAACATCTCCCATAGCACTATCAATATAATCTTCATCTTTCTTTTTCCAAGTTACTTCAAACCAATTATTCATATCCCAATAATATTTGTTTTCATCTAAGGAATGTAATGCTTCATCATCAAGGTCAGCAATATCTAAATCAAAACCGCTATTCCTTTCTTTACCATCAAAGATTAATTCCTGCCTATTCTCTACTTGTTTGTAAATTCTTATATCTCCTGTGGCTATTAAGAAAAGTTCTATTCCATTTGGCTTTATAACTTGTGCGATAGTTCCATCATAAAAGAAACTATCTATATGGCTGTCATCTATCTTTGGAGTTATTATTTCAGGACAGAAGTCATCTTCAATTCTCGCTAACATCTTTTCAGCATTTATTACTTCTTTAGGTTTATCTTTATTTGTCATTTTCTTTATCTCTTTTCATTCTTTAACATCTTTTTTATTTCTTTTATTGCTTCTGCTTTAGTTTGGGTATCCCATTCTAACATCTGGTCTATTAAATCTTGTTCATCTTTCCAGCTTCTTATATATTCCCAAAAGATATCATCAGATATTTCTTCTATAAGAGTTCTAAACTCGTTGTCTATTTTTTCTTCATTCATTTTATCCTCCATTAATTCTTAAATAATCATTACCATCAAAGGTATAATCCAATAACTCTTTTTTTATCTTTTCAAACTCGGTTATGACAAGAGAAATATCATTCCAAGTAATCTCTTTCTCTTTAAAATCTGTGTTTATCTTTCCTTTATCTGTTATTATTTTTAAAATTATCATTTTACTAATCCCCTGTAAGAAGGGAACCTAAATCTTCCTTCAACAGTCTTTTCCAAGTATTGTATGTTTATCTCAACTTCTTTTTGAGTGTCTAACAAATGTTTGACTTCTATTGATTGTTCTCCTGCTACTTGACAGGCATTTCCAAATTTATCTTCTACTCTTATACCCTTTGGATTTTCGGTATAGCGACAAATCTTAATTGTTGTTTCTAAAAAGAATTTACACTTTAACCAACCTTTACTTCTTTTATGTTCATAAGGGCTATTCAAGTTCTTAACAATTATTCCTTCTCTATCTTCTTCGTGTGCTTTCTTAAGCATTTCATTTATAGGTTTATATTCAGCCATCTCTATTGTAATTAATCCACCACTTGGTTTTTTGTTAGTGACTTCTTTATCAAATTCTTCAAATACTTTTTTTAGTATTTCTATTCTTTCTCTTAATGGTTTAGAAGTCAAACTTTGTCCTTTAAGATTTAATATATCAAATACCATATATTTCGCAGGAATTTCCTTTCTTAATTCTTCTTGTTTTCTTCTATCCCTTGTTCCTGCTCTCCTTTGTATCTTATTAAAGGTATCACAATGGCTTATAATTTCACCATCATAAATTCCATTAGGCATCTTACCCATATCTTCTGTCACTTCTTTAAATTGAAATGGGTATATCCCCCTCCTACCTACTAAGGCAGTCTGTCCATTTTGAACAACTGCTATAACTCTAACTCCATCAAATTTTAAATTACTCGAAGTATCCTTTTCATTTAATAGCTTCGCTTCTTCTTCTGTTATAGACTCACATAACTGAAAGTCCTCTGATTTAATTGTCATCTTTATCTCCATATTTTAATTGCTCTAATGTTGATTGTATCCTTACTAATAAATCAGGAGTTCCATTAATGTAATCTCCATCTGTATCAGCAACTTCACAATCGTGGAACAAATCAAAATCTTCTGTTTTAATATGTCCTTGAACTCTAAAACTCATTAGAGTATTTCCATAATAATCTTCAATTTCTACTATTGTCATTTTCTAACTCCTTTCTGACCCTTACCATATTTAAAATTTCTCCACCATCAAGATATCTTATCAAGCCTTCTTCAATAGCATATTCAAACTGCTTTTCATCTCTAAAAGGTTTCATATCTAATTCCATTAATACTCTTACTTTCATTTTAAATCCTCACTCCTGCGACACATATTATAATAATCTTCTGCTTTCATCCAAATAAATACTCCATCACCTATACTTTGATAATTCTCTAAATCATCAACCCAAGTGATATATGCCCCACCATCTCCGTCTTGTTCTATTATTACATAGTCCATTTGTTTTTTATTTTGCTTTGTCATTTTATTCTTTCTTCTTTAATATTTCTTTTATTGCTACCAACTCCATCACTATCGCATCTAAGCAATTAGCAATTTTGCTTATGTCGGTATAATACTTTTGTTCATTTCCTGTTATCATTTTATTCTCCCCACCCCTCTCTAACATCAATTCCGTCTTTCTTCATTACCTTAATAATCTCTTTGCTGATGTCTTTATATTCTTCTTGGGCTTTCTCAAATAGTTTGCTCTCATCATAGTCGCCTATGATAACAATTCTATTTTCTGCCCAACTACCTATAAGTTCATCTTCTATGTGAATATCTCCACCACCATTTCCACCTGACTTTCTTAATAGTATGGCTAATGCTGTCATAGTTCCGTCCATACTACAACCAAACTCCAAGAGTTTAAGTCCGTCTCCAAACCTATGTGGGTGTAGAAATTCTTTCTTATCCAAATTAACTATTAAAAAATATTGTCCCATTATTTTTCTTCTCCTAATTTTTCTTTTGTTTTATTCCAAGAAGTATAACCTTTTTTAAAATTATATTTGCTTAATTTTTTTAATCTTCCATCATTTTTCATATGACATCGCCTACAAACATACTTAAAATCATTAGTATCTCTTTTGTATTTTCCACTTATATTAGCCAAATCGTAAGGTGGAAATTCTTTACAATCTTCACATAATTTAGGTTTAATTTTTCTTCTTCTAACCCAAGTATGTAAAGCACTTTTTTTTGTAACATTATCTCCTTTCCATCTACCATTAAGTTCTCCTAATGATAATTTATGTCCTTTTTCGAATGGTTTTCCTCTCATTTTACTTTATTGCCAACCTCTTTTATATTTTTCACATATTCGTCACCAATATCAAAAGAGCCATATGTGTAAGGGCTCTTTACTGCTACCATCCATCTTGCGAAAGGTTTGTCATCATCTATCTGCCACTTTTTTAATACTCTCCATTCCCAACTTCCATCAGGGGTTTTCCATATCTCATATGGATTATCTTTATCCCTTTCTTTATTACATTCGTTTTTTAACTTTGTTTTTTGTTCCATTTTTAAATATTTTGATTTTTTGTTCCATTTTCTTCTCTTTAACTTTTTAATTTCCTCTTTTAGTTTTGTGTTCTCTTTGAATTGTTCTATATACCTATTCAGCATATAACTACAATTAGATTTCAAGCCGTTAATCCTGTTCTGTAATTTCTTTTTCGTTTCCATTTTGACATATCAGAATTCTATTTTTATGTGAGTAATAATATTCTAAACTCTTTCTCCTTAATTCATCCCCTTTTAATAATCTTCTTTTATAATCATAAATTCTTTTTCTTTCTTTCTTCTGTTCATCGGTTAATAAAAATCTAATCTTAATAGGTTGTCTTTTTCTCCTTAATTCGCTTATTCTTTTTTTAACAAAGGGATTTCTTATATAATTTTTCATATAAATTATTTTCCATTTTCTTGAACAATCCTTACAACAAGTTTTACGATTAGTATTTTCTCTTTTTGTAAAAAGATTATTACAAACATTACAATTTGTCCGTATTAGTTTTCTTTTCATATTATCTCCGAATTTTATTCTCCAAAACTACCACAATAACATTCATACATCTCTTGCGATAATTGTTCCTTTTCTTTTTCAGTAAGGTTTGGGTTGTTATACTCATCATTCTTTTTTTGACATTCTTCACAACCTTCTATATGTTCTATCATATCATTTCCATTTACCATTTTTAATTTCCCCTCCTTGTTTCATCTATATCTTTTTCAAATCCATAGATTATCCTTTTGACTTCTGGATTAGACATAACTAAAATGAAAGCAGTATTAATTGCTTTATGTTTAGAAGAAACTCCTAGTTCAGTTTCTATTTCCATTTTATTCTATTAACTTAGGATTATTGTATAGTCCCAATAATAAATCTTCTTCTTCTAATATTAGATAATCAATAATCTTATCTTTATTGTTGCTTATCCAATCTAGGAACTTTGCTCTTTCAACTTCTGCCAATAAATCAAATCCCATTATTTGTTGTTCTCCTTTATAATTTTAGTTTTCCTATCTTTCCTTTTTGCTTCCTGTGTCCAATAAGTAATTGGATTATACTTGTCTCTTTCTGAATATGTCTTCAAAAACAGATATACCATATAGACTAATTGTCTTAATTGGAACTTACCGAAATATTCATTTATCTTTATTTCTCTTTCGCTACCATAACAAATATGCCCATCATCACTATTAATATGGGGGTGTTCAAGTTTATTTTCATATTCGTCATATACAGGATTTCTATTATTTAGTTTAATACCTGATGGAGTTATTAGTATTGTAAAATCTCCAATATAGACATTATTATTTCTATAATTTATGTCTACCTTACCGATATCAATACTAATCCCCTTTGTTGTAAATTTTACTCCACTTACAAAAGGTAATTGTTTTATTTCTTCAACTTGTTCTTTTATTGTTTGGTTTACATCTTTACTAAACTTTTTTAAATCTTCAACTTGTCTTCGCTTTAACTCTAAATTTCTTGAAGAGTTTATAAGATAAGTTTCATACTCTTTTCTTTTCTGATTTAAGTGTCTTATATCTTTTTGAAAACAAACAATTTGGTTGTTTATTTCTCCCTTAAATTCTTCCAATACTTCTTTTTGTTCTGTCATTTTTTATAACTCTCCTTTCAATTTGTTTCTCCTAATATTCCTTCTCCACCCTTTTCTTTTTCATCTCTTTTTATTTTCGCATCTTCTATTTGACAATCGATTATATCATCAATTTTCTTTTGTTCTTCTTCTGTGTATTTCTTCTTTCCTCTTTTATATTCTGATAAGGTGATTTCCATCTCCTTATTTACCCCTTCTAAATATTTTTCTTTTAGATATCCCATTATTTATGTTCTCCTTTAAGTCTTTGAATATATTTTCAATTCTTGCTTATCATCTTCAAAGACACATATTTCTTTTCCTTCCATTAAAGAATTCCATTCTTCTTCAAATAGTCCTATCTTTATCTTTTTCTTTATCATTCTAACCTCGCTTCCATTTTAAGATTATCCCTGTATTCCCCATAAGCATCTTCACAATAGTCTATGAAGTCTTGTTCCATTTGTTCTTTACAGAAAAGAACTTTCCAATAGTCCAAATCATCTTTTTCTAATGTTGCCCTATCCATATCCAGAAATTCTGTCCATTCATCAGGGTTATCATCTATGAATGCTTCCATTAAATCTTTTTCGTTTTCTTTATACCAATCTTTATACCAATCTTCATACCAATCATCTTTATTAAATTCATCTGTTGTCATTTTATTTCTCCTATTCAACATCAAAAAACTCGTCATCCGAGTTTCTTCTTTATAAAGATTTAGTCGTCTAACGAACCAGCAATTTTACCTTTATTTAATTTATTCGCTTGTAGAGTTATACTTTCTAATAACTCCTTCATTTTCTCTATCTCATTCAATTCTTCCATATCCTTTGCTATTGTATCGGATAGTTTTGTTCTACCAACTCTATCGATAATCAAAACATTATTTATGTCGGGCGATGGATACACATAAACTTTTTGCTCGTTATTCCCTAATCCAAAATTCATTAAAAATTTAATTGCTTTACCTTGTTTCTTTAAGAAGTCATAAAGTTTCTGATTTAACATCTCTCCTTTTTCTTCTTTTAAGTATCTATCTTTTTCAACGATTTCACAAACTCTATAATCTCCTTCGGGAATTTCTTTCGTCTTGGGTGATTTCTCTAATGCTTCATCTCCAAGTTTCTTTAATGCCTTCAAATGTGTTTCGCCTGTTTCCTCATTAACAAAATAAGGTTTCATAGCCATTACATTTGAATAGGTATTAGCCATAACTTCTGTTCGTTTTAATTCTTCTTTTTCTTCGGGTGTAATTTCTCCCCTTGCTTCTTTAAATTCTAAACCTGTCTTTTTAATAGTCAATTCACTTATCTTTGTCTTTATCTGTTCTGTTTCATTCACTCTCTTTAAAATATTCAACTGACTATCGCAATAAGGCAAAGTATCAGTAGCATTTTCTTCCTTTGGAAATTTGTATTTACATTCACCGAAGTTTCCAATAACTAATTCTTGAAAAACCATTTTAATTTAAAACCTCCTTACAAAGATTTTTTTAATCATTTTCAATACCTATAATCTTATTTATATCTCTTTCAAGTTGTTCTTTTATAATCTCATTATTCAATTTATTATATTCTAAATCTTGAATATATCTACTCACCTTAATATTAATATCCTTTATTGGTATTCTATCTTTCATCTCTTTCATCTCTTGTATGATTTTTTCTGTTGCTTTAATTTCATCTTCAATTTCCTCTTTCTCAAATTCTAACTTTTCAATTCTAAATTCTATATCATTTTCATTTCCCATTTTCATTTATTCATCTTTAATCGTAATCGTCTCGAAATTACCCCATAAATCCAAGACATCAACTTCTTCTTTTTTATTTCTTTCTTTAATAACCTTTTCATCTATTATTTTTTTATCCTTAAATTCAATATCTATTCTTTTATAAAAATCAGATTTACAAACACCAATAGAAACTATTATTCTTTGTTTCTTTGTATATTTATTTGTCGCCTTACATAATAAAATATAAATATAACAAAGCATATCAAGGTTAGGTAATAAATCTCTAATCTCCTTTACATCTTTGTCGCCTATATCTTTATATTCAGTAGAGAAATCTCTCTTTAATATAATCAAGACATTTGAAACATCTATTCCTTTTTGAATACAAGTTTTTGCTATTCCAACTGCCTTCGAAAAATTTTTCTCTATAAATTCTTTTTCTTGTTTTTTATTTATCATTATAAATTTAAGTATTCCTTATTCCTATACTCTAATCACTATCATCTCTTTTTTTATTATCATAAAGATACCCTTTTTATTATAAAGATACTCTCTTTATAAATATTATTGCCCTTTATTATATTTATCCTTACAGATATTCATAAGACTAAAATCTAATAATTATTGTATTTAAAATAAGCATAGTAATACTTTTATATGGTTATACCCATTCTCCATTTTCGCATATATTCTTTTTTCTTCCTTTTAAATCTTATCAATTCTAAACATTACTTATAATAATCAGTAAGTATTCTATACCCTGACATCTCTCTCATAAAAACTTTCGGAGATTTTTCTTTTGTATCTAATCGGGTTATAATCTTCGTTATTTCAGAAGCAATATTCAAAGACACATAAGCAGTTCCTTTCATTCCACAAGGTTCTTCACTTGTGGGTTCTTTTAAAAGTTTCTCATATTTCTTTTTATCTTCTTCATTACCCATATCAATAACATAGATATTTATTCCTTCCTTTCCAAATCTTCCATCTACAAGTTTGATAGGCATATCTTTTACTTCTTCATAAATTTGCTCACGACATTCTATATTATCCAAACACATAATAATAATTGTGTTCAAGTTAATATTTACTAACTCACAAAACTTATGTTCTTCATCAATCTTTTGATTAATTGCTTTTATCTTTATACCTGTCTTTCTTAAAACCTTTTCTGCTAATTGTTCTACCTTAAGTTTTCCACAATCTTCAAGTCCATAAATTTGAGATGGAATATTAATGCTTTCAACTTTATCAAAGTCAATTACCGATATATTATTGAAACCTAAATCGGCTAAACAAGAAGCCGTCCAACTTCCTGAACAACCTGCCCCAATAATTATCAAATTTGATTGTTGGTTATCAGGGTTCCAAATTCCTTTCTGTCTTGTATAATCTATAAATTGTTCTGTCATTTCTTGTTCCATTTTTTGTTACTCTCCTTTCAAATATTATTTATCACCACTCTATTCACTTGGTTTTAATAGTTTGGTTTTAATAGTTATAATCTATATAACTTCTGTCAAAATCGCTTCTATTAAAATCTCTACCCATTTTTTCCCTTATTGCTTCATTTCTATCTTGATAACTTCTCCAACTACATCTTCCACTATAACCATTTCTTTCTAATTCTTCCAATTCTTCTTCTTCTAATTCTGCTAAATATCCTTCTAACTCATCTTCATTAATTCTTTCATCTTCAAAAGTTGTTATTTCTTTCTTTTCTCTTTCAAGCATTATAGTTTCCAAAAGAAATGTTTTCACATCAACCATAAATTCCTTTGCTTTATTCTTATCTCCTAATTCAACAACAACATTATAATGTTCTTCATTATTTATTGTATTGCCTTTTTCTATTATAGGATTAAGGATTTTAAATTCTTCGCTAATCAATTTAGCATAATACTTGTAAATATCCATAACCTTAACTTTATGGTTTTGATGTTGATAATATTTCACCCTGCTTTCAATTTCCTTTTTAAGTTTCTTTGTTTCATCAGAATATTTAGATATAGTTATTGTAGTCTTAACTTCAATAGGTTCTTTAACCTTTTTCTTTATCTCTTCTTCCATTACATTTTTAATGATATTATCTGCTTCAACTTCAAATTCTACATTTTCAATTTTCATTTCATAAGGAACATTATTAATACTATTCCTTAAAATTAATCTTATCAAATGTTTTCCTTCACTACCTACAATAAAAATACAGAAAGGTTTATTTTCAGAATAACTTTTCATCATATCTTCATCTGTTGAACTAAAAAAGCAACCCATAGTATTATGGCTATGAAAATGTCCTATTATCTTTAAACATTTATCCCCATATTCTTTTCTCAATTCAACTTGTCCAATACCATCAATATCAACTTCCGTAGATTTTGCTTCTTGTGGTGGAATTAATATATCATCTAAAACAACATTAACTTCTCCGTCTTTGTCTTGTTCTATCTTTTCATAAGTTATAAATCCACCAACTTCGGTTGGTTTGTAATTAGATAGATAATCTAATTTATCTTTTAATTTTTTAGTCATAATTAATTTTATATTAGAGTTACCTATTACTTCATCATTATCTTCATCATCATATTTTGTATATGTCATTTTCTTTTTCTTTGTAACCCCCTTTCAAGAGTTGTTAAATATAAACCACCCCTTTTTATCTTTACCCTTTGTATATACTATTAATTATAGTTATCTATTGTTCAGTCATTTAAACATTCTCTACAACAAAATAAGTTATCGTTATCATCACTCATTCTATTTTCAGAATAGTCATAGATATTCTCTCCACAATTTCTACATTCACCTATATAATTATCTTCGTTATCTTCATCTTCATCATCTTCATTTCTATTTCTGTCATCTTCATCATCAAAGTAATTTACATTTTCTTCATTACCCCTTCGGCTTCTCTCTTGGAAATAATCACCTTGAAAATCGGCAGTTGATACATCATCTTCACTTTTAATTTCTTGGCTTTGGTTTCTTTGTAAATCACTTACCCACATAGATAAATTGTTATAACTATCGTTGGGAGTATATGTTTTTAAGAACATATAAACATAGAAAACTAATTTCTGTAATTCAAATGTTGATAAGAATTCTAATATTTTTTGTTCTCTTTCGCCACCATAACAATTATGATTTCCGTCTATATGTGGGTGTGATATTTCCATACCATCTCGGCTTATTATTGGATTTTTACAATAAACTTTTATTCCATCAGGGCTTATTATCAAATAAAAATCTCCTATATAAACATCTTCTCCCTTATAGGTTATATTTATCTTTCCAACATCTAAACCAATTCCACTACCCGTAAGACGAATATCTTTTACAAAAGGCAATTTCTTGACTTCTTCTATTGCTTTTTTAATTGTATCATCTGTGCTTGTGCTAAATGATATTAACCCTTCAATTTGCTTTCTATTAAGTTGAGAATTTCTAATTGCTTTTAATATACTTGCCTGATGATTATCTATTTCATCTTCATTATATTTTAAACTTTCTTTCACTTCACTCAACTTATTATTGATTTCTGTTTTAAATTTATCAACAAAAGCATTTTTCATTTTTTCAGTTACATCAACTTTCTTTAACTCTACATCTTTCATTTTATCTTTAAATAGTTTTAAGACTAATTCAAGATACTCATTATTTTCTGTTGAGAAATCTGTATTGAATGGATTTATATAAAGCATTACAATATTTTTTTCTTTTAAATATTGTCCTAACATTAATTCTTTGCCTTCATATTCTACATTTATGGGTTTGATTTCTTCTTTTCCACTTCTTTGGATTATTGTATGTGCTCTTAATCCAAGATAACCTTTTTTACCCAAGAAAAATTTATCCCATAAATCAAAGGTGATTTCTCTCCTTCTAATACTTTTAGAAGTAAGTTGTTCATATTCTCTATTAACATCTTCTTCACTTTGTAATATTAGTGTTGGGTTTATCATTAAAGTTAATTGTGGATAAAAAGTATGTATTTTAAATTCGTTACATACATTAACTCTTTCAAAACCTAATTCTTTGAAGTAAGAATTAAACCTTATTACCTTTGAAACATCATTATAGAAATTAAAACCCCTAATGCCTTCAAAGATAGTTCTCTTTGGTTCATTTAAAATAGGTTCATCTATTGATGTATCTATTGCTAATGCTTCTACAATATCTCTTTCTCTTTGTATTTCTATTTCTTCATTATCCATTTTCTTTGTTTTGTAACCCCCTTTCAAGAGTTGTTAAATATAATTTCATTTTTTATTCAAAGATTATTCTCACTTGTTTAAATTCTCCCACATATACTTGCCCGTCATCAACCCCATACAAGTATTCACTTGCTTCTCTTACATCTCTAAATATTTTTTCATTCGGCTTTGTTTCTTTTTCTTTTTCCATTATTAATTTTCAACATCTATGTCTACTCTTTCCCAACCATATTTCTCGGTTAGGATTTCTAACTCTTTTATGAAGTCATCTAACTTACTCTTTTGTGGAACTCCACCATCACAGATTAAAGTTATATGTGACAACACAACATTATTTTTGTTTTCGTATTCTTCTTTTGTTACCATTTTAAATCTATAATCTTTCATTAATATATCTCTTTAAAATACAATAAACTTGCTTTTTATTATCACAAAATTCTATTCCACTAATACTCTTCCAATTAATTTTAGTATCGGGTTTAGGTATAATAATCCAATCATAAAAACGAACACCTAATAAATATGTGTTGTCTTTCCTTTTTTCAATCGTGATTAAATATTTTTTATAAGTTATTGGTTTCATATGTTACTCCTCATTGAATATAAAAGAGTGTTTGTTTTTAGGAACGAAAAAAAACACTCAATAAAAAAACCCTTTATCAAAACCATTAAACCACCATTACCTAATCAGTATGAACCATTCTTGTAATTTTTCACTACAAAATATGTTTCATCACCTTCGGCAACTTCGTTTAGTTCAACAGCATTTCCACTAATAGTTCTTACACCTTCACCACTTGACAAAGTTATGTTTGCTTTATTAAGCAAAGAACTAATTGTGTCGCCATCACTAAACACAACAGGTTTTAAAGTTTCTTCTACTCTTCCAATTTCTGCTCTTTGAAAACTCATTTTAGAATTACCCCCTTACAAAGATTATTAATTATAAAAAATATTCTATCATATCTTTCTACCCAAATTGTTTTTTCACCTTTGAATTTAATTTCTACCCAAGGGCTACTCGCATTACATTCAGTTGTATTAATGAACTCTAATTCTTTTCCAAGATAAATAATATCTTCTACTTCTCTTTTGACTACTCCTAAATTTCTATATCTACTTGTTTTGTCATTAATAACAATATTATTTTGTATTATTGATGTTGTCATCTTATTAATTATTGATTATAAATCCCCCCCTTTTAACCCTTAACTAAAAACATTATCATTTTAATGTATGTCATATGGGGGGGTAAAATTTGGTTTTGTTTTATATATGACTATTATTTTGCCGATATGTTAGATAGTCTTTCTAAATTGACATCTATGCTCTTTATCATTTCATCAATAGTAGATTTCTTTTCTTCAATTTTATCTTTAAAGTTTTTCAAATCTTCTTCCCTATCTTCAATTTCCCTTTTCAACATCTTTATTGTTTTTTCTTGTTTTTCTACTTCTGTTTTGAAATTGTCCTTTTCATACATAAGTTTTCTTTTTTCGGTTTCTAAATTTGCTATAACTTCAAATCTTGATTTAACTTCCATTTTTATAAACCTCCTTTCAAATTTATTTTAATTTTTAACCTTTATTTATTTCTTATTTCTCTTTTGTTTCCAACTTATACTATAAAGTTTTGTCAAAAACTTTTCATACTTGTCTTTGTTCTCTTTTTCGTTAAACACTTTTTCAAGCCCACCATTTTTTTCTATGTATTTCTGCCTTATTTTCATTTGTGTTTCCATTTGAAATCCTTTTTAGTTTAATTATTCAACAAAAATATTTTACTTATCATCTTCATCTTTACACTTTCTACAAAATGCTTCTTCTCTTCCTTCTTCAACTTCTTTCGCATACCAACTATCTACTTCAAAATATTTTTTACATTTTAAACATTTTAATTTTAAAATCATTTTATTTTTAACTCCTTTTTCATTTTTTATTTATTTTGCTATCTGTTTAATTAAAACCCCTTCTACAATATCAAATTCTTCTTCACTCATTTTGCCTAATCTTTTTTTCCACTCTTTTGCTATCGCATTTGATATTGTTATTGCTTTCCTAACTTTTGTTTCATCTAATTCAAAATGCTTTGAATAAGATTTTATCAATTCATCTGTGTTCTTTTTCCATTTTTTATCTTTCATTTTTGAACTCCATTTTAGTTTAATCATAATTCATATACCCTTCTTAATCTCGGTTGGAATAACTTTCCGTCTTTTGTATAGAACGGAAATTCAGTTTCAGCAATAGCAACCCCACCACTTTCAATTATGTCTTTGTAAGACTTAACATATCCTACACTTGTTCCCGAAATTCTACTACCATTTTCCAATATAAATGTTCCTTTATCACTACCACTTTCCCAACCTATAATTTTCAATTTTGCTTCTTTCAAAATCTTTACTTTGAACCAAATATTAGGATTATGAATATTCCTTAAAACTAACCCTTCTTCATCATTATCTAAAACATATTTCCACCCTTCTTCAATAGTTTCAAATCTTATCATAGGTGTTAAATCTTTAATTCCTTTGTCATTTAATTCCTTAACCTTAACAGAAATTATTTTTTGTCTTTCTACATAAGGAATTGTGTTATCATTTAAATCTATGATTAGGAATTTTGCTTTCTTCCAATTCTCTTTTGATGAAACATCAAAAACATTTGTTCCTTTTCCTTCAATATACATTTCACCAAAACAAGAAGGAAAATTATTTTCATCAAGTATCTTTTTAATATGTGGAAATCTGTCATTTCTCACAATAACTCTTGGTGAAATTAAATTCTTATTCACATAATTCATCAAAGTTCCATCTTCCTTTAACATTATATCAAAAGAAGAAAGATTTTTTTGTCGTGCTTCATTAATCTTTAATTCTTTAATATTTAAATCACTCATTTTAAAAATCTCCTATTTTTATTTCCAAATTATCATCATAATAATACTCAAATCTACTATTGTGGATATTAGGATTACCCAAAAATTATAATTATCTCTTGGCTTTCCGTGTTTGTATGCTGTATAACATAAGTTAAACAAGATACATATTCCTAATAAAGTCCAACCTATTATATTTATTATTCCCATTTTATTATTTTCTTTTCTGTTTCCAACTTATGCTTTGTTTCTTTCCCATAAGTTTTGTGGTTAATAACTACTCCTTACATTTATTAATAGAAAATTAAGTGAAAATTAAGTGAGTATTAAAGTATATCACAACAAAAAACCCTTTTTTATTCGATAACGAAATTCCAAACCTTAAATCTCTTAAATTTCGGCTTTTTTGCCTGATGAT
>Ga0315284_10003852_pt1 | contig 21314 bp, 16 predicted proteins | sample YL17G09_16_MG_FD_203696 | JGI IMG/M metagenome (GOLD analysis project Ga0315284, IMG submission 203696) | Sediment microbial communities from Yellowstone Lake, YNP, Wyoming, USA - YL17G09_16 | ecosystem: Environmental > Aquatic > Freshwater > Lake > Sediment | place: USA: Wyoming | collected...
CCGGGGGGGTTCCCCTGGTGGGGGGGGGGGGTGCCCCGGGGGGGGGGGGGGGGCGGGGCGGGGGGCAGGAGCGGCCCGCGCCCCGCCAACCAGACCCCCAACCCGCGTGGACCCCCCCGCCCCCCCCCCCAGCTCAACGCCGAGTACTACGCCCTCGCCCTGTCCGCCGTCTACACGTTCGGCCCCACCTTCCGCGCCGAGCAGTCCCACACGGGGCGCCACCTGGCCGAATTCTGGATGGTGGAACCCGAACTCGCGTTTGCCGACCTGGCCGACGACATGGCGTGCGCCGAGGACTACGTCCGCCACTGTTGCCGGGCCGTGCTGGCCGAGTGCGGGGACGAGCTGGCGGTGCTCGAGGGGATGGCCGAGTCGGACGCGGCCGAGGCGGTCAAGGGCGGGGGGGCCGCGCCCGCAGACGACAAGCGCGCGACCGCGCGCGCGCGGCTGGAAGCCGTCGCCGCCACCCCGTTCGTCCGCCTCTCGTACACGGACGCGGTGGCCACGCTGGAAGCCGAGGTGGCGGCCGGGCGCGCCGCGTTCGAGTTCCCGGTGTCGTGGGGCGTCGACCTCTCGTCCGAGCACGAACGCTTCCTCACCGACGTCGTCCACCGCGGCCCCGTCATCGTGCACGACTACCCCGCGTCCATCAAAGCGTTCTACATGAGGGCCAACGAGGACGGGCGGACGGTCGCGGCGATGGACGTGCTCGTCCCGGGCGTCGGCGAGCTCGTCGGCGGGTCGCAGCGCGAGGAGCGGCTCGACGTGCTGACCGCCAAGATTGAGGCGCTGGGCGTGCCGCTGGCCGCGTACGGGCCGTACCTGGACACGAGGCGGTTCGGGAGTGTCCCGCACGCGGGGTTTGGGGTGGGGTTCGAGCGCCTCGTCCAGTTCGTGACCGGCGTCGACAACATCCGGGACGTCATCCCCTTCCCCCGCTGGCCCGGCCACGCCGACTTTTGAGGGACAGGGGGTGGGGCGGGCGCGCGCGGTGGTGGTCGCGGCCGGTGCAACCGCGGCGCTCTCTCTGTTTCTCCTCTCTTTTTCCCCGCGCACCATGTTGCACGGCCCCCGCCCCGCCGCCACTCCCGCCCCACCCGACGACATTGTTGTGTTGTGCGCGCGTCGGTGCGGCGGCCGGCGCGCGCCGCCCGATCAATCTCTCCCCCAACTCGTGCCCCCTCGCCCCTCTCCACCCTTTTTCATGCGGCCGCCTTTTTCACTTCGGCCGCGACGGCTTCGACCGCGTCCGACGCCGCGCGCTTGACGTCGGCGGCGGCGGCCTGGGCGGCGGCGGCCGCGTCGGCAGCGGCGGCGGCGGCGGCGGTGCCCGCGTCGGCCGCGGACTCGACCAGGCCGTCGACCGCCTTGGCCGCGTCGTCGGCGACCGCCTCGGCCGCCTTGACGCCGCTGGCGACGGCGACCTTGGCGGCGTCGGCCGTCTCCCCCACCACTTTCTCCACCTCGGCCGCGCCCGCCTCGGCCTCGCGCGCCGCCGCGTTGGCGGCCTGGCGCGCGCGCTTGGCGGCGGATTTGGACATGGCGGCGGGGGCGTCGGCGGCCGGCGCGGCCGCCGGCTTGGGCGCGGCGGCCGGCGCGGCGGCCGCCGCGGCTGGCACGGCCGCCGGCGCGGGCACGGCCGGCGCGGGCACGGCCGCCGGCTTGGGCGCGACCGCGGCCGGCTTGGGCGCCGCGGGCTTGGGCGCCGCGGCGCTCGGTCCCCCGGCCGCGCGCGCCGCCGCCGCGCGCCCCGCGGCCGCCGCCGGCTTCTCCCGGGCCAGTTTGGCGCGCGCCCAGCGCAGGGCGCGGGCGAGGTGCGGGCCGACGTGCGGGATGCGTTCGACCGCGGCTTCGTCGATCTTGTGCCCGCCGCGCTTGGCAGCCACCCCCGCCGCGACCGCGCCCGCCACCAGCAGGACCGGCAGCAGGCCCGAGTTGGAGCCGCCGTCGGCGGCGACGTCGCGGCCGGCCTTGGCGGAGCGCGCGCCGGACGGCGGCCGCCGCGCGTCGACCTTGGCCCTCACGCCGTCGACCCGGTCGCTCCACCACCCGCTCGCGCCGTCGACCGCGGTCTCCACCGCGTCCCGGGCGGCGTCCAGGGCGTCCTCGATGCGGTCCATGGGCAGGAAGGGAGGAGAGAACGGGGGAGGGTGGGGCGGCTGGAGGAGGGAGGATTGGGGAGCCGCGTGTCGGCCAAAAGTGCGGGAGAGAGAGCCGACGCGCCCACTGGGGGGCGGGGCGGCCCCAGCGCTCGGCCACGCCCGTTGGGGGGCGCGCGAATCGCGCCGGCGCGCACGGTCGCGCGCGCGGCGCGGGCGGCCCAAATCGCGGGCCCGCGCCGCCCGCCCGCACGCGGGGAGCGCGCGGGCAGTCTGACGCGGCGGGAGGGGGTGCGCGACGGCGCGGGCACCGCGCGCGGCGCGGCGGCACGCGCGAGCCGCGCCGCGGGCGGGCTGCCGCGCCGCGCCGCCCGGAGCCCGGCGCGGAGGGAGGCGGGCAGAAAGGGCCGGGGCGCCGCGGGGGCGCGCTCACCTCGGAGCGCCGCGGGCAGAGTGGCGCACCCACACTCTCGGCGCCGCCCGCCTCCTCCCTCTCCCGCGCCCCGATGCGCCCCCGCGCCGCCCGCCCGCCCAGCGCCATGCTCACGTTCGGCCGCGTCGCCGCCGCCAAGAGGGAACTGCGGTCGCTCGTCGACCGCTCGCGGCGTGGCACCGACGCGGGCGTGCCGCGTAAGGCGGTCGAGGCCGCCGTCGACACCTTGATCGAGGCCGCCGGGCCGGGACGTAAACCGGCGACGGCGCAAGAGGTCAGCGCGACCTGGAGGCTGACGTGGACGTCGGAGAAAGAGGTGCTGTGGCTCATCGCCCGCGCGCCGTCCCTCTTCAACACGACCGTCGGCGACGTGCTCCAGTCCTTGGACCTGAGGGCCGACCCCGCGGCCGGCACCCTGTCCAACGCGGTCGAGTTCCCGCCGGCCGGCCTGTTTCTGGTGGCCTCCACCGCGGCCGTCGCGGCCGGGCGCGCGCGCACAGACCCCCTCCGCGTCGACTTTCGGTTCACCGCCGCCTCCCTCGACTGCCCCCTGGGCCTCGTCCCCCTGCCCCCCGTCGGCAAGGGCTGGTTCGACAACGTGTGGGCCGACTCCGACCTCCGCATAGCGCGCGACGTGCGGGGCGACACCCTGATCTGCGCCCGCGACGGCCCGCCACGGTCGTTCGGGTGATGGTGGTGAGGATGCGTGTTTTGGGGGGCTCGTTGGGTCTGCCTGCGCGTGCGAACGGGGTCAGCGCGGCGGACGCGCGGGGGCCTGGTGGCGGCGGCGGTGAGCGGGGGGGAGGGGGGCGCTGGCGGAAGCAAATTGCGAGACTGACTTTGCCGCGCGGCACCCCGACTTCCTCGCGCTCGTGATGGCGGCCGCGGAGGCGGCGCTCGAGTCGCCCGCCCCGGCGCCTGCGGGCGGTGAGGTGGCGGCCAGTAGCGCCGACGCGGCGGCCGGCGTCGCGGCGACCGTCCGCGAAAACGTCGTCCTCCGCCGCGCCGCCCGCCTGGACGCGCCGCCCGGCGGCTTGTTGGGTCATTATGTGCACGCGCCGGCCGCTCCCGGCGCCGGGCGCATGGCGGCCGTCGTCGCGGTCGCGCCGCGCGCCGCGGGCGCGGCGCTCGACCACGCCGCCGCCGCCGCCTTTGCCCGGTCGCTGGCCATGCGCGTGGTGGCGGTCCGCCCCCTGGCCCTGGACGTCGCCTCGTTGCCGGCCGCCGCCGTGGCCGCCGAGACAGAGGTCGCGCGAGCGCGCGCCGCGGCGACCGGCAAGCCCGCGGCCGTCGTCGACCGCATCGCCGCCGGCCGCCTGGCGAAAGGCACGAAGAAGTGTGCTGGTTAAGCAGCGCCTGGTCACGGACGAGGGCGGGGCGACGGTTGAGGCCGCGGCCAAGAGCGCGGGCGTTGCCGTCGCGGGGTTTTTGCGGCTGCAGGTGGGGGAAGGCGTCGAGAAGGCGGCGGGCGGCGATTTTGCGGCCGAGGTGGCGGCCACGCTCAAGCAGACGGGCGGCGCGTGAACGGTCGGCAGGCCATGTCTGTGGCCGGGAGTCGTTGGATCAGAGGCGTGAGAGGGGGCGGTGTCACAGTTCGAACGAAAAGAGAGCGTCACGCGGCCTCCTCCCCTCCCTCGCCGCTCCCATGCGTGACGTCCAGCACGACCGCGCCGTACGCCTTGACAAAAGAGGCTGTCGCGACGGCCAGCTTGAGGTCGACTTTCTGGTGTGTGCCAGGCTCTGCTTCACTCAGGCCTCGCGCCCGACCCCCCGTGTTCGTCCGTGCGAGGGAAAAACGTGGTGACAAGTCTACAAAAGAAAAGCAAGGCAACACGCAGCCCCCCAAAAACACATGAAACCATCACACAAACCCACGCCAGCCCTCCCTCACACAACGCCGCTCGCCGCGTCCGCGTCCCCCGCGCGCGCGGCCTTCAGGTTGTCCTCCACCCGCGTCCAGTTCATGTTGTTCTGCACCAGCAGGGCGACATGGTCGGCGCGCTTAGGGCCAAAGGCGCGGTAGTAGCTGTGTGGAAGAGGGGTGGGGGGAGGTGAAGCAAAGAAAGGGGGGCAGGGGTACTCAGGACAAAACAACCCCCACCCCACCCTTCACACACCTGTGCTCCCACACGTCGATGCCCGCGATCGGGATGCCGTCCCCCTTGGTCAGCGGATTCTCCTGGTTGGCGCTCGTCGTGACGATGACGCTGCGGTTGGCCGGCACGTAGGTCAGCCACGACCACCCCGACCCGAACACCTGGTTGGCAGCCGCCTGCCACGCCGCCAGCGTGGCGTTGACCGGGTTCAGCGCGTCCTTCAGGCCGGCCGGCATGGCGCCCCCCTTTCCACTGGGCGCCAGCTGATTGAAGTACAGGCCGTGGTTGTACGCGCCGCCGCCCTGGTTCGTCAGTGTCAATCGCTGCGCTGGGGTCACGCCCGCCCCCGTGCGGGCGGGGCCGGACAGCAGGGTCGCCAGGGACTGGTTGCGCAGGGCTGGAGCGGCCGCCACCAGGGCGTTGGTGGCGTTGAAGTAGTTCTGGTGTGTGGGGGTATCGGGGTGGAGGGGGTGGGAGGGGGTGGGTCGGCACCTTCCCGACGCCCACACGCCCACACGTAGTAGGGTACCCCACTACGACACGCCTCTCCTGCTCCACCTTCCCCCCTCTTCCTCCTCCCCATCCACCCCAACTCACCTTGGTGTGCACGCCATAGTGTAGGGCCAGCGTGTCCTCCGGCACAGCGGGCGCGAGCGCAGACAGATTGTACGGCAACGGCGGCACGCGGAACGCGGGGTCGGCCGCCGCCGACGCGGACGCGGCGGCGGCCAGCAGGAGGAGGCAGACGGTGAGGGTGGGCGGCATAGTGTGGGGGGTTGGGGTGCGAGTTTGGGGGGCAGAGGCGCGGGGAGCGAGAGCGTGAGAGAACCAATGCGACGAGCGAGGGAGCGCCTACTCTTTTTCCGTGTGTCCCCCTCAACCCACCGCAACGCACGCCCTCCTGCCTGCGCATATCCTCACCGTCTCGCCTTGTCACGCGTGCGGGGGTTCGCCGGCCGCCAACCCTTTCTCCACGCGGACGCGCGCACTCGCTCTGCCCCCATGCCCCCCGCCACCCCCGCCCCGCCCTCCGACCCGGCCTGGCGCTTCAACGCGCCTCGCTGGGTGGATTTTAGGGCGGCCACCGACGACGCCCGGGTGGACGACGAGTGGCTGCTGTCCGACGCGGCGGCGCAGTTTGAGTGTGGAGGGGGAGAGGTGGTGGCGTGTGTGTGTTGTGTGGCCACCGCGCGCGCGCGCTTTGGGGAGACGGCGATCAGTGCGCGCATGAGGGTGGAGCATGGTTTGTGGCGGGGGAAAGGCAGAGGGCGCGTGTCTTCACTCACTCGACGGTGACAAACCACCCCCTTCTCTTCCCACACCTCTCCACCCCACAGCCCTCTCCACCCCAACCGGCGTGCCGCTGCGGGCCGCTGACTTTGGGTCCTCCTTTCCCTCGTCCCTGCTGCGCCTGGCCGCCTCGCTGCGGCGACGCGTGAGCGCGGCCACGGCGGCCGCCGTCGGCGGCGGCAGCTCGGCGCCGCTGGCGGCGCCTGCTCGTGTGCCGCCCGCCCCCTTGCCGCTGCGCCGCCTGTCGCGGGCCAGCGGGGATGGCGTTGGGGCGAGTGGGGACGGCGGCGGCTGGGCAGTAGCGCTGGCTCGCTCCCCGCTGGCCCCCACCCAACCTTCCGCCACGCTCAACACGCACAAACGACCGGCCGCGACTCGTACGCCCGCGCCGCAGCCGCGTGCCAAACGCCGCCGCGTGGTGGGTGCCGCGGCTGCTTCGCCGCTGGCTGCACACTCGCCGCCGCTCACGCTGGCCGCCCGCGTCGCGGCTGCGGGGGCTCTGTTTGCGGACGCCATCAAAGGCATGCATGGAGGTCTGGCTGAGGGGCCTGACCAGGCGGTCGTGGAAGCAGAGGCACCGGGTGCGGGCGTGCCTGCTGCTGCGCCGCCGGTCGCAGCCGCGCCCGCCGCCACGCCGCTGCCCTCCGCGCCGCTACCACTGCCCTCCGCGCCGCCACCACCGCCCTCCGCGCCGACACCACTGCCCTCCGCGCCGCCACCACCGCCGCGCCGCCAAACAACAACACGCCCTCATCCCACTTTAGCCACGTCCGCCCGCGCCGACGCGCGCACCGCGGCCGGCGTGGCGTTGAGCGGCGTCGGCGCTCGGCGCGGCTAGCCGGGCGGCGCGGTGGCGGCGGCCTCCGCCGCGCTGCGCCGGGGGCGGGTGACCAAGCCGAGGCGCGTGACGGCTCGCACGCGCACGCAGCCAGCCCGGGCGGCGCCGCCTCGTCAGCCGCGGCCGCGTCGGCGTGGGCTAGCTCCTTTTGTTTGGCCGCTTTGGCGGCCCGTTTGGCCTGCTTGGCGGTCAGCGCCGTGGCCGACTTCTTGGCCGCCTTTTTGTGGGGCGGCTGGGTGGACGCTGCCGCGTCGCCGCCTCCGCCCCCAGCCGTCGGCACCGGCAGGCTCAAATCCATAAACGGCTCCACACTCGTGGACGCGTCGCCACACGCGCACGCCAGGCACGACGCCAGCTGGCCGCCAAACACGCGCTCCGCGTACGACGCGGACGCCGACGGCGGCGGCAGCAGGCCGGCTGCTTTCTTGCGCCCCTTGTCGGCGCCACCAGCCTTGCCGTCCTCCTCGCACCGCACGCCGTCCAGCAGGCATCTCAACAGCTCGTGCGCATCCTGCTGCGCCCGCCCCCGGAACTGGGGCGCTGCCTTGGTGACGGCCGCCAGCAGCGCGGACGGCGTGTGCGTGCGCGCACCGCGCTTGTCCAGGGCCGCCGCCCCGGGCGCCCGCCCGCTCAGTGCGCCCACCGTGGGGGCCAGGGCGCGCCCCAGGGCGCCGCCCGTCGTGGAGGCGGGCGAAAGGTTCCGAGTCCTCCCTGCGTGCCTCTCTACCGCCCCCGCCACCCTCGCCGCCTGTTGACGCGCACGCGGCACACACCGTTTTGTTGAACAAGCACACGCTCACACACGCAAACACCCACCCCTTCCCAGGTCCTCGCCTCTGCCCCCCTCGTGCGCGACCACTACGGCGCCACGACGGGTCCTGGTTCGACAACGTGTGGGCCGACTTCGACCTCCGCATAGCGCGCGACGTGCGGGGCGACACCCTGATCTGCGCCCGCGACGGCCCGCCACGGTCGTTCGGGTGATGGTGGTGAGGATGCGTGTTTTGGGGGGCTCGTTGGGTCTGCTCGCGTGTGAAAACGGGGTCAGCGCGGCGGACGCGCGGCCGCATCACTCCCGGGCCCGCGCCCGCCGCATTGGCGCGCGCGCCGCCGCCATGGCGACCCCACCTCCACCTCCCATACTCCTGCGCCCCGGGCGCACCGCCGACGCGGCGGCCGCCGCGCCGTCGTTCGCCGACCTGGGCGTGCCTCCTCCCCTCGTGTCCGGCCTGGCCGACGCCGGGTTTGTGACGCCGAGCCCGGTGCAGGTCAGTGGGTGGGAGGAGAGGCGGAGCGTGGAGACGCGGGCATGGGCCGCGCCGCCGACCCCGCGACCCCCTCGTCTTCCTTAGGCCGCCTCCATCCCGCTCGCCCTGTCCGGCGCCGACCTCCTCGTGCGCGCCCGGGCCGGGACCGGCAAGACGGCTGCATTCGCGGTGGCCGCCCTGGCCGCGGTCGCCGACGCGGGCGACCCGTCGACGCGCGCGCTGATTCTGGCCCCCACGCGCGAGCTCGCCCTCCAAACCGCGGCCGTCATCGCCGCGATCGCGCCGCGCACCCTGCCCGCGGTGGCGGTGGCGGCGTTTGTGGGCGGGCTGCCCCTCGCGGGCGACGCCGCGCGGCTCAAGCGCCCCGCGCACGTCGTCGCCGCCACGCCCGGCCGCGCGGCGGCGTTGGTGGAGCGAGGGCTGTTGCGGCTGGATCGGGTGGCGCTGCTGGTCTTGGACGAGGCGGACGCGCTGCTCGGGCCGCAGCTGGCGCGCGACGTCGCGCGCGTCGCGGCGGCGGCCTCCTCCCCCACCCGCCAGACGCTCGCCTTTTCCGCCACGCTCGACGGCCCCGCGGCCGATGCGGCCGCTGCCATGATGACCTCCCCGGTGGCGGTCGACGCCGCCCCCGGGCGCGGCGCGGCGCTCGACGGGGTGGCGCACTTTTGGGCGCCGGCGGGCGACGGCTCCCCCGCCTCCCGGGCCGCGGCCGCGGTCGCCGCCCTGGGCGCCGCCCCTTTCTGCCAGGCGGCGGCCTTCAGCGCCACGCGCGCGGGCGCGGCGTCCCTCGCCGCCGCGCTCGCGCGCGCGGGCTTCCCGCCCGCGCTCCTCTCCGGCGGCCTCCCCCAGGCCGACCGGTGCGCCGCCGTGGACGATTTGAGGGCGTTTCGGGCGCGGGTCGCGGTGGCCACCGACGTGGGGGCGCGCGGGGTCGACCTGGACCGCGTCAACGCGGTTCTCAACGCCGACGGCCCCCCCCGCGACGCCGCCACCCTGGCCCACCGCGCGGGGAGGGCGGGTCGTTTCGGCGGCCGGGGCGCGTGCGTGACGCTGTGCGCGGAGGGCGGGGCCGAGTTGGAGCGGCTCACGTCGCTCCTGGCCGAGCTCGGCGCCCCGCCGCCGGCCCGCCTGCCGGCCGTGCTGCCCACCGCGGTGTACGCGTACGAGCCGCCGAGCACGGAGGAGCGGGAGACGCACGCGCGCATGCTGGCGCTGCGGGAGGCGGCGGCGTCCGGCGCGGCGGGGGAAGAGGACGAGGCTGGCGCGTCGCCGCCGCCTCCTTCTCCCTCCACCCGCTACTCGCGGGACGCCCTGCTCGCGCTGCGCCCCGCGGCGCGCGCGCCGCAGCCGGCGGGGCTGCCGCCCGCGGTCGCGCTCGCGCCGCCGCCGCCGCCGCCGCCGGCGAAAGCGGCACCGCGGTCGCCGCCCGCGCCGCCCACGCCCGCGCCGCCGCCGCGGGCCCGGCGGGCGGCGCCGGCGGGCGAGCTGAGCGACGGCGCGCTCGAGGCGGCCATTCTGGCCATTCACGCGGCGGCGGCGGCGGACGCCTCCTCGGACGGCGACGCCGCCTCCGACGCCTGCCGCGCCCCCGTGTGGGAGGCGGACGACGCGCCGCCGGTGTCGGCGCCCCCCGCCGCCACCCCGCCGCCCCCCTGCCGCGCGTGCGGCGCGACGCCGCTCCACCCGTCCCCCCCCTCCCCCGCCGACCCCCTCGTCGCCGTGCCCGCCTCCCTGCTGCGCCGCTACTACGAGCTGGAGTACGACGCGTGGGCGGGGCGCGCGGCGGCGGCGCGCGCGTGGCGGGAGGGGGCGGGGAGGGGGTGACGCGGGTGGAGAGTCTGATCGTGTGGTGCCTGGCGCGACGCCTCTTCAAAAAAAAAAATGTGTTCACGCCTCGTTGCCGGCCCCTTTCTTCACCAAGCCCACCAGCTCCAGCTCGAAGACGCGCGCCTTGCCGGCGAGCATGTCGTTGGCGTCGATCGTGACGTCCCCCGAGCCCGCGTCGATCGCCACGATGAGAGCCTTTGCCCCGTTGGCCAGCTCCACGACGAGCCCCGGCGCCAGGCCCCCCACGTTCTTGGACCGCCCCGCGAGGCGGGCCACCTCCGGGTGGTCGCCGGGCACGCGCCAGCAGCGGTCCGGCGTCCAGGGCTCGCCCTCGGCGCGCAGCGTCGATTTCTCGCCCAGGGCCAACCCGCGCACGACGCCGTCGAACGCTTGGTAGATGGGGTTGCCGAACGCGTCGCCGGCGCCGACTTCAAAGGTGAGGGGTTCGTCGCGCGCGCGGGAAGAGTCGAGGACTTCTCCCCCGTCGTCGGCCAGGGTGTACTGGATGGTGACCAGGTCGCCCAGGTCGGCGATGGTGGCCAGGTCGATGGCGGCGGCTGGAGGAGAGAGGACGGGAGGGGTCGCCGGCGACACGAAGCGTGTTCCCGCTCCGCCCCGCCCTGGCGCCCCCTGCTCCCACTCGCCGTCGGCGTTGGCGTCTGGCGCGGCCCTGGCCACGGCAGTCTGCGGCCCGGGCACGGGCGAATCGCGCCCGCGACGCGGCGGCCGCGGTGGCCGGCGCCCTGGCGCCTGCCCTGGCCGCCTTCCGGTGGTGCCGGGCGGCGCACAGGCCCGGCCCTGGCTCGCGAGGGCGCGCATTGGGGCGGCGCGGTCTGTAGAGTGGCAGAACTGCTGCCGGCGCCCCCCACTCCGCCCCGCGATGGCGCCGGCGCCACCGCCGCCCCTGCGGCTGGTCGTATTTGACGAACGCCGCGGCCAGGCGAGTGGCCGATCGAGTCCCGGCGGCGGAAGCGGCCACGCGCTGCACCCGCCGACCCGCCCTCCTCCCCTCTCCAGGCCGACGGCGACGCCCAGGACAAGGTGCTGGCCGCCTACCCCCCCACCCTCACCCCCGACTCGGTGGCGGCACTCGTGGGGCTGGCGGGCGGGCTGCGAGCCTATGCGGCAGCGTGGGCGCCGGCCGCCGCGCCACTGGCGTCGGCCGACTGCGCCGGCGCTCGGTGGACGTTTCACAGCGATGAGGAAGGGGTGTGGTGGCTCATGGTGAGGGAGAGGAGGGAGGGAAAGGGGGGTGCGACGACACGCCCGGCCCCGGCCGACCCTTTCCCCACCCCTCCTTCTTCTCTTAGATCGCCGACGCCGCCTGGATCGGGTCGTCCTCCCCCACCGACGCCCGCCTCGCGTCCACGCTCGCGTCCGCCGCGGGCCTGGTCGCCGCCCTTGCCGGCCCGCTCCAACCCTTGCTCGCCGCCGACCCCACCGCCGCGTCCGCCCGCGCCGCGCTCGCCACCCCGGTGCACGCGGTGGGAGACTGGTTGGCCGACCGCGGGGGCGGGGCGCGGTCGGCCACGCTGCGGGAGTGGGCCGCGCCGCTCTCCGCGCCGCGCGCGGCGCGCCGCGGGCCAGCCGCGGCCGCGGCGGCCGCCGCCCTGGGCACAGGGCTGTTGGACGATTTTGGGGGCGACGACAGCGTCGGCGTGTCGGCCGTCCTGCTCACGCTCGGCGGCGGCGTCGCGTTTCACGCCGGCGCCCCCCCTCCCGCCTCCCTCCCCACCCTCGCCTCCCTGCTCGCCGCCGGCGCCGGCGCCGGCGCCGAGGCGCGGTCGGCCGGCGCCGCGGTCGCGGCCGCGGGGCGGGCGTGGCTGGGCGGGGGCAAGGGGGGGAAGGGGTGGTCGCCGCGCGGGGCGGTCGGCCTGTGCCGGGCCGCCTGGGCGCCCCTGGCGCCCGGCAGCGGCTTGCTGGGCGTGTCGCCATATCCCGGCGCACCGCCCTCGCCCCTGGCGCTGCACGCTGGAGGCCAGGCGGTCGCCGCGGTCGCCGCGCGGCGCGGCCGCGCCGCCGCCCTCCTCCTCGTCCCGCCCGCCACCCCGCCCGCCTCCCTCGCCGCCCTGGCCGCCGCTCTGGACGCCGGTCTGGCCCGCTTGGACGCGGTGGGCGGGGGAGAGGGGGACGGGCACGAGCCGGGGACGCGCTATCGCGCGACCGCCGGCGGCCTCTCCCTCGCCACCCCGCCGCCCCAATCCTCCGCCGTGTCCGCCGTCGACGCCGCCCTGCTGGCCGCGGCGGCGGACGCGGCGGTCGCGGTGGGCGGGGAGGCGCTGCTGCGGGCGGGCGGCGACGCGGGCACGTGGGCAGCGGCGGCGCGCTCGGCCGGCGGCGCGCCCTCGCGCGCCCTGCTCCTGCGCCCCGGCGCGTGCGACGACACGCCCGCCGCCGCCGCGGCGGCCGCGGCTGCGTTTGCGCGGGCGCTGCCGGGGCCCTGGCGGGAGGGAGGGGAGAGGGGGTGACGCGCGAGTCGCTCCACAGAGCCCCAAACACCCGCACTGCAACCGTCCCTTCCCGTCTCCCTCTTCACGCGCGCGCCTTTTTGGGCGCGCGCGCCGGCGCCGCCTTGGCCCCCGCCCGCTTGCCCGCCTGCGGCGCCTCTGGGGCGTGCAGCGGGCGCAGAATCGAAAACCCGTCGACCAAACCCGCGCCCAGGCCCGCCATCTCCGCCAGCGCCGCCTCGTCGTCCAGCGTCACGTATTCCACAGCCGCCGGCGGGGAGGGATGCGGAGCCGTGGGTCCGGGCAGGCCGCCAGGCGCGGCGCGCGCGCGCGCGGCCACCGCCCACCGCACGCCGACCGCGCGCCCGCCACCCGCGGCGTCGTGGCCCACGATGGCGATGGCCCCGTAGCGGATGCGGAGCAAAGAGGCGTAGTGGGCCACGGGGTCGAAGCCGGCCAAGACCTCTGCCGCCGCTTTCGTCGCGCCGCGCGCCGCGAGCGCGGCGCCGGCGATTTCCGCCACCGCCGCCGAACACCGCCCCGGCGGCCGCCCCCGCCCCCTGCGCCCGAGAGGCGGTGGCGCCGACCCGGGAGGCGCGCGGGAGCCGCCGCCGGGGAGGGCGGCGGGGCGCAGCCAGAGCAGGGCGTCCCAGCCGCCGAGCGACGGCGCAAATATGGTTTCGACGATGCCGCCCTCCCGCCCCCCTGCCTCCAACCACCCGTCCAGCCTGTTCAGAGCCGCACCCGCGAGCGCCGCGAGGCGCGCCGCGGCGGCGGGCGGGCAGGCGGCGGTCCAGGCGGCGCCCGCGGCGTCGGCGCGCGTCGCCAGGGCGAGCCGCGTGCCGCGCGCCTCGGGCGCCCGCCGCAGCGCGGCCGCCCTCCCCTTGGCCTCGAACGACCCGTCGGGGTCGATCACGAGCGGACGCTCGGGCCAGGGGTGGTGGGACAGGAGGCGGAGGGCGGCCGCGAAGACGGCGAGCCCGGTCGCAGGCGCCGCGCCGCCGTCACCGGCCTCGGCGCCTGCCGGCGGCGCCAGGCCGCCGCCCGCGCCGCCCGCCAGGCGAGGGCCGGCCGCGGCGGCGGCCAGCAGCTCCCACGCGGGGGCGGCGACGAGGCCGCCCGCGAGGTGCGCGCCCGCCCAGCGCGCGAGCAGCCGCGCGCCGTCGCCAAACCCGGGCGCCGCGCCCGCCAGAGGCGCGAGCAGCGTGGCGTGCGCGATGCGGGCTTGAAGAGCGGTCATGGCGTCGTGCGCGGCGGCCGCGCCGGGCGAGGCGGGCGGCGGCGGCGCGCCCGCGCGCGCGGCCGCCGCGCGCCGCGCCGCGTCGCGCGCCGCGCCATCGACGTCGCGCGCCGTCCACAGGCGCAGCCGGAACGCGTAGCCGTCGATGCAGACGTCGACGCCGGCTTCAGAGGCGGCCGCGGGCCAGCGGTAGGCGTCCGTGAGGGCGCCCGCCAACTGGGTCCCCAACGCCGCCCGCACCTTGGCCGCCGCCGCCGCGTCGTCCGGCCAGCGCCCCGTGCCTTCTAGCTGGACCGCGACCTCGATGGCGGGCGCGACGCGGGGGACGCCGCGGCCGGGGGGCGGGGGGGCCGCGCCGCCGAGCAGGGGGTGCGGGAGTGCGGCGAACGGCGCCGCCCGCCGCGTTTCCGGCGACAGCGGCATGATGGCCAGCGGGCGCAGCGCGGTCGCGCCCCGGGGGAGGCCGCGCAGCGCTTTGCTCAGAAGGGTGGTGGCGGCGGCCAGCGCGGCCGGCGCGCGCGCGGCGGCCGCCTCGTCGACCCCGGGATCCGCCAGCGCGCCGTGCAGGGCGCCGGTGAGCCCAACGACGCTCATCCCGGGCGCGTGGCGCGCCAGGGCGGCGGCCAGCGCGGCGTCGGCCGCGGCGACGCCGGCGGGGCCGCCGCCCGGCGCGGCGGGCCAGACGCACGCCTCGTGGATCGCGCCATCCTCAAACCGGCGCAGTTCCGCGGCGTCGCCCCAGAACGCGCGGAACGCGGCCGCGGCGGCGGCGTCGTCGGCGCGGGGGCCGATGTCGAGGGCGGTGCGCAGCGCGGTCGCGTCGGCGAGCGCGGCCAGCAGAACCGTGCGCCCGCACGCCGGCGCCACCGCCGGCCCCGCATCCGCGTCCGTGACCACCGTGCGGGGTAGGGCGCGCACGAGGCGCGCGCGCGCGCCGAGCGCGCGAGTCGCGAGCGCGGCGAGCGCGGCTTCGGCCGCGCGCGCCGCCGGCGCGTCGCCGGCCAGCGGCGCGTCCGCCCCGCCCACGCCGTCGACGCGCCAAAACGCGTCATAGTCGGGCAGCCAGCGGGGGCGCGGGGCGAGGAAGAGGGCGTCGACGGTGGCGGCGGCGTCGCCGCCAGGGGCGCGCGCGGCGTCGAGCGCCGCGACGGCCGCCGCCGCCGCCGCCGCCGCGCGCGCCAGGCCGCCCGCGGTCGCGGTCGCCGTCAGGTTGGTCCAACCGTCGGCCGCGATGAGGGCGGGCGGGTCGAGGCCGGCCCAGGAAGACAGAGGAGGCGGCGGCGGCAGGCCGTTCGCGCCGCCCGCGACGGCCGCGAGCGCGCGCGCCTCCGCACCCCCCCCGAGCTCGCCCACCTCCACCAGCAACCCCCGCGCCGCCTGCAGCGGCGTCATGGACGCGGGCAGGCGGCCGCCGGCCGCCCCGGCGGCGGCCAGTGCGGCGAGCAGGGCGAACCCGGCGCCCGCGCCGGGGTCGGGCGCCGCGCCGAGGCGGGCGGCGGATGCCCAGGCGGTGGCCAAAGCCAGCGCGTCGGCGACCGCGGGGCATGCCGCGATGGCGGCCCGGGCCCAGGCGGTCGGGGCGGCTAGGCAAAAGTCGGCGAGGACGGCGGCGTTGTACGAGGGGGTCGCCCCATCCCCACCCCCCTCCCCCACCGCCAGCGCGCGCCGGTCGGGCGCCAGGCGCGGCATCCAGGCGGCCGCCAGGGCGGCCGGCGGCGCAGGCAGCAGGCGGAGGCGCGGCGGCGGGGGGGCGCCGCGGCGGCCGCGCGGCGCGACCACGAGCGCCGGCCGCCGCGCGTCGCCGTCGACGTCGGCCCAGGTGAGGGACGCGCCGGCGAGTGGGCCCGACTGGACGGCGGCGAGGGCGGCGCGCGCGGCGGCGAGGTAGGCGGCGCGGCGGAGGGACCACCGCGCCGCCTTGTAATCCTTTTCGTCCACGCACCCCCGCGGCACGGGCAGAAGGGCGTCGACCGTCACTGTGCTGCCATCTGCCCCGGTCAGGCACGCGGCGCGGGCGGCCGCGGGGCCGGCCAGGGTGAGCGGGCTGCGAGGAAAGAGGGAGGGTCGGCGCGCGCGCTGCGGCCGCCTCCCACGTCCTCCCGCCCCACCTCCCCTCTCCGCACGCACCCTGAGGGCGGTTCCCAGCGCAGCCGGCCCGGCACCGGCACGCCCAGCGCGGCGGCGAGGCCGGCGACGGCGGACGGGTCGACCGGCGCGCGCGGCGCCGCGGCGAGCGCGGCGTCGACCGCGGCCGCCACCTCGGCCGCCGCGGTCAGGACGGCGTCATGGTCAGGCGTCGCCTCGGCCAAGACTTCCTCGATCTGGAGAGGAAAGGGGACGGGAGGCGGCATGCGTCGGCGGCTAGGCCGCGCGCCGCCGGCAGCGGCGCGCCCGGGGCGCCGCCCGCGCCCGGCGACGAGCCGACAACACCCCACAGCAACCCTTCCCGCACCTGGAGCGCGAGCAGGGCGCCCTCCGGCGTCGCGCCGGCGGCCAACACATCGTCGTCCCCCGGCCCGCGCGCCGGCGGCGGCGCGGTCGGAGGGGGTGGCATGGCGGTCACGGCGGCGGCCTGGCCCCGGCGATGGGGGCTGAGGCGCCGACTAGAGTGCGCGTCAGCGCTCGCGCCCCCAGACCCCCCCGTCTCCAGCCACCAGGCGCCCGCCCGCCGGTTTGCGGGATCGAGCCGCAGCGCGTGGCGCGGCCCCGCCCCGCCCCCGAGCGGCGATGGCCGCCCGCGCGCTCAGCGCGGCCGTGCTCGCGGTCGCGTCCCTGCTCCTGTTGGCGCCCGCGTACGGCAGCGAGGGCGTGGTCACGCTGGGCGGCGTGGTCGGGTGAGAGGAGGGGGGGTAGGGGGGTGGGCCGGCTTCCGCGCGGGCGGGAACGGGCCGCGCCAGCGCCCGCCGGGCCCAGGGCATCGTGCCGCCCCGCCCGATCGCGCCTGCATCGCTGCGCCGCACGTGACGGGGCGCGGCCGCTCAACCCCGACCCCCAACCGCCACCGATGCCCGCAGCACCCCCCCCGCCACCCCCCCCCTCCTCGTCGCCCTTCTGGACGGCACCCTCGTCGCGGTCGACCCTGACACCGGGTCCCCGCGGTGGGCGTTTGACACGGGGTCGGCCCTCGTGTCGTCGGCGGGGCTCGACGCGGGCGCCGACGGGGTCGTCCCCGGCGCCGACGGCTCTCTCTTCGCCCGCCGCCCCGACTCGGCCGACGGCGCCGCCTCTTTGGACCTGCTGCCGACGCGGGTGCCTGACCTGGTCGACGCCGCGCCGACCCTGACCCCCGACGGCGGCGCGGTGCTCGGCTCGCGCCGCACCTCCCTCTTCCTGCTGGACGCCGCCACCGGCGCCCTGGAGCGCGCTTACGTCGAGGACGGAGGGGGTGGGGGGGATTTGGAGGCGCTGGTGGGCGGGGAAAGGAGGGGAGCCGGCGGCGGCGCGCGCGACCCGCTCTCCTTCGCCCCTCCTCCCCGCCCCACCATCGCCGTCGGCCGGCACGACTACATGGTGCGCGCCGTCGACTCGGCGACGGGGGCGACCCTGTGGAATTTGACGTGGTCGCGCGTCGCGCACGTCGGCGGCGGCGGCGGCGGCGGCGCGCGCGCGCGCGCGCCGCCGGACGCCTCGCGCTCGCCCCACTTCCCCGCCACCGCCGCGGGCCGCGCCCTTGGCGCCGCCGAATCCACCGACCCCGCCGCCGGCGCGACGACGACGGCCGACGCGGGCCTGTGGCGCGTCGCCGCGGTCGCCGACGCCTCGGGCCGCGCCGCGCTGCGCCGCCCCGGCGCCGGCGGCTGGACCCTGCGCCTGCCCTCGCCCGCGGTGTCCGCCTTTGACGGGGACGGTGCGTCGCTGCCGCTGGACGGAGGGGAAGGGTGGGGGGTAGGTGGGGCCGGGGGCTCCGTCGTCGTCGCGCCGGTCGACGGCGCCCTTGTCGCCCTCGCCACCGCGCCCGACGGCGATGCAGGAGATGATGCAGGCTCACCTCTGTCCTTGGTGCCCGCCGACGGCGGCCCGCGCCTGGGGCGGCACACGGTCGTGGCGGCGGCCGCGGGCGGCGCGCCGCGCTTCCTGCCCCTGCCCCCGCCCGCGCCGCCCGCTGGCGCCGACGGCCGCAAGGCGCCGTCCCTGTTTGCGATCGCGGTCGCCGTCGCGGTCGCGGCGGCGGGCGGGGCGGCGCTGGCGCGCGGCGGAAGCGGCGGCGCGGCGGTCGCCGCCGACGCCGCCGCCGACGCCGACGCCGCGGCCGCCGAAAAGGAGGCCGCCGCCACGGCGGCCGCACCGGTCGTCGAGCCCGAGCCTGCCGTCGCCGAGCCCGCCGCGGCCGAGCCGGGGCCGGGGCCGGAGCCCGAGCCAGCGCCCCCGCCCGCGCCCCCCCTCCCGCCCGGCGCCGCGCGCGTCGGCGCGCTCACGTACGGCCCCGACATCCTGGGCTACGGCTCCGGCGGCACGCTCGTCTTCGCCGGCGCGCTGGCGTCCGGGGCGGGCGCGCGGCGGGACGTGGCTGTCAAACGGCTGCTCCGCCGGTTCGCGGCCGACGCGGCCGCCGAAGCGCGCGCGCTCGTCGCCGCCGACGCCCACCCCAACATCGTGCGCTGCCACGCGGTGGAGGAGGACGCCGATTTCTGCTACCTCGCCCTGGAGCGGTGCGCGGGGACGCTCGCGGACCTCGTGGCCGACCCCTCGCCCGCGTCCGCGCTCACGACGACCCCCGACGCCGGCCCCCACGCCGGCCTCCCCATCCCCACCCCCCTCGCCCTGCGCCTGGCGCGTGAGGCGGGGGCGGGCGTGGCCGCGCTGCACGCGCTGGGGCTCGTGCACCGCGACCTCAAACCCGCCAACATCCTGCTGACTGCGGCGCGCGTCGCCAAGGTCTCCGACATGGGCGCCGCCCGGTGCCTGCCGGTGGGGGGCTCGTCCCTGGAAACGGGCGGCGGCGGCGGGTCGTCCGGGTGGCAGGCGCCCGAGGCGCTCGCGCGGCGCGCGGCGGCCGCGGCGGCGCCGCCGCCGCCCGGCGGCGCGCCGCCCGCGCCGCCGCCCTCGCTCGGCCGCGGCGCCGACGTGTACGCGTACGGGCTTTTGCTCTATCACACGCTCACGGGCGGCGGCCACCCGGCGGGGGAGACGTATGAACGCGATTTCCGGATTCTGCGCGGCGACGTCGACCCGCGCGGGGCGTTGCGCCACCTCCCCGAAGCCTGCCACGCCGTGTCCGCCGCCCTGGCGCGCAGCCCCAGGGCCCGCCCGCCGGTGGCCGCCCTTCTCGCGCACCCGCTGTGGTGGTCGGCGGGGGAGCGGGTCGCCTTTCTCGTCGCGCTGTCGGACCGCGTCGAGCCGGAAGACCGTGCGGGGTCGGCCGGCGGCGACGCCGCGCCCGCGCCGTCCCCACTGCTCCTGGCTTTGGAATCCTATGCGCCCGACGCGCTGGGCGCCGGCGCGTGGACGGACCGCGTGCCGCCCGCCCTCTTGACCGGCGGCGCCGCCGCGCGGCGGCGCTATGCTCCCCGCTCCCTGCGCGACCTCCTGCGCTGCGTCCGCAACAAGCACGCCCACTACCGGGAGCTGGCGCCCGACGTGCAGGCGGCGCTCGGGGCGCCGCCGGAGGGGTACATGTCGTTTTGGGCGGCGCGCTTCCCTCGCCTCGTCCTCGCCTGCTTTGCCTTTGCCGTCCGCCACCTTCCCACCGACCCCGCCCTTGCCCCCTTTCTGCCGCCCGAAGCTGGCCTGCTGCCGCTGGGGCCGGTGCCGGGGGCGGGCAAGCCGCTGGGCGGCACGCCGCGCGCCGCCCCCACGCCGCGGCGGCAGCCGCCTGCGCCCGCGCCCGCGCCGTTTCCGGCTGCCGGCCCCCGGGCCGAGCTGGCGCCGCTGCCCCGGCCCGACGTGGCGGCCGCCGTGCTCGCCGCCGCGCGCGCGGCGGCGGCGGCCGCCGTGCCGGCGACGCCGCCGCCGCCCGCACCCGTCTTTCGCCCCACCTACCCCCGCCGCCCCGGCGCGCTGCCGTGCGACTTTTTCGTGAAAACGGGCCACTGCCGTTTCGCCGACGGGTGCCGGTTCGACCACCCGCCCGAGCACTCGGTCGCACGCACGCCGGGCGGCCACCCGCTGCGCCCCGGCGAGCCGCGCTGCGCGCACCACGCGCGCACGCGCGAGTGCAAGTTCGGGCCGGCGTGCAAGTTTGATCACTCGGGGTGACGAGGGCGAGGGGAGCGAGGGGGGAGAGGGAGAGAGGGACCGACCCGGGGACAATGAAACCCGAAGCGACACACACAAATCAACCAACAACCCTCTCACCCGCGCCTCGTGGCCACCTCGGTGAGCGCGCGCGCGACCGCGCCGACGCGGGCGAGGAGGGCGTCCTTTCCCGAGGGCGCGAGCACCGATCCAAACGCTTGCCCGAACTTGTCCGGGTGCCACGTCAGCAGCGCGGCCCGCGCCGCGCGCCGGGGGTCTGGCTCGCCCGCGAGGAGGAGGAGGGGGGAGGATGGGATGGGGACGGAGGACGGTGGGAGGGAGCCGGGCGGCGCCGCCGCCGCCGCGCGGGCAAAGGCGGCCCACGCCGCCTCGTGGACCGCGCGCAGCGCGGTGGGGCGGGCTTGAGCCGCGGCCTCGCGCCAGTCGGGGGTCGGCTGCGGCGGCGGCGCTTGCGGCGGCGGCGCGCCTCTCCGCGCGCCGGCCCCCGCCGCGCGCCACTGCGCCGCGGTCGCGCCCGCAGCCCCCGCCCGCGCGCGCGCCGCCCTCGCTTCCAGCGTGGTGTAGACCCGGGCGGCGTACGCGTCCTCGCTCTCCCCCTCGGCCGCTTCCCCCCACCAGCGCGCGCCCCACTCGTACTCCTGCTCCCCGTCGTCCGACGCCGCCGCCCGCAGGCGGGCCTCCCAATCGTCCTCCAGCGCCACCCGGTCGGCCACGCGGTCGGCCTCGTCCGCGCGCGCAAATGCGGCCTCGGCGAGCGACGCGGGCGTCTCACCGCGCGCGTTGGCGGCGTCCGGGTCGGCCGGTCGGCGCCACGCCAACAAGACCGCCAGCGTCGTCATGTGGCCCGCGCGCGCCGCGAGGTGGGCGGGGCCGTCGGCCGCTGCGTCGCGCGCCGCCGACCGCGCCGACCCGCCCGCGGCCAGCAGAAGGCCCAGGGCGGCGTCCGCGCCGGCCGCGGCCGCGTGGTGCACTGCCGTCCAGCCAGCGCCGTCGCGCGCGCGCACGCGGGCGCCCGCCGCGAGCGCAGACGCGACCGCCGCGCCGTCGTCCAGCCCCGCTGCCACGCGCAGCGCTTCGTCCGCCGCCCGCCGCGGCGACCGGGTCCGCGACCGCGACCGGGACCGGCGCCGGCGCTTGTGGCGGGCCATAGGGTGTCAGCGGTCGCCGCAGCGCCGCCCCGACAGCGCCCACGCGGCCGCGGCGCCCGGCGCGATCGAGGCCAGCGCGTACACGCGCACACCACGTCGTGTGCGGAACGAAAAGGGGCCCAGAAAAAACATGGGAGGGAGAGAGAGAGAGACCATCGCCGGCGCCACAGCGCGCCGCGGCCAGCCGGGGCGCCCACTGCGCCACCGCCCGATGGCCAGCCCATCTGATTGGGCCGCCGCCGGCCCCGCAGCGTCGGCCGCTCTTGCCGCGCTCGACGCCGCGCGCGCGTGCCCCATCTGCCAGGAGGCGTACGCGGCCCCTCTCTCGCTCGAGTGCGGGCACGACTGTGAGAGCGTGGTGGGGGTGGTGAGGGCGACGAGGGCGCGGGGCGGGCCGAACAACCAATGCCCCCCTTTTCAATCCTCTCCCAGT
>Ga0315284_10003853_pt1 | contig 21313 bp, 15 predicted proteins | sample YL17G09_16_MG_FD_203696 | JGI IMG/M metagenome (GOLD analysis project Ga0315284, IMG submission 203696) | Sediment microbial communities from Yellowstone Lake, YNP, Wyoming, USA - YL17G09_16 | ecosystem: Environmental > Aquatic > Freshwater > Lake > Sediment | place: USA: Wyoming | collected...
GAACAAGCCGGCCCCGCATTGAAAACCATACGCGGCCAGTTATCCACAATCTGAGCAGGAACGGGTGCTCAGGGCTCTTAGCTGCAAAGCGAGATGACGCATGAAAACCAACAGAAGACGTTTTATCGCGGCCACCCTTGGAGGTGGCCTGGCAGTTTCCACATCCTTTTCCGCTTTCGGAGCAAAGAGCGCTGATGAGAAATATTCTAAATTGGATGAGATCATCAGAAAACCGGTTTTGAAAAGGGAATTGTTCAAGACTCCTGTCATCATTGAGTCTCTGGAACTGCTCCGATTAAAAGACACTTTTCTTTGCCGGGTCCGTTCCAAGGATGGGATGGCGGGCATCTCCGTAGCGAACAACGACCAGATGAAGTCGCTTTACCCGGTGTTCATGAACCGCTTACGGCCTTTCTTTATCGGAAAGGACGCCCGGAACCTGGAATCGCTTATTGACCAAGTCTATGTATATCAGAGCAATTATAAGATGCAGAGTCTTGCGCTCTGGGTGCCGCTGGCGACCATTGAATTTGCCATCCTGGACCTGCTGGGACAAATATCGGGGAAGTCCATCGGTCAACTGATCGGAGAAATTCACAATCCACGGATTGGCGTTTACCAGGCCAATGGCGAACGCGGCATATCCGCCGAAGAGACTATTTTGCATTTGAAACAGGAGGTGGAAAAATCCAAGGCCAAGGCACTTAAGTTTAAGGTTGGCGGACGCATGAGCAGCAATGCTGATGATCCCCCTGGCAGAACAGAAAAACTGATTCCTCTTGTCCGCAAAACCTTCGGAGACAAGATGGTCATGTATGCCGACTCCAACGGATCTTATACCGCCGATGAAGCGATCAGGATCGGCAAATTGATGGAGGAATACAGGATCGATTTTTATGAGGAACCTGTTCCTTTCGATTGGTATGAAGAAACCAAGCAGGTTGCAGATGCTTTATCAATTCCGATTGCGGGAGGTGAACAGGAACCCAGCCTTCACATGTTCCGATGGCTGATCGCAAATGATGCTCTTCAGATCGTGCAGCCCGACATGTTTTATTTCGGGGGAATGGTGAGGTCGATGAAGGTTGCCAGGATGGCGCATGCATTTGGGAAACAGTGCACGCCGCATATCTCAGGTTCAGGGTTGGGATACCTGTATATGATGCACTTTGTTTCGGCAATCCCGAATGCCGGGCCTTTTCATGAATTTAAGGGTTTTAATAACGAAATGCCGTTTGAATGTAAAACGTCGGCGCTTACCAGCGATGACGGCGTGGTGATCGTTCCCACCGGCGCCGGTTTAGGAATTGAGATCGACCCCGCTTATATAGCAAAGCACCAGGTCGTGAAATTGTGACTCCAAGCTATTTCCCCTGAAGAGATTTCAGACAGGACCAGATAGCCTCGGGGCCTTTAGCGGCATTTGCAGGCAGTCTGCCATCTTTGCCAAAAACCAACATAGCCTCCGCTTTCTCAATTTTGCATTTCGATTCGTCGATCCTGCCGGCTTTGTCCTTGACGGCATCCATATTCAACTCGAGGCGTCTTGCCATAAAATCGTACATGGCTAACCGTTTTGAAATTCCGTAATCATGGCCTTCGTCAGCAAAATGGACACTTTCAATGTTTTCCGGTTTTCCATACAAACTGTAGACTTTCTGCAAATAGGGAAATTCTATGGTGGGAACAGTCTGCGTCCAATCGGCGCCGTCAGAAATGACAAGCTGCGGGCGTGGGGACGCCATGGCTGCGATTTCCGCATTGTTGGTACCCAGTTCCGTACATGAATGAATCGGCAGGCCACTCTCGCACGGACAGCCGCCAAAGAAATGAGAAGAGACCATCACCACAGGTACGCTTACCCCTATCCGGTCGTCAAGAGCGGCGATCAGAAAGGATTGGGTTCCGCCCCCGGAAGCAGCTGTGACCCCGATACGCTTAGGATCCACATATTGCAGGGACGTGAGAAAATCAAGCACTCTCATTGAATTCCAGGTTTGCATCGTCAGGGCAAGGCCCGTGCGATGCACTTCAGGATCGACCTGCAAAACAGATTCACCCCAGGCAAACATATCATAGCTGAATACTACGGCGCCCATCCTGGCCAGCGTGGCACAGCGGTATTGTTGATCGGGACGATAACGGCCACGCTGATCGAGGATCGATTTATCGGTACTATCGTAAAAATGGCCGTGGGGGCTCAGCACGGCGGCAAAAGGGCCATTGCCCTGCAAAGGCCTGTAGAGTGAACCGCACAGATAAACACCCGGCAATGTTTCAAGAGCGACATTTTCGATGGTATAGCCGTCCATTACTCTTTTGGGCGTATAAATCGGATTGAGGGGAGTTTTGCTGGGCAAGGGCGAGAGACGCAGCTGCTCAAGGATACATTTGCGAAGCTCAGTTTTGCGGTTTTCCCAGGCCTGAAGAACAGGGTAATTGGAGAGAAGCTGATCCAGGTGCTTTTTCCCTTCTTCAATGGGTCTGCGGTAATATTCATATTGGTTCAGCGCGTACACATTTGCGCTTCTCTTCTGAAACACCATGTCCAACGGCATCAGAATACTGGCCAGAGTAGCCTCGAGGTCGGCCCGGTAGCGCCATGTCGGATACACTACAAACAGATCCTTTACACTATTTTCAGTGTACTCGAGCTTGACCTTATATTTTCTTTCTATCTCGGAAAGAACTTCTTTAAGAGGTTTTCTGTACACCTGTTCTGGTTTTTGAGCATCGGCTGTCCGGAATAGAGCTAAGAGACAAAGCAGAATCAAGAGTTTGGTTTTCATTGTTTTAGCCCAGGTAATTGGAATCAAACCTGCTTTTATGGGTCTGATCTTCTCAAAAAATTCACAAAATACGAAGAACAAACTGGAATCTCGCTCAATTTTCGGTACGATGGCAACTGTTGCTTTCGAAGTGATCCGGGCTACGGTAACGGCGTTCCTGATGCATTTCAGGTCCATTCAGGGCGGGGACTGCGTAAAGGCAAAGGGCCTCTTGGGGCCGGATGAAGCCCGACATAGATCGACCCGGAATATCTGCATAATTGTTTTGGCTGCGAGCTTGGGAGTTCGCTGAAGGTCGGGGATGCGAAGGGACGGGAATGCAGGCTTTGCTGGCGGGCTCAGCGCTCGTGAGGGACCTTTTCTCCATCTGTTCTTCCCAAAGACATATGGGTAATTCCTTGTTACGTGCCCACTGGCCTTCTCACTATATTCTCATTGTGCATTCGGTATCTTTTGGTGCGGATCGATGGGGCGGATTAGCAACGCATCCACAATGGTGCGATGAAAGTTTCTTGTGGGGGGGGGTCTGTGAGAGGACCGAAATGAGTGCGGCGCAACCCGCGCTACCGCACAATCAATACTTGAAGAGCTGGGGGCAAATTGCGATTTTCAAAATTACTTAAAATCACAGTGGACTTGATGATATTGGCAGCGTTGCTTCATCCTGGTTATGCCCAGGAGCGAATGAAGGTGACGGCCTCCTCCGCACCCATTGTGCTCGACGGATTGCTGAACGAACCCTGCTGGCAGCAGGCGCCGATCATTTCGGATTTTCGCCAGCGAAATCCACTGGAGGGAGAGCCCGGCAGCGAAAAGACCGAGATACGCGCGGTCTATTACGGAAAAACCTTGTATCTCGGCGTGGTATGTGAGGATTCCAATCCGGAGCTGATCGTAGCCAAGGAGATGCGGCGCGATGGTGATATCGAAGCGGATGACAACTTCGCCGTCATCCTCGACACCTATCTCGATCACCGCAACGCCTTTTATTTTGTCGTGAATCCCAATGGGGCCAGGAAGGATGCCCTGGTCGTTGACGAAGGCAACAATATTAACGTCAACTGGAACGGAGTCTGGGATGTGAAAGCGATCAGGACCGAAAAGGGCTGGCAATTCGAAATGATGATCCCTTTTGACAGTCTGCGCTTTAAGAACAGCGACCCGCAGCTCTGGGGCATAAACTTCCGCAGAATGATCCGGAGGAAAAACGAGGAGGTTCTCTGGCAAGCCTATCGCCGTAATGACGGCCTGATGAGAATCTCCAAAGCCGGCCTGCTGGAGGAAATCCCCAAGATTCAAGCGGCGTACCGTTACGAATTCCGGCCTTACGTCTCCTTCGCCATGACCGATACACTCCCTCCGGGGAACGTCCAAAATCCGCTGCTGGTGCGAGACTACCAGGCCAGGGTGGGTGGCGACGGCAGGATCAAGCTATCCAAGAATCTGACGGCGGACCTTACCGTGAATACCGACTTTGGCCAGACCGAGGTCGATCAGGCGGTGTTGAATTTGACGCGATTCCCGGTCATGTTCCCCGAGAAACGGGAATTCTTCCTGGAAAATGCCGGCTTCTTCGATTTCTTATCGCCCGGCAGCACGCGTGTTTTCTTCAGCCGGCGCATCGGGCTTTCGGCCAAGGGCGAGCCCATTCCCATCAATGTCGGAGGCAGGATCACCGGGAAAATCGGCAAGTTCGATCTGGGATTCCTGAACGTGCATACCCGCTCCCTTGAGTCGAATCCCGCAGCCGACTACACCGCGTTCCGGCCCAAATACGGAATCCTCAAAAAGTCGTACGTCGGAGGCATATTCACCAACGTCTATAATCCTCAGGACGGGAACCGCAATCAGGCTTATGGCCTGGACAGCGTGTTTTCATTCGACAACTTTTTTGGCCAGAACCTTTCCATCGCCTCCTCGATCGCACAGACCTCGACCCCGGGATTGAAGGGCGACCGGTCGTCCGGGTATGTCGCAGTGAACTACCCGAATGATTGGTTGGACGCGTTTTTCAACTACAGCTTTATCCAGAAGAACTTCAATCCTGAGCTGGGATTCTTGAGACGCAAAGCGGTCGAGCAATATTCCGCCAAGTGGCGTTTCCAGCCGCGTCCTCCGGCCCCTTGGAACAAGTGGATACGTCAGCTTTATATCAAGCCCCTGGAGATCAGCGTTTACAACAGCCTCCCGAGCCGCAAACTGGAGTCCCTGAACCAGGAATTCAGACCGATCGGAATCGACTTTCAGAGCGGGGAGTCCTTTGAAATCAACATTATCCGCCATTTCGATCGCTTGGACGAAGACTTCAATATTTTTGGAGACACCATCGTTCCTCACGGCCGGTACTGGTGGAATAGTTATGAACTGCAGTTCAGCACGGCGGAGAAGCGGCGCTGGGTCTTAGATTCGGGAATCAGCTGGGGGAAGTACTACAACGCCGATATGAAGGAGATCAGCTTCGAGGGCGTTTTCAAATTCACCAATCATTTTAACCTCAGCGGCAGTTACGCCACCAATCGTTTGGATTTTCTCGGCTCGGGATTCAGGACGCACGAGGTAGCTTCGCGCTTTGTGTATGCCTTCAGCAACCGTGCCAACCTTCAGGTCTTTGCACAGTGGAATAACGATTCCAAGGTCGCGAACGTATACATCCGCCTGCACATCATCCCCAAGATCGGCAGCGACATCTATGGCGTCGTGAATCAATTGTTCGATTCCGGGCGCAGCAAGGGCCGCTCTGCCATCGGGCGAGCCGTTCGCGGAAAGATTGTCTATCCCTTTTATCGTTGACTAATGGTCTCGATTTTGCCGTTCAAAAACTCAGGGACGTCCCACTTATTAGAGAACTACTATAGCTATGGTGCCGAGTCTTGGAGCGGGCGGAGCGCCTGCGCGTCGGGCGAGATCATTATCGTGTTTACAAAATGCCCTCAGTTCGCTTCCGAGTTTAGTGGGACGTCCCTGTGTTTCAGGCCTGACGGCGCAGTCCCAAGGCTACAAGGAGCCAGGAGACTGCCAGGAACGCAAAGGCCAGGATGAGGGCTGCTGGCGTCTCGGCGAGTCCGCCCAGGAACATGTGCCAGACCTGCGCAGAGGCTGCAGCGTCCGTGGCACGTTCCAGCGCCCGGTTGACAGCGACGATCCCGTTCGCAACGCCGAGGAAAAAGGCCGCCAGCGCCGAGAAGATGGTGGCGGCGCAGAGCGACCGGAGAATGGCCAGCGACTTCTCCGCAGGGCGGAACGCGAAACGGATGGCCGTCGCCAGAGTGGCAAGTTCGACGATCACGGCAAAGAAAAAGAATGGTCCAGGCATGTGCACCTCCATAATAATGATTGTCCAATATAGAAACGTCGGAGGCGGGGTCGCGTGACGCAATGTCACGTTCGCGGCGCTCGCGCGTTGTTACGGTTATGGAACGGGAGATCAAACTCGGACTGGTAGCCCGGATCAAGACCGGCGATTCGGCCGCCTTTGAGATCGTGTACGAAGCGTTCCGCGCGTGCCTCTTCAGCTTCCTCGTGCGTCTCAGCCGCCGCCGGGATGTGGCGGAGGACCTGCTCGAGGAAACCTGGCTGCGGTTTGTAGCCCGGGCGCGGGATCTCAGCGCCGACACTTGCCTGGCGGCATGGCTTTACACGGTGGCGCGCAACCAGCACGCCAGCTGGTGCCGCAACCGGGCACTCCACGAAGAGCGGATTTCCGATCTGACACCGTCCTGGCCGGCCCTGGCGCCGGGCGAGACCCCTTTCGAGGCTGCGTCTCGCACGGAAACCGAGCGGCGGCTGGAAAGGGCGCTCGCGTGCCTGACATTGCGAGACCGCGAGGTGCTCTTGCTCGTGGCAGTCGAAGATCTAACGCCGTCCGAGGCCGCGTCCTCCCTCGGCCTGACACCGGAGGCCCTCCGCAAGCGGCTGCAGCGTGCGCGCGAGCGGCTGGCGATCGAGATGGCTGAGGAGGAGGCGCCTCCACAAGCAAAAGCGGGGTGAGAGGAGATGGCCATCATGAACTTCAGGGATGAGCTCGTAACAGGACTTGCCGGCCTGCGAACCTGCGACGCCGATCCGCAAAGGGTGGAACGAATCCGCGTTCGTTGCCTAGCGGCGCTGGAAGCGCAGCGACGGCGGGAACGAAGCCGACGGCCGCGCCTCGCCGACTGGCCGCGCCGCCTCGAGTTGAGCGCTGTCCTTGGCCTCAGCGCTCTCTATCTGGCTGTTGCGATCACCAGCTCGCTCGCACTGCTGCGTTGAGCCAGGTTCGCATCGACAAAACCGCTGCACACGGATCCGGTCCGTGTTCGTCCGCGTTCTTCCGTGTCCCAAGATGTTTTGCGGTCCTTTCTTCATGAATAAAGCAGGCTAGGCTAGTGCCTGGCGCACCTCGTCCAGAAAACCACGCACCTTGACCTTGGGATCTCCCTCACCGAGAGTTTCGATCGGAATATAGCCGCGGTAACCGGCCTCTTTAAAGATCCGGAAAAGCCGGGCGAGATCAGTCTTCACTTCCTTTTCCTTGAAGTAAAGACTCTCTTTAATCTGGCACGTGATTGCATAGGGAAGCACCCGGGCGATCTCTTCATAAGGATTGCCGGTCCGGAAGCTGCCAATGTCTAGATTCAGGCCGAACCATTCCGAATCTACCGATTTCAAGATGCGCAGGACCTGAGGGGCGGTCTTGATAAAATCGTTGTGGTTCTGGATGGCGATCAGGACGCCTGATCCGGCAGCATGTTCCAGGCATTTCCGAATCCCGTCCACGATCCAGCCGTGAACCTCATCCTCGGTGTGTCCATCGGGGATGCCCCTGCCGGCAAAGACGCGCAGCACCGGCGCACCCAGTCGCGCGGCGCAGTCAATCCACGACCTGACCATCTGGACATCCGCCTCCCGGAGGGCAGGGTCCGGCACGGTGAAATCGTTGCGGACACCGGTCCCGCTGATATCGAGCCCGAGGATGAAGGCCTTGCGCTTGATGTGGTAAAGATAGTCATTGGGTGGCACTTTCGGATAACCCGGGAAGTAGTAGCCCGTCGGATCCACCGCATCGAAGCCGAGCTGCGCGCAAAACTCCAGCACGGCATCGAGCGTCAACTCGCCGCTCAGGAGAGGACGGTTGAAGCAATACAGATTGCAGCTGATCTTCAGCTTTGAACCACCGGTTTTCTCGACCCTGGTCTGGGGCGACAGATTTCGGCCGGCAGGACCAACCGCAGAGTAACCCAGTGACGATGCGAAACAGGTACTTTTTATGAAGGACCTTCGATTCATTGCTCCCTCCTTGGCAAGCTCGCCCTCATGCGGCGACACTAATCCTCTATGATCCGCACAGGACCGATAAAGGGCTTTTCGCCTCCGTACGACGTGCCTCACCGTCCCACAACTCCCGCGGCGCCCCGCTCTTCAGATACGGCTTCGGCCTGACTTACTGAGCGATCCGGCGACAGGCAACATGGATTGAGCCGACAGCCATCAATCTTCTATGACTTCTGCCAGCACCTGTGCGCGGGCCCGCTGCCGCTTCGGGGATCCGGCCCAGACCCGCCGTTCCGACCAATGATCGCCGACCACCGACCTTTGGTCTGGGCCGAATGAAATGAGGCAGGTTATTTCGTGGTCTCCAGCCTGACGGTTTTGATGGCACAGGGAGCTGCCTTGAGAAGCCGCTGCCCGGCGGGTCCGGCGTTTTCCTCGAGCAGATTCACCTCGCGAAACTCCCGTTTCTGTCCCAGGAACTCGATTGCCGTTTCGGCTGGAGTTCCCTCGATTTCATAAACGCGCAATAGGATCGTGGAGTCCAGGTCGGATTTTTTAATGGCGCTGATGACGAGGTTGGCCGAGTCCACGGAGGAAAGGGACTGGATGGGAGCCAGGGACTTGCGGGAGATCCGGTCAACCACGCTGATCGGCAGCAACGGATTGTTGAGATCCATGCCGAACCTGTAGGCCTTTCCGGCCTTCCAATCGCCGCGCGCCGCAGAGATGGAGTACCGGAAGACGTACGTCCCGATAGGTGGATACTGCATCGAGGTCACCTGCTGATCGCGCACGACCTTCACCGAGGTATAACGCGGGCCCCGGAGCATCTCGGCACGCATCACGCCGCTGTCGATTTTCATCAATTGATGATCGGCCGCAATCGTCAGACCCCATTCGCCATTTCCGGCGTGTATCCAATCGTGGATGTGCCGAACCTGCTTCCAGGATTCCGGCTTGATTTCATCAATCGCCCGCGGGCCCGACCCGGGCATGATGTTGTCGGCTGAATTAGCGCCGAACGGCACGCCGTAATGGATCGCGGCATTCTGCTGCTGCAGCGGAAATTCCTGTTGCAGGCGGATGAAGCGCGGCCCGCGCCACTCGATGGTGTTTTCGATTTCGAGCCGGTTCAGCCCGCGATAAAGCAGCAGGCGCTGAACTACGGGGATGTCGGCGATCTGCCCCTTGATCCTGACGACCGCCCTGATCGGATTGTTCTCTTCCAGTTCCACGGAGTTGATCAGGTTCGGGATGGTGCGGCCGCTCAGCGGCTCAATCCCGATATAATTGCCGCCGCGTTCTTCCACGGCCACAATCTCCATGTCCCGGCAGATGTCCCGCGCCAGCGTCTTGTCGAACGCCGTGACCCGGCCCGTCGCCTTGTCGATCGTCACGCGCAGGAATTCGTTCTCCATCACGTCGGATCCGAGCGCCCGCCGGAAATCCTTCGCATCCTGGTCGCGATCGAGTTGAATCTGCGCGGCGCTCGCGAGGCTCTCGGATGGGTCGGCCGCTACGAGGTAATAGGATTTATAGCCGAGTGATGGAACGCCCCGTGCGATGAAGATGATATCGAGGGCGCGCGAGATGTTCTCGCTGTACTGCTGGACGTGGAACGGGATGGAATTGCCCGTGCTGTCCAGCAGCTTCAGGCCTTTTTTGTATTCGGAAATGTCGGCTGGGGAAACGTCGCCGTAAAGTGTGACGTGCGCCCGCACCACGTCGTCTCTGCTCCAGCCCATCGGATTGAAGACGACGATGGGGAAGCTCCGGGGGACCGGGATCTGAACGCGCTCGGCGATGTTGCGCAGCATGTTGCGCAGAATCTCCCCGCCCTGCAGCACGGAAAGGGTCATGTAGCTCTGCTTGCGCTCGTCGCCGACGGTCCCGCCCTGGCCGTCATGGTTGTGGTCCATGGATTCGATCAGTTTCTGCCAGAGAAAATCGAATTCCCGTTGCGGGTAATCCGCAAAACCGAGAGCGTAATTGATGGCGGCAAATTTTTCCGCCGCGAGGAGGGTATTGGTGGCAGGAATGATTTGCGGCCAAAGATGAGGAAGCGAGGAGACGATATTGGGCCAGGAGGTATTGATCTCACCGGCGGTTTCCGGGATGGTTCGGCTGTCTGCGACGCGGCGGAAGAAATCGACCGGCGTGGCCAGAATGAATCGAGCGACCCCCGATTGATTGGCCCGGCTTACCGCTTCCACAAGATCATCGGGAGGAGACCACAAATCTGTCCCCCAATTCATCAGAAGCGGACCGTCGGTAGTGGTCCTCACATCGTCCAGGTCCTTTTTCATTCTTTCGAGCTTCTCGGTGTCTGCGGTCTGCTTCGAAGTGAGGAACGTGCCCCAGCCATATCCCTTGAGAGTGTTCCAGACCAATACCTTCGAGCCGTCAAGACCTTTCCAGCGGAACAGTGATTTGTCCGTGGGTCCCATGCGGGTCATGACCATGAAGGGCACTCTCGTCTGTGACAGGATCTGCGGGAATTGCGGCGTGTAATCGGGCAGGTCTCCCAAATGCGCGACCTGGGGATCGACGCCGAAGACCGCTTGCGCATAGCGCTTCCCCAGCACCATGTTGCGGGCATGCACCTCGCCGTCGGGGAGTCCCTGGAATATCGCCGCCCACTTGGGGGCGATTTCGATCCGGCCTTCCTTGACAAGCCGCTTGAATTCCTCGAGCTCGGGAAGGCCCTTATGGGTTTCGACGTAGTTGGCGACGAAAACGTTGTCCTCGAGCAGGAATCGAAATTCGGCCGACTCGCGAGCCAGCCTGATCGCCTGTGCGATGATGCCGTTTCCCCGCGCCAGGCATTCTTCGCGGGTGCCGCCCCAGAAGAAATCGAGGTGCGAGAAAGGAGTGAAATACACCTCGGCGGGTTTTTCGCTTCTGGCCGGCTGCTGGGAGAAAACGCCTGCGGGCAAGACCATGGCGATGGCAGCCAGGCATGCATATCCGGATCTTCGGCTCATTTTCACTCCTCCTCAGGGCATTCAGGTCACAGGCGCTCGTGCCGTTTGAAAACCTCCACAGGATCGTCACCGCGAGCGAATTCCTGGCGCGCCTTGTCTTCGATGCCGCTGATGCGCTCGCACTCGGTGAGTACCTGAAGGGTGAGATGTTTGGGGATCACGAGCGCGCCGTCGGCTTCCCCGAAGATAAAATCTCCCGGGTCCACGCGCACGGTTTCGGTCGTTTCGCCTGAGAGAAGGATCGGCACCTGGCAGGCGATCATCATATAGCGGCCGAATGCCTCCACCGGATTTCTATATCGGGCAAAAACGGGGAATTTCATCGAAATGAGGTGGGCGGTATCCCGCGTCGCACCGTCGATGAGTGCGCCGATCGCGCCGTGCGCGCGGGCGGTCGTGGCGCTCAGCTCTCCGTAGAGCGCGACATTGAAAGGAGTGCCGCGGTCGCGTACTTCTATGCAGGGATAAGTCATCTGTTTGACCATCGCGATGCGCTTATGGCGTCCGGCCGCATCCCTTTCGCAGGTCATCGTTCCCTTGAAGGTAAACGCCGGTCCGGCCAGCCTCATTTCCGGCGCCAGGGGGCGGAAATCGTGCGCCAGGACCTGGTTTGAATGACCCAGGCTCTCCAGCACATCGTAGACTACGCCTGAATAAAGCCGCTTGTAGCGCTCGCAGATTTCCTCCATCGTTGCGGCAGGATTGCTTACCGAATCTCTCATTGCTGTTCTCCTGATTCATGCGACTGCACGTCTAATAAAGGAGCATGCCACCATCAATGTAGATCGTGGCTCCCGTTATGTAATCGGATTCCCGCGAGGCCAGGAACACGGCGGCTCCCACGATGTCATCCACCTCTCCAAACCGTTTCATGGCGATTTTTCCCAGGCACCTCTCCCTATTCTCTGGAACCGACAGCGATTTCCGATTCATGTCGGTCAGGATGGCGCCCGGGGAAATTGTGTTGACGGCGATGCCTCGTTCCGCGAGCTCGAACGCCAGGGACTTGGTCAACATAGCCAGACCGCCCTTGCTGATCGCATAGGCCGAGCGGTTGCGGAGCGGCACCCGGTCATGAACGCTGCTGATATTGATGATCTTGCCCCCGCCGCTCGCGTTCATGGCCTGTGCGGCCTTCTGGCTGAGGAAATATGGACCCTTCAGGTTGACCGCGAGCGTTCTGTCCCAGGTGTCGGGCCGGGCGCCGAGAAACGGCTCATGTATCTCGATCCCGGCGTTGTTGACCAGTACATCCAGCCGGCCGAACCCGTCGACAGCCGCGGCTACCAGCCGCTCGTGTTCCTTTAAGTCGCTGACGTCGGCGGGCAGCGCCAATGCCCTTCCGCCCGACGAACAAATGATGCGCACGACGTCTTCGGCCGTGCCGTCCGGGCGGGAGTTGTTGACCACGATCGAGGCGCCTTCGCGCGCCAGTCCCAAAGCAATGGCCCGTCCGATACCGCGGTTGCCGCCCGTCACGATAGCCACACGATCTTTCAATCTCATTTGACCTCCGCGATGCAGGTCCGATGCTCCGGCAGCGGCCTCAAGAACAACCAAAGGATCAGGAACGCGACCACGTGCAGGGAGCCGGCCAGAACAAACACGATTGTATAGGAGTATCGGGTCAGCAGGTAGCCCACGAGTTGAGCGAACAGCACGCCGCCGGCGCTCCCGGCAGTTCCCATCAGGCCCAACACGGAGCCGACCACCCTCTCCGGGAAAAGATCGGGAATCACGGCGGCGGTATTGACGAACCAGGAATAGACCACGAAAGCCATGACGGCAATGAGGGCAATGGCCATTGCCGCCGAGTGCGCCTGGCTGGTGAGCATGCCGAGCGGGGCAACGGCGGCGGCAACATAAAGAACGAGTGTGCGGGCGCGGACAGGCCTGTAACCGGCGCGAATCAGGCGGTCCGAAACCGCCCCGGCGAACATCCCGCCCAAAGTGCCACCTACGAATGGAATCCAGGCGAACAGGCCGATATCTTTCAGGCTGAATCCGCGTTCGGCTTTGAGGTAGTCAGGAATATAAAACAGGTAAAAATACCAGACTGGATCGGAGATAAATCGCGCGCAGACAAGGGCAAGCACGTTTCGATCTTTCAACAGGTCGACCCACCGTCGATGTGCGGACGCAGCGCCGCCACCCGTAGCTGCTGTCTTCTCATCCGATTCTTCTCGCAGTGCAGCCAGCTCTTCAGGCTTGATTCCCGCATGCTGCTCGGGCAGCCGATAGATCCAGAGCCATCCGACGGTCCACAACAAGCCCAAAGCCCCCGGGAGGATAAACGCCGAACGCCACCCGAAAACGAGCGTCAGGCCGGCGATCAGCGGCGGGGCGAGGACATTCCCCACCGAACTGCCGGAAGAGAATACGGCAATCGGGAGCCCGCGCTCCGCTTTGGGAAACCAGCGCGTGCATGCACGCAAGGCGGCAGGATAGTTCCCCGGCTCTCCGATGCCCAGTAGAAAACGGAAGACTCCCAGGCTCAGCGCACCCCGCGCCAGGCTGGTAAGCATGGTGCAGATCGACCACCACACAATGCAGGCTGCCATACCCATGCGCTCGCCAAAGCGGTCCACTAGCCTCCCGCCCACGGTATACATGACGGTATACGAGACCAGGAACGCAGAGACGACGTTCGAGTAATCCTTCTGGCTCAACCGGAAGGTTTCGCGCAGAAGCGGCGCAAGAATGGACAGGGTCTGGCGGTCGATCAGGTTGAGGATCGTGGACAGAGTCAGCCACCCGACGATCAGCCAGCGTAGTTTGCGATACTCCAAATTCAGCCCCATTGAGAGACTCCGCCTGGCGCTCGCGTCTGCGCATCGCCGACAATGCTCAATATGGTGCAGTGCGCGCGATTTCGCCAATTGAATTTTTTTTAATCAAGAGTCACTTATCGTGAAACTTATAGCGGCCGTCCTTTCCTGCGGCCGGTGCAGGCCTTCATCGCCACCGCGCGCGGCCTTAAGGAGAAAAGCCTGCGCATGCTTACGGCGCCCCGGAAGCCGAATCCAGTTTCGATTCAGGAAGAGTTAACCCGGATTATTCATGAGCAAAGCGCTCCGGCTTGACGGCATGGGCGAACAGAGCCGCGCGCGTCAGCAAGCGGGTGGTTTGCCAATATGACATTTCGTGCCACTCGCATGTCACAATCCGCTCCCTTAGAAGATGTGAAAAAATGCACTCTTGCAGGAGCGGTACAGCCGCCCCTGGGACCGCGCGCGTCTCGCGCGCATCACTCGGAAATTGCAAACCCAGAGGATTTGCGGACGGGACGTCCGCGGTCCCAGGGTTCGAAGTCTGTGCGCATTTTGCGGCCGTTTGACACATTTTTTCACACCTTCTTACGGTCGCGGCTCTGTAGGGTATGGCACGCATTGCCACAGTCCTTCATGAATAATCCGGGCTAACAGCCGTTCCTGTCATTTATAGCTCCACCTGCCAGCGGTCCTTGTACTGGGTGCTCCAAGGATGTTGCCTGAACTTGACATCCTTAAATATAGTGCTTAAGGTAACTTCAATCGCCGGCGCGAGGGTCTATACGGTGCGAGACCATCTGGGGGCAACCGCTCTGCTCTCGCGGAACTCCATTAAGATTGCCCCTCTGGTAGATTATGTGGCTCTGGAAGATGCAGCCATGGGATTCCAGGAGATGATGTCCGGTGCGTCGAGCCTGAAGGTGATGCTGGTGCGGGAAGCCGCATCAGACGCAGGTGCGGGGACCGCAATGCCCATCATGCCCCGCATCCCGATAGTCAAGGCGAGCTCCGCGGGGCGGCGGCCGGATTCGCACCGCTGATTGGAGAGGGGGTCTGAACGCATGCAGACTGGGTCAAGCCGCCATGGGGGCGCTATGCAACTGGCCGAATTGTTCTCTCCGGATGAAGTAGTGAAGATTCGCCTGGCCAGGCAAATCGGCATCAGGCATGCGATTGTCATCACGCGGCCGTCACTGGACCGTGTCGGGCGCCGTCATTACCTGGCGACCCTCCAGCAGATCAAGGCCGATCTCGAGGCTGCCGGGATGATTTTCGCCGGTGTTGAAAGCCATCCCGTTACGGCGGAAAAAACTAAGCTCGGCCTTCCCGGCCGGGACGAAGAGATCGAAAACTATATCGCCGCCATCCAGGCGCTCGGCCAGATCGACGTTCCGCTGATCTGCTACAACTGGATGGCGGGGATCGGCTGGTATCGCACCAAGGCGGACGTACCAGCGCGCGGCGGGGCGCTGACCAGCGAATTCGACCTCGAGGATGCTGAAAAGCACGGTTTCACCGAATGGGGCACAGTTAGCGAGGAGAGAGTTTGGAGCAATCTGGAGTACTTCCTTGCCGCAGTGATCCCGGCCGCCGAACAGGTTGACGTGAAAATGGCTCTACACCCTGATGATCCACCGATCTCCCCGCTCAGAGGAATTGGGCGCATCCTCACCAATGCTGCGGCCTTTCGCCGCATTTTAGAGCTGTCGCCCAGCACCGTCAACGGCATCACATTCTGCCAGGCAAATTTCAAGCTGATGCGCGAAGATATCGTGGCGCTGATCCGTGAATGGACAACGCAAAAGAAGATCTTCTTCGTTCACTTTCGCGACGTGGAAGGTACGCGCGCGCACTTCCGCGAGACTTTCCATGATGAAGGCCCGACTGACATGCCACAGATGCTGCGCATCTACCACGAATGCGGCTTCGAAGGCCCCATCCGTCCCGATCATGCCCCCACCCTGGAAGGGGAGACGCAGGATATTCCCGGATACTCCATTGGCGGCAAATTGTTCGCGGTCGGTTACATGAAAGGCGCCATGGATGCCTTGGGCATTCCCTACCTTTAACCCGCATTTCTCACCAGCTTTCTACTGCGGCGGCGGATCCGGGCATATCTACTGCGTTGCGCTCGGTCGGGCGCCTCGACGTACTGTCGAGTACGCCTGCGGCGCCCTCCGGTCGCGCGCCTTGTATCTATGCCCGTCTGCGCCGCCTCGCTACGAAATCTGGTGAGAAATGCGTGTTAATTCACTGCCATAATCCATCGTCCAGTCCTGGAAGACGGTGCAATGAATGCGAGTGCGGAGCACAAATCGCGTTGTGAGCTGCATTTCTCAGCCGCCGTCTGATTTTCTCCTGGTGAATGATCGTTGAGAACAATTGAATTGCTTTACATGCAGCTCGAAAATAACATCCGGTTAAAATGCATCCATTTCAGACCTACGCTGAAAGGAGAAACGGGAGTGCACACACCTAAAATCATAATCGCAGTTCTGATATGTTTTTTGCTGGCACTGCCACTTAACGCGCAGACCACGAGCAGTGGAACAATCACGGGTACCGTCCTCGACCCTAAAGGTGGTCTAGTGCCAAATGCCACGGTCACGGCTACGGATGTAGACCGCAACAGTTCCGTATCAACCGCTACCGGTGACACCGGCATTTTCGTGTTTCAACGCCTGCTGCCTTCCCGTTACACCTTGACCGTGGAAAAGGCGGGCTTCAAAAAATTTGTTCAGCGCGACCTGATCCTGAATATCGGCGACCGGCTTTCGCTCGGCAATGTCACCTTGCAGATTGGTGGCATTGAGCAGACGGTGGAAGTTGTCGCGCAGGGCGTGCAACTGCAAACCGAGAGCGCAGAGCGGGCGCGCACCATCATAGGAACGCAGCTTCAGAACATCGAAGTGGATGGCCGCAGCGCGCTTTCTCTGATGCGCACGATGCCGGGCATCGTCTTTAACATGGATACTTCCCGCGCGAAGAACAGGATGGAAAACATCTTCATCAACGGCGCGCGTATGAACTCGCTGAACGCCACGCTGAACGGCACCAGCGTCACCGGCACGGGGGACAACACCAAGCTGATGGCGACCGTCAGCATGGACTCGCTGCAGGAATTTAAGGTCCTGGCCAGCAACTATCAGGCCGAATATGGCAAGGCCGCTGGCGGCACCATCATGATGGTAACCAAGAGCGGCGGGGAACAGTTTCACGGGAGCGCCTACTGGTACTACCGTGACAAAGGCATGAATGCCAACGAATGGATCAGGAATAGGGACGGCCTTGCCAAGAATAATTACCACTTCAATTACATGGGCTATACCGTTGGCGGCCCGGTTTATATTCCAGGAAAATTCAATACCAATAAGGACAAGCTTTACTTCTTCTGGAGCGAGGAGTACCAACGCCAGCTGATCCCAGAAGGCATCAGGCGCATCACCGTCCCCACCGCGCTCGAGCGCGCCGGTGATTTTTCGCAGAGCGTTACCAAGAACACGGCTTACGGGGGGACCCCGGATGCGCTATATATTCATGATCCGCTCTCTGCGGACCGTGTGTGCAGCGCAAGCCACACCGCCGGTTGCTTCGCGGACGGCGGCGTGATCGGCAAAATCCCTGCAAACCGCCAATATGCGCCAGGAATTGCCCTCCTGAGCCTTTTCCCTAAGCCCAATGTGACGGGACAAAAGGGGTACAACTACCAGTCTGCGGTCTCAAGCTCGAATCCCCGCCACGAGCAGCTCTTGCGGATGGATGTCAATCTTAGTTCGAGGTGGCGGCTATTCGGCAGCTACACGCACCTTGCACAGGATGTCGAGACGGGAGCCTACGGTCCCCAGGGATATGCCCTGACACCCAATTTCCCTTTCCTGTCGGGAGGAGCTGCCCAGTACGATCATCCGGGCTATTCGCTGTCCTTCAACCTTAGTACGTCCATCAATCCCGCGACGGTGAACGAGGTGACGTACGGCCAGACCAACCACAATGTGACGGTTCTTCCCTCGATTTCCACCGACGTAACGAGGGCAGGAACGGGTCTGGTGGGCCCAAAAGCATTTCCAACTTTCTATGGGCCCTACGCCGACTGGATTCCTCTGTTTTCTTTCGGCGGCAGCAGGATCAATAGCCCCGCGTCCATGGCCACGTCCGGACAGTTCGCGCCCTTCAACACCTACAACACTACGATTGAATTCGCGGATAACTTCAGCAAGGTCTGGAGGAACCATCTTATCAAGGCGGGCGCCTACGTGCAGCGCAATCGCAAGAACCAGTCGGCGTTTTTGGCATCGGGCGGATCCTATGATTTCGGCGACTCGTCGAGCAATCCGCTCGACACCGGCTTTGGTTTTGCAAACGCGGCGGCGGGCGTGTTCACCAGCTTTACGCAGGCCTCGAATTACCTCATGGGCGAATATCGCTACACCAACTTTGAAATGTACGTCCAGGACACGTGGAAGGTGAGCCGGCGGCTCACCCTCGATTTTGGCGTCCGCACCTACTTGATCCAGCCAACCTACGATCAAATGCTGCAAACCTCAACCTTCTGGGTCAACAAATACGATCCAACCCAGGCAGTGCAGCTCTTCTGGCCATGCTGGGACGCGAGTGGAAACAGGATCGGGGTGAATCGAAAGGATTGCAGCGCCAGCGCCCCAGGAGCAATTACCACTACCCAGTATCTTCCCAACCCAGCGAGTCTCTACATCGGGAGAGTCGTCCCCAACTCGGGCAACGTGACGAATGGCATCTTGCCGGCGGGCGTAGGCATAAATAAATACCTGATGCGCATGCCGCCGCTGCTCTGGGCGCCGCGTATCGGCTTCGCAATTGACCTGACGGGTCGTGGGAACCTGGTATTCCGCGCCGGCGGAGGCGTCTTCTACGACCGATTTCAGGGCAACGAAGTCTTCAACACCATTACCAATCCGCCCTCGGTTTACACCCCTCGGGTAGTGAACGGATTGGTTCAAGACCTCAGCTTGGCCACCGCCTCACTTGCACCGAGTGATCTCACGGCGATGAGCTATTCCGGCAAGATTCCCACGATTTATAACTATAGTGCTGGCATTCAGGCCAAACTGCCCCTTGCCATGACTGTGGATGTTGCCTACGTGGGCTCGCTGGGGCGCAAGATGCTGTACAACACGAACATTAACGGGGCCCCTTACGGAGCGGCCTTCAAGGCGGAAAACCAGGACCCTAACAAGTGGGGTTACGGAGTGACACCCACCCCTGGGACCGACGGCATGTTCGACGGTTCCAAGGCTTACGATTCGAACTTCCTCCGCCCTCTATTTGGCCACGGGAACATCACGATTGAGGGATTTGGGGCGACTTCGAATTACAACTCCATGCAGGTTGCCCTGGACCGGCGCTTCGCGAAGTCTCTGTTCCTGGGCGTTGCCTACACGTGGGGCAGGTGCTTGACCACGGCAAGCACCGATGGTGACGGTGGCCGCATCGACGGCTTGACGCGGGCTGCAAACTACGGCCCATGCAGTTACGACGTCAACCAGAACTTGACGTTCAACTATGTTTATCAGCTTCCGGGAGTCACGGGTCACGGAAGGCTGGACAACAAGGTCACACGGTCGCTCCTGAACGGCTGGCAGGTTTCCGGCATCACGGTCTTCCGGAGTGGCATGCCCATTACTCCGGGATTCAGCATTTCGGGAGTCAGCTCCGTCAATCTTACCGGCTCAGGAGCATATGGGGCACGGGTGAAACTCGTCGGTGATCCCCTGTCGGGCACTTCCGACGATCCGTACAATCGCCTGAGCGCTGCCGCTTTTGCACCTCCCACCAGGCCGAGCATTGGCATCGAGTCCCCTGTCAACTATATCAGGGGGCCAGGTATCAACAACTGGGATATGTCTTTGCAGAAAAATGTGCCCTTAAAGGAAAAAGCTCACCTGCAAATCCGGGTAGATGCGTTTAATGTATTCAACAAGACGCAGTTCAGCGGTTACAACTCCGGGATCAACTTTACATGCGGTGGCGTGAATTGCGCAACATGGACGGCGACGAACCTGCCCTATGATTCCACCGGGAAGCTCGTCAACAAGACGGGATTTGGAGCCGTTTCCGGCGTCCGGTCTCCGCGGGTCCTGCAAATTGTAGCCCGCTTCGTATTCTGAGCAGCACTGCGGAGGGGGCGGCCTTCGTGCTGTCCCCTTCGGTAACATCATTCCAGTGCATAGGGAGGAACGATGCAAAGCTTGTCACGCCTTCGGATTTTCCTGTTCATCTCTGTTGTTATTCTTGGCTTATCATCCCGCGACCGGGTTGCCGGACAAGGAAATTCGCCGGGTCAGGCGGAGAAGGCGGGAGTCTACGTCGTTCCCTTTTCGCACCTCGACCTGTTCTGGGCCGGGACGCGCGAGGAATGTCTCAGCCGCGGCGACCGCATCATCGCGAAGGCGATTCAACTTGGACAGCAATACCCGGAAGCACGTTACCTTCTGGAAGACGAGGTGTTTGTAGCCAACTATGTTGAAACCCATCGCGGCACTCCGGAGCTGGAACAATTCAAGCGCCTGGTAAAAGAAGGGCGTATCGAGATCGGGCCCAAGTGGGCGGGCATATATCAGAACTTGCCGCGGGGTGAAGCCCTGGCACGGAATCTTCTCTATGGGAAGCAGTATGCCCGCACTGTTTTCGGTGTGGATCCGCACGTCGCTCACCTGGGTGACCTCCCCGGTTACACCTCGCAGTTTCCACAGATCATGAGCAAGTCCGGGGTGTCCTACATGGTGATGACGCGCATGGGCCCGCCCGACAAGTCGCTATTCCGCTGGAAGTCTCCTGATGGGTCGAGCGCTTTGGTCTGGTATTCCACAAAGGGGTATGGCTGGGGGGTAGGCCTCGGACTGCACCGCGATCTGGACGAGAAGCGCTTCGATCGGATCGCGGGGGAACTTAAAGAAGTTCAAAACACAGCGAACGGGCCAGTGTATCTGGGCTGGGGGACGGATCTGTGGGCGCCGAGCGAGAAGGTAGTGCAAAACATCTCCGTTCTGAACCGGAGCCTCTCACCCTGGACATTTCGCCTGGCAACTCCCGGCGAGTATTTCGGGGCGGCTTCCAAAGTTAAGGATGTTCCGGAGCTTTCGGGAGAAATCCCGTCCTCATGGTCCAACCTTCTGACCACCTATTTTCTCCTGTGGCCGCCGGTGATCAAGGGCACAGATATAATGCTCGCCGCCGAGAAATTTGCCGCGGTCAATTACGCGCTGGGCTACACGGACTACCCGCAGCAGGAATTCGATTCGTTGTGGAAACATCTCCTGGAGGCAATGGACCATAATGCCTTTGGTCAAGGCGGCGTGGTCGGGGACAGGCGGAATCTCGAGTATTCGAATGAAGCCATCACGCGCGGCGGCGCCATCCTGCGCGACATGCTGCGCAATATCGCCGAGCGGGTCCGCCAGCCTTTCCCGGTCAGCACTGCCATCGTGGTTTTCAATCCGATGAGTTGGACTCGCGACGATGTGGTGGACACGCACCTCAGCCT
>Ga0315284_10003854_pt1 | contig 21311 bp, 12 predicted proteins | sample YL17G09_16_MG_FD_203696 | JGI IMG/M metagenome (GOLD analysis project Ga0315284, IMG submission 203696) | Sediment microbial communities from Yellowstone Lake, YNP, Wyoming, USA - YL17G09_16 | ecosystem: Environmental > Aquatic > Freshwater > Lake > Sediment | place: USA: Wyoming | collected...
TAATACCGGGGATCAATAGTCCCGGTTTTATAGATAATGAAAATTTCCTCCCTTTTCCCAGCTTAATATTAGTTGTCTGAACTTCCTTTTTTTGCTTACCAGAAATCTGGAAACCTTTATATTTCAGAAACCACTTGATTATTATATCAAGATTAACAAGAACTGGTTTCACCTGTTCAGGATCAAAATCTTTTAGATGGGTACCAAAAGTCGATAAACTGTTCAGACCGTGCATTGAGGCTACAATATGCGAAGGGACCTTTCCTTCCTTGTTCAGTTTATCAATGATCCCTTGTAACGGTTCGGTCTTCCGCGGTCTTTTAAGTTCGCATTCGCAAAGATCTTCAACGATAACTTCCAGGCATCTTCTTGAATAGAGCATGATGACATTTGGATCATCAGTCCTAATCAATTGCCCCAGTTCTTTCTCAAGTTCAAGAAACTTACCTCCGAGAGATTCATGAAGTTTCTCAAGTTCTTTTATTTCTGCTGACCAGATTGCCATGATAGTGGTTCATTGTGATAAAGTTATGAAAGACTTTGACACAAGTCAAATAAAATAAAGTGGGTGAACTTTAACAATACCGCTTTTGCTAAAGCAAAAAGCCCCCGGAGCTGATTTCCGAGGGCTGATACTGTAAATGTTTCTGATTCCTGATTAAAATTTAGTTTTTCTTTTGATTGGCATGGTAACCATCATAAGCCTTATGTCCTGTTCTTTTGTACTTATCCCAGTAACGATCGTCATTTTTTAGGTTTTTAAATGCGGGATCAACTTTCAACCATGGCATTTCCGCACTTCGGTTTTGACAAGCTTTTTCAAGCCAGTAAAATGCAGAATCCGCCTCTCCGATTCTGCTATAGTACCAACCGATAAAGTAATCTGGACTCCTGGCAGTTGTTTCTTTGCTTTTATTTATAAGCTGATTAATAATAGTCTGTGCTTGATGAGGATTTTTTGTTTTACTATATGCAAACGCCAGACAGGCTTGAAATCTTGGCACTAACATTTCCGGTACGTTATTTTTAAGCGCCGTTTCCAGGTAAAATCTTGCTGAATCATATTCTTCCATCCAAATGAAGCATTCTCCTATCCTCCTATGATCTGGATTTCGCCGTGATTTCAGGTAATTTCCAATAGTACTAATAGCCTCTTTTTTATTGCCTGATAATATTAACGTTCTTACCAACACCATGGTAGGATCAATAAATTCTGATTCAAAAGCTTTCGTTAAGAAGAATACTGCTTTTTCCAGCTGATTCATCTTTAAAAAGAACTCACCCACTGTGACATAATATTCAGATTTGTTTGGAGCCAGCTCAAAAACTTTCAAATATTCTTTTTCAGCTTTGATATAATCCCATTGACCCCATTCTTTAATGTTAGCCATAGTAAAATGAGCCTGAGAATTATTTTGATCCAATTCCAGGGCTTTTTCAATGAAAGGTAATGCCTCCATGGCTGCTACCGACATTTCTTTATTCCCGGAAAATCCACCAGGATATAATGAAAATAAACCTGCCCATGCATATGCATCAGCATAATTCGGATCTAAGTCAATTGCTTTCAAAGCTAAATTCATTCTTTTTACTAAGTATTGATCCGTTACATTAAAATTCGGATCTCCCAGGGCTTTGTAATGGCTAATTATTGCCTGCTGCAATGAATCATATGCTTCCTGATTGTTAGTTGGTCTTTTAAGTATGTCCTGTTTTTCAGGAACTGTTAAAAATGCATTTACATGAGAAGCAATCTGTAAAGCAATATCTGATTGTATGTAAATTATATCTTTATAAAGCTCATAATAATCATTTTGCCAAAGATATTTATCGCTTTTAGGTTCGATCAGACTTACTGTTATTTTTAAAGAATCTCCAATTCTCTGATAGGTGCCATCCAAAATATAGTTCACCTTTTTTTCATTGGCAATTTTTAGAATGTTTTTATTGGGTTTTTTATAGATCATGATAGAAGCAAATGGAACAACTCTGTCAATGGATTTAATTTTATACAGATGGTTAATGATTTCATTTGTCAAAGCATCACACCTTTGCTCCTGATTTATATCTTCACTCAGATTAAGAAATGGCAATACAGCAATGGACTTTTCGACCTCTTTTGTTTGTTTGTCACTTCCGATGATATTAGTAAAGAACAAAACTGCAACCGCCATAACAATAAAAAACAATATTCCGGAGAGTAAAACAATCAACCTTTTCTTTGGAATCAGTATACTTTTTTTTAATTCCTCAGTACCTTCTATCTCATGCTTTATCTCTTCAGCCGGTTTAGCTTTAATATCTGTCCCGGACTCCTTATGTTTCAGATACCACAATTCCTTCCGGAATGGCGGTGTTAATAACTTCAGGATAGATCCACAGGTCATATTCGTTTTTATATTTTGTTCCTTTTAATGCAATTCTTACCCGTAGCTTTTCAGCTTCCTTAAAACTGTTCAGCGGGAATGAAATTTCACCTATCGAATTCACCATGCCCCGGGCAATGAAAGCCAAGGTAATTTTACCGCCGGTTAATATCTCTCCATCCCCCTTAACTACTTCCCATTCTACTTCCGCATCCCTGAAATCCTTTTTTCCATAATGGGCAATCTCGATATCCCCTGAAAATCTCTCACCGCTTGTCCAGGTATATTTTTCCATTTTGAGAAGGGGGACCACTTCGCTGCAGAACCGGGTCCATTCTTCCGGAGTGATCAGCCCTTTCGGTTCCATTAAATCATTCAGGATGCCTACCAGGGCTGTACCTTGCCCCGGATAATCCTGTATATCAAGTAATTGGAAACCTGTCATGTCAGGGATTCTTAAGGCAGCTTCGATATCTTCCCTGTAACAGATCACAGCCAGTTTCCCCGATGCTTTTACAAAATCATCAGCCTGATCCAGCATGTTTGCTTTCGTTAACCTTTCCCTGAATATTTCAAAATTTCTGGCGCGGGTTACACCGGTAAACTTCGGGATATCCTTGAAATCAGGAGAAACCTGATACTGCCCGACTTCATGGCTGATCAAGGGGACATTATGCTTTTCTAAAGCTATTGTATAATTATGCTTTGTTGATGGAGGGAAATATTCTATATGCGGTTTTTCTACTGGGACCAAATGGGTGGCAAAAGAGCCTCTTATGCCATACCTGGGTGATGATCTGGCAGAAACCCAGAAGTCATCACCTTCAGCAAAACTCGGATTTAAAGTCATATTGTTGCTTCCCTGTGCATACAACCTCCCGGGATCAATTTCCTTAAAGGTTGCCACCAGATCGAACATGTCCTGATTCCTGCCCAGTTCATTTCCCAGTGTAAACATGGTAAATGAGGGATGGTTTCCAAAATATTTAAGAATTAATTCTCCTTCTCTTTGTAAGTATTCTTTGAGAGTCATATTTATCTTAAAGGTATCCGCATTAAGGAAAACGCTGCTTAGCATTTTGGAAATACTATCATTATGGAATCTTCTGCTGTTCATTTCATCATTTTGGTTCGGAAGTTCAGGTTGAAGGTATACCCCCGTTTCATCTGCTGCCATTAATGCCACTTGGGGAGGGAACCAGGAATGGAAACGCCAGTGGTTGATGCCATATGATTTCAATTGTTTGAACAGTCGCAGCCAGGACTCTTTGTCCATCGGAGGGTATCCGGTAAGTGGATAATTGGCACAGTCAACCCGGCCTCTTAAAAATACCCTTTCCCCATTAATAAAAATAAATTTCCCATCACGTTTGAATTCCCGCATCCCGAAATCCACCCTTTCTGAGCTGTTGTATTTTTCTTTTCCAACCCATGCAGATAATGTCAGATTCAGCTGAATCAATGCCGGATTAAATTCATCCCATAAGGGTGTTTTTTTGTTGAAATGGTAAATAAATTCCACAACTTCATTGTCTTTGATTCCTTTTATTTTTTTATTCAGGGTTTTAAACTTAATGGGTTTTTCAGTATTCCGGCTTTCAGTGCTGACTTGAAGATTTCCATCGGCTTTTCCGGTTGTACTATTTCCGATTGTCGCAACAATCTTCACACAATTGCTTTTAATATCAGGATACACCTTGAGCTCATCAATCCACACCGGATCGGTGACTTGTAATTCTATTCTGCCAACAATTCCATTCCAGTTTGTTTGTCCCTTTTCACTTATAGCAAATGAATCACCCACCGGGGGCAGTCTCGAGTTATCCACCAGAACCGTTATCAGGTGCTTCCCCGGCTTGACGGCTTTTGTGAGGTTAAAATACTGGGGAGCACTCAGGGTGTTTTCGTACCCGCAATGAATATCGTCAAACCAGACATGGGTATCCTTTGTCCGCTCAAGAAGAAGTCTGAAATTTTTCCCTGCCCAACTTTCAGGGATTTCTACCTCCCTTTGGTACCATGCCGCACCCTTAAAGTACCATACCCGCGAAAGCCGGTCAACAGCCTTTTCATCGAGGAAAGTCCCTTTTTTATTCTCATCGGTTGTACCAGGAAGACGGATGGAATCGCTTAACAGCTTTTTGAACCATTTTCCCTCTATCCCAACATTGTCAGGATCAATCTGGAAATTCCAGTTTCCTGATAAGTTCAGTATTTCTGTATGTTCTTTATAAGCCTGGTGGCAGCCTGCTGTTATTATCAACAGGATACCAAGACCATACAATAAAAGTCGCATAATTTTATTTTATTAAATTTTAAACATTTTTGTTTCCCGATATAAAATCTGTCCATTAGTTTTCAATCCTCTCCGACATCAGCCTTGTTGCCGCAGAATCGCATTTAAGCCTGTAAAAATCAACCTTAGCCACATTTTCTTTATTCTTTACAAGGTTTCTGGCTTCATTCACAACTTCTTTATAATTATTAATTTCTGTCAAAGAAATAATTTAGCAACAGCGACCATTACCACCGATAAAAAAAGAAGTACTAATCCAGTTTTCATCTTCTGCTGTGCTTTTTGGGGTGCATTTTTCCACTCACCTGTAATCCATCCCCATAAATTGCCTACAGCTACAGTACAAGACATTAAAATCAACCAGCTAATAGTGGTTCCCAGTTTACCTAGATTTGATGCCCCTGCACCATAGAGAGTGATACAGAAGAACCACAAAAAACCCATTAGTATGGCCCAGGAAAAATTACTTGTCGTTACCTTATACTTAACTATTGATTTATTCCTGAAAAACAGATAAAAACAATATAACACATAAGGAATGAGGGCTCCAAAAAGAGTAACTGCCCAAACGGCGTTATATGCTCTGAAAGAACTTAGAACTCCAGACAGGTTTGTCTTCGCTAAGTCAGCTATAGGCATACCCATTACAAGAGAAATATTGAGCATCGAGCTGAAAATTCCAGAAACTATGCAGACAACAAGTACTATTTTATAAGAAGCCTTGCGTTTATCCAGGTCATCATCATTTCCTTTAGACCTTGACCTTAATATTCCGGCATTACTGCAATAAATTACACCTATGACAGTAACTACCATTGCAGTTAAGAGGATACCGCCACCTGGGGTTAAAATACTTTCCGGACTTAACATCAGCATTGGAACCAGGGAACCAGTAATTGATATAATCCCAATCATGAGGGAATTGCCCAATGAGAGACCGGCGAGATGTAATCCCAATCCGAAGGTGACTGAACCAATACCATACAACATTCCGGCAAACAGAGTTTTTAACATCACTGAGCTGCCAGCCTGTTTATAAATATCAAACAGGGAGGGAACAGAAATAAATGCAGTAATAACAGGTAAAAACAACAGGGCGATCAATGCATAAACAAACCAGGTGTTTTCCCATTCCCAATGTTTAATCCTTTTGGTTGGAACTGCGAAACTCCCGTTAAACATTCCGGCAATTACTGATGAAATTATTCCTATTATCATAATATTTGTATTGCAAATTTTGGACTAAAAAAGCTTCGACATATTTATCTCTCCCGCTTCTTTGCCAGCTTTAATTGACAAAATTGACTCATCAACGTTCTCAACCAAACTTCTGGCAGTTTTATACAATGCAATTACATTTTCTATGGGAGTTCCTACCTGAATAGCATGGGAAGGACCCAGAAAAAGTCCTCCTTTCGGAAATAGCCTCTTCCGGCGTTCCACTTCTTTAACCACATCATCCACACTACCAAACGCCAGTGTACTTTGAACACAAACACTTCCGCAAAAGATTAGTTTGTTGCCAAAGTCGTTTTTTAAAACCTCAACATCCATTTCCGGTGTGGTCGGTTGTACTACATCATAAACATCAAGGCCAAGCTCAATTAACCGGGGCAAGAATGCTCTGACGCAGCCGCACATGTGCATCATGGTTCTGGCATCGTATTTATGAGCCATTTCAAAATATTTTTTAAACTTCGGGGAAAAGTGCTTTTCAAAAATATCAAAGTCTATTACCTGAGAAATCTGTGTTCCCAGATCCTCACCTATATGAGTAAAATCAACTAACCCTTCAGCTGCTTGCAACACATGTTCATGCATATCATAATAAAACTGAAACCGAGCATTCATTATTTCAAGATAAACAGGGTCATCAGTTATAAGGTCAATCAGCACCTGTTCAGTTCCTCTGGCCCGTGCAATGCTGTTAATAAAATCCATATCGCCGGCTGTACCAAAACACACTGCATACCCTTGATCTGCAATTTTTTGGCATTGTTGTTTAACGGTCGAATAATCAAACCAGTCGGCGGTCGGAAAATGGGAACGATCCAGATTATTAACTGAATGAATATTTGCAAATGGCAGATAACTGGCTTCCAGGTATTTCCCTCCTTCAAACTCAGCATATTTATAACGTTCACCCCAGTAACCTTCGACACTCCCGTCTTCAAATTTCCTTAATTCAGGTCCAATATAAATGGGATCGACATATCGAAAGTCATCACCAACAACCCTTAATAGCTGTTCCATGTTTTTTATCCCAAAATAGTCCATAATCATTTGATTAATTTCAGGAGTCCCCTCATGCTTTACCGGGATCCGATCATAACCCGTTCGGTTAAATGCCCCTAAAACTCTTTCCCTTGAATTCATGTGTATTAATATAAAGTACTTTGTATATGACTTGCTTCTGTTTATTATTCAAGCAACCAACTTATTTTAAGCTGGTTCTGACAAGATCTACAAATTAACTCAAGTTGCTACCTTCAGCAACCATGCATATCTGTCCATTATTTTTCAATCCTCTCCGACATCAGCCTTGTTGCCGCAGAATCGCATTTGAGCCTGTAAAACTCAATCTTAGCTGCATATTCTTTATTCTTTGCAAGGTTTCTGGCTTCATTAACATCTTCTTTATAATTATATAATTCGATTAATCCAGGATTGTCTTCATATCGGATAAATTTCCAGGAATCGTCTCGGTAGCATTCGGTTTTCGGGAGAAGCGGATTGTTTTCCAACCTGTGTTCGCAAAAAACTGACGTCCGCCAATTATTAGGAGTACCGCTATAAAAACCGGTCAGGCTTCTGCCCTGGTATCTCCGAGGAATATCAACACCTGCCAGATCCAGAATGGTGGGAGTAATATCGATGTTCAGAACCATTTCGTCAATAATCCTGCCCTGCTTTGAATCGGCCTGCCTTGGGTCGTATATGAACATGGGCACCTTTATGGATTGCTCATACATGAGCCATTTGTCGGCATATCCTCTATCGCCTAAAAAATAGCCATTATCACTCATGAAAATTATAACAGTTTTATCAGCCAGGCCTTCCTCCCTCAAGGTTTTCTGAATTCTTCCAATAACACTGTCGACTCCACTAATCATTCTGTAATATCCTTTAACCATTTTCTGGTATTTCTCTGGTGTATCAAACCTCCAGTACCATCTTTCCCTGTTCATAGTGGTTTTAAGATATTCAGGCAATGCTTCAAAAAAAGCAGGATCTGCTGTTTCGGGAACAGGAATAACAACATCTTGATACAAACTATCACAATACTCTGGCCAGAAATATTGTTCCTTTGCCCCGTCGTCGGCATGGGGTGACCAGAATGAAAGAGACAGGCAGAAAGGCTGCCCTTTGGACGATTTTATAAAATCAATAGCATGGTTCCCATTAATATCGGCAAGATGTACATTTTTACCTCCGATTTCCTTAATGTATGGCCAAAACGTTTTTACACTGGTACTGAACATTGAATCTTCAATGCCTTCATTTACCTTAACACCGAATTTGCCGACAAATCCAGTCCTGTATCCGGCTTTTCTCAACAGATAAGGATAACTTTCAAGCATGTACCTGTTATCCACCGGGGGTTTTCCAAAGGTAAAATCATGAGTCCGTTCATATAAACCGGTAAATAGTGATGCGCGGCTTGCGGCAGAGATTGGGGTAGTAACAAATGCATTCCTGAACCAGATTCCGGAGTGTGCCAGCCTGTCCAGATTGGGTGTTTTTATGATCGGATTTCCGGCGTAACCCACAGCATCCCACCGCTGGTCGTCGGTGAGTATAAATATAATATTGGGTTTCCTTTCGCTAACATCCTTAGAACCGGTTTTAATTCCACTTTTGCAGGCCGGTAAAAATCTTGTAATTACTATTATTGCTGCTATTACAATTAACTTTCTCATTTTAATAAACTTTTTGCTTAGGTGATTGAACTATACCTTCTCCGCGCTCAAAAGCACTGTATCCGATTATTTTTTCATCGTTAAGCTTTAAATCCCATTTTTTAAGATAATATTCACGTCGTTGAAAATCTTTATCCCCAATCTTCTTTAAAGATTTATCCAACTTTTTATTTAGTTCTTTCTGAAGATCTGCATATTCAGCCTTCCCAACAAGATTATTCATTTGATACTTATCATTTAAATTATCGAACATCATTTCGGGGCCTTCCGGTGAGCAAATGTATGTGTATTGTTTTGTTCGTATTCCTCTGTATTCGCTCATGTTATATTCATTACCAAAGGGACAAATATTCATTACCAATGCTGCTCTGTCTGCGTTCGGATCCGGTGATTTAACAAGACGAGAAAGATCTTCTCCTTCAACTGATTTGGGAATTTTAATATTTGCCAGACCCAATAAGGTTGGAAGAATATCGGTAGTAGTTAGCGGAGCGTTGACAACTATACCTTTCTCATTATCAGTAGATGGTGTTTTAATAAGAAAAGGTATATGAATTGATTCATCCCACGCTGCTTGCTTACTTCTCGGACGCATACCATGAGCACCCATCATCTCACCGTGATCTGATGTAAAAACAACCACCGTATTTTTCATTAATCCCAATTCCCCGATCTTTTTAATCAATTCCCCAATTGCTTTGTCGGTAGCTGTGCAATGTGCATAGTAACCATTTAATTCTTCTCTTACATTATTAATTAGCCCGTCAGGCACATTCGGAGCGGTTTTAATTTCTGATTCGGGATATAAATCCCGGTATTCAGCCGGAGCAGTAGCATGGGGGAAATGAGGTGTTTCAATTGAAACAAATAATAAAAAAGATTTACTGCTGCCCGCATGTTCACTTATGTATTTTTGAGCATCTTTCGATATGGCAAATGGAGAATATTCCTCCCAGTATTTCATTTCCGGAGAATTGTTTTCATAATAGGGCATTTTATTGTATTCATGTGAACATTCCAGTGCCTTCCAGTAATCAAATCCCTGACGCCGTTCGGGACTTACATTATTTAATCGTCCATGTCCATCAAGGTGCCATTTTCCAATATATGCAGTGTTGTAACCCGCCGACTTAAAAATTTCGGCCATACACAATTCTTCCGATGGAAGATAAAGATCATTCAGAAACATACCGGTTGAAGTTGGATACCGGCCTGTAAGCAGTGAAGCCCGGTAAGGTGTAGAAACCGGGCATACCGAAACTGCGTTTGCAAAACTTACTGCTTCTTGCGCAAACCGGTCGATATTCGGGGTCTTTACGTTCGGGTCGCCTGTATAACCAAAAGCAGATGCCCGCCATTGATCGGTAAGAATATAAATTATGTTAGGTTTTTGCGCTTTGGTACGGACAATGAAAAATAAACAAACCAGTACTGCTAAAAAAAATCGCTTCATAGTTGTTATGTTCTTAGTTATTAACTGATTGAAATGGCATTTTTTCATCTGAAGAAACTGTAATTAAATATTCCCCTTTGCCAAGTTCAAATTTCCCGGTTTGTAAATTCTCTATTTTTTCGGGATTGAAATTCTTGTTACCTGATTTGATCGTAATCTTTTGTGACTGACTGATTGGCAAAATTACACCTGCACTGCTTTTTGCAGGAATAATTATTTCGTATTCCACTGTGCCCGGCTGGAGCTTCTTCCAGTTTGAAATAATTTTGCCCAAAGGAGAATAATATGTACAATTTACATATTCCAATCCTGCGGGAGTGGACGGACCTAAAATGAATTTTTTGAAACCAGGATTTTCAGGGTCAGGCCTTATTCCTGCCAGCCTACGGTAGAACCATTCCGTTACTGTTCCGAACATGGGATGACAATTGGAAAATGTATTATCGCTTTCCTTCCAGGTCTCCCAAATGGTAGTTGCTCCATTATCAATCATAAAACCCCAGCCAGGGAAAACTGTACTGTTTACAATATTATAAACTGTGTCGGCAGAAATATTTTCAGAAAGTGTTTCAAGGACATACTTGGTTCCAAAAATTCCGGTGTTAAAATGTCCGGATGGAGCATTAAGAACTGCCCTTAATAATGAATCTTTGGCTGCGTTTATATCATTTGCAGGAATAATTCCGTGATAAAGTAATGTGGAAAACAAAGTTTGCCTGTTTATTTTCCCTGCCACCGGTTTATCCCAGAATTCAGTTTGTATCAGGTCCTTCAGTTTTTCAGATAATTCAGCATATTTCTGTTCATTTTCCAGATCACTCATAACAGAGGCAAATTTTTGCATAATCCGGGCACATTGTAAATAATGAGCTGTACCTGTTAACTGCACAGGAACTGGTTCCATTGATTCATGGTCACTTAACCCTTTATCAACAATTCCATCCGGATGGATTCTTGCCGCCTTGTCCATCCATTTTTTATCCAGTTCATAAAGTTCTTCTATTATTTCTTTATCGTTGTAATACAGGTAAAGGTAATACTGAGTGATAAGAAAAGCTGATTCCCAGCTTATTCCGCAGTATTTGATACCGGTATAAGGAGCGGTATCAATAAACAACGAATCATTCATGGCATCCACCCAATCGTAAATGGTTTTCCGGTAGAATGACTGCATGTCAAAATTGTAGATAAACGATTCACAGGTGGCATTTAAATCTCCCCCATAGCCGAATTTTTCCCTTGCAGGACAATCAGACTGGACGCTGACAAGGTTTCCAAGAAAAGTTCTTACTGTGGCTTCCTGAATTGAATTCAGCAGTTCGGAAGAACAGGAAAAGCTGTTTTTATTGTCAACATTTGTATGAATAAAAAGCCCTTGAATATCAGAAACCGAAGGTTTATAATCCAATCCTTTAATTTCCATGTACCTGTAAGTATGATAAGTAAAATCAGGAATGAACCACGAATTATCATTATCACCAACAATGTAACTATCAGTTTGCCAGGCAATATCAGGTGCACCGGGACCGCCAACTCCTTTGCGTTTAATCTGCCCGGCCACTGTTGTCATTGGGTTCATTTTTCCGTCATCATAAATTCTTTCGCCAAATCTGAAAGTAATTGTATCGCCTGTTTTACCCGATAGTTTTATCTTGTATGTTCCTGTAAAATTTACACCCATATCCACGATATAAATTCCGGTTTCAGGGGAATAAATTATAACGGGGGTTATTTCCCTGGTAATCTGTACAGGAGGGAAAAAAGCTTTCTGTAACTGTCCACCCGGATTCTCACCTATTTTTGCCAAATCCCATGAACTAACGACATACCCCACACTATTCCACCCTTTTATTTCTTTGCGTGCATCGTATGTAACGCCCAGATAAACATCGTTTTTCAGGATTGGGCCTAAAGTATATTTCCAAGTACCATCAGAAACAACCTCTTCTGTTTTTCCATTTTTATAGCTGACAACAAGTTTGGCAAGAAACTTTGGTTTGCCCACGGTTAAATCATTTCTTAAATTTCTTCGTCCCCATTTTCGGAGGGGGAGAGGATTGTAAAAACCATTACCCAATGATACCCCCAAACAATTATCGCCAGTAGTTACATATGAAGTAACATCATATTCTGAATAATATATTCGTTTACTGAAGTCGGTCCAGGCAGGGTCGAGCTCATTTTTTCCAACAGGCTCACCATTGATAGTAGCTTTGTAATATCCGGCAGCAGTGATAAAAAGCGTTGCCTTTTCAATTTTGTATTTCAGTAAAAAATCTTTTCTAAAAAGCGGGGCTGGATAATCAAGGTAAAACAAGGAATCGCCGGCAGGAAGTTCACGGTTGTCTGTAATCCACTGTGCCTTGTGTGTAATTCCAAATCCGCCGGCGCCGTCTTTATCCAAATTCCGGCTACAGGCAAAAGTTGAAAACAAAATAATGGCAATTTGTAGTTTTTTCATTTTAATGAAGTCAGTTTTTTAATAGCTCCGGATATTTCCGGTTTATTATTGCCTTCTCTTCATTACTCAACTCCCTTATATCAATTGGTTTATCCTGAGGGCGAACTCCTTTTTGGTTAAGCCGGTTCATTAAACTCCAGTTGCGGATAGGTTTCCCGGGTTCAGGATCGGAAGGTTCGCTCGCTTTCAGGTCATAACGGGTAAAATCAATCAGTTTTTCAGGAGTGTTGGCTTTCCAGTCCCTTAAAAGGGCAAGACGAAAATCTTTATTCATAAACCACCGTATTTCAAGTTCAGGTTCCGAGCCGCAAACACCTGATCCGCGCATGACAAAGCGATAGTTCAGTTTGTTATTATTCTTATACTGTTTGCACCACAACATTCCAAACTCTCCGTGGGTGATGCACTTTGTCTCCGGCCAGCGACGTCGCATTTCATTCAGCCAGATTTCAAGGCCAATGAGTCCATTCCGGCCATTGCGCCCCTCTACCAGGCTCAATTCCCAAATGCAGGTTATCCATGCAAAATTATTTAGTGCGAATCCCGAATCGAAGTGAGCAGCAGTTGTTGCCAGTACCTCTTTGGTACCTAACTCAACTCCCTGGCGAAGAATCGTTTCAATCGGACCGACACCCTGACGACTGCCGCAGCGGATTCCATTGATATATCGTGGTACAGGATATCTGGCATTCAGGAAATCAACAGTCCAGCCATCAAGGTTCACACAATCGATCATATCCTTTTTACCCTGGGCAGGCTTGCAGAAATGTTCGCGCGACGGGTAGTAGGGATAGGATATTGAGCCCTCGCCATCACCGTTATCGACAGCATATTGACTCCAGATATTGCCCTGGCAAACGTGAATGCCTTCCTCTTCAGCCAGGAACCGCTGGTTTTCGGCCGAAAGAAAACCTGCAATGACACTTTTAGGCCGATATCCCCCTCCAACCATCTCCGAAACCATCTGCAGTCCTTCATGCAGGTCGCGATTGACCTGTTCACGGGTGTTATACATATTGGCAAAATAGCCTCCGGGAATAAAGGTTATCTCGTCGCCATATTTTTTATGATAGGAAACAACCAGTTTTCTTAAATCGATGTAGTTTTGGCGCTGGTCCTGGAGTGCAAGCCAGCTAAAGGCCCATGTAATCCGCGCATCAGGCCAGCACTTTTCTATAGTTTCCCTAAACAAACGCGCTCCCTCCGTTGAGTGAATACCAGATTCATCTACACCTTCATTTCTATCGCGTGAAACTTCTATCTGGTTCACACGAATGAAAGAGACGAAAGTGAAAAAGCGATTTCCCAACAACTTAAGTTCCTTTTCCGCTTCAACTTGTCTGTTGTTGCCATTATTTTCGGGATTGCCGGTATTAAAACTTAATGAAAAGAAAGTTGCAGCCAGCAAACCTGCCGCAGTAAGAACTATCAGAATCTTATTTTTTCCATTCATGGTATTTTCTCCTTTTGTTCATTTTGTTTGATCCACTGCTACATTGACCATCCTGTCCTGAATTCAGGCTTAATAACCGAATTTGCTACTTCAAGGTTTGTTACCTTCATGTTGTTATTATCCCATATCAATTCCTCGTTACGAAACAAAGAGGCGGCTGTTCCCAGCAAGACTGTTTCAGTGAGCGGCCCGCCATAATTGAAATCAGAACTGGCTGGCTTGCCTGTTTTGATGGCTTCCAGCCAATCGGTATAATGTCCCTTGCTACGTTCAAGCAATTCGGGTGGTGTTTTAATTTCCAAAGTTTTATCGAATGGGAATATTTCATATCCACCCGCTCCATGAGAGCCATGCATAATGATGCCTTTATCGCCAATTACTAATGCTCCGCAAGAGGGGTATTTCAAATTTCTTAACCTGTCGTCGTGAAGTGGAAGTATGCCTCCGTCGTACCAGATAAGTTTTACGGGTGGCTGATTACCTCTTTTCGGAAATTTATACGTAATTATTGACGAAGTGGAGTACGTATCATATTTAAAATCAGGGAGCAGGTTCGAAGTGCTGGCAATGACACTTTCAGGGCTTCCTAAATCCAAAGCCCAAAAAGCAGGGTCGAGTGTATGGCAACCAAAATCACCAAGTGCCCCGCAACCAAAATCAATAAAGCCTCTCCATTTTAATGGAAGATAGGCAGGATGATAGGGTCTTTCTTTTGCAGGGCCAAGCCATAAATCCCAGTCCAGGTATTTTGGTATTTTATAATCGCCTGTAGGCCGGGCTTCACCATGTGGAAAAGAAACGGATCCACCACCTATAGGTCTGTCGCACCAGGCATGGACCTCAGTTACTGTTCCAACAGTTCCTGCTTTAATATGCTCATAAAATTCGCGAATTTCTTTATATGAATGCCCCTGGTTGCCCATTTGGGTTTGCACGCCGTATTCCTTTGCTGCCTTTGTGATTTCACGGGTTTCGAATACCGAGTGTGCCAAAGGTTTTTCACAATAGACGTGTTTACCCATTTTTATAGCCATCATGGCTATTACTCCATGGTTATGATCGGGAGTAGAAACAACAACTGCATCGATATCTTTCTGCTTTTCAAGCATTTTCCGAAAGTCTTTATATTTTTTGGCATTTGGATTTGCTTCAAATATACTTTTTGTCCTTTCTCCCCAATCAACATCACATAAAGCAACAATATTTTGATCTATTAGGTTTTTAATATTATTAGCTCCCTTACTGGCAATCCCAACAAATGCCAGGTTTATTTTATCCGAAGGCCAGACAACGGATTGTGGTTGCTTTTTTTCTTTGACTCCGCAGGATGCTGTACCGAGCAAAAGGGTACCAAACGATCCTACTGAAATAATTTTTGTAAAGTCTCTTCTTGATGTCATAATGGTATGAATTTTAGATGTTAAGATTAAACAATTCTATTTTCCCTTATAATTTTTTCTTAACGTTGCTTCAACTTTATGTTCCTAAACGCAACCGGCCAGTGATCACCCTGAAGCATAAGCGGTCCTGAAAGTTCCTCTTTTTCATCTAGCGAGGAAGCGGTTGGTCCGGTTACTTCCGCATTTTTATGGATTAAAACTCCATTTAGTTTTACCTTTTTAAAAATGGCATTCTTTATTTTTTCACCTTTTGAATTAAACCGGGGGGCATTGAATTTAATTTCGAGATGCTGCCATTCACCAGGTTTTCCCGAGGCATTTACAAGCGGGGGGACGCCTTCGTAAGTTTTAGTTCCATCGTATCTCTCGTAGATACCTCCGCAATCCCATGAGACCGGATTTTCCTTTCCCCAGCTATCATAAATCTGTATCTCATACCTTCCTTGCAGATATACACCGGAATTGGATTTTTTTGAAATAATGAAATCTAACTCTAATTTAATATCACCATAGTTTTGTTTAGTAACAAGATTTGTTGTCTTGCCATTTTCATTTATAAAAACTCCCGTACCATCAAGAGCAGTTAATTTTTTCTCGTCATCTGAATTTAATTTTGCATTACCAGCTACAAACCAGTTACCTAATGGCTCTTTAAAATCTTCAATACCTAATAATTTGTTTTGTGACCAACCAGTGTTAATTGCTAATCCTAAAAGTACCAGACTTGAAAGAATAACTCTTTTTACCATAACTTCAATTATAGAATTTAATATTTAACCTCAACTTTGCGTGAGAAAAGCAAGCGTACCGGGCCAAACAGCCCGGAAGGTTTCACTTTCCATGGTTCTGCAGGAACTTTTGGTGTTGATCCGTCAGATCTGATATTGGTTTTTGTAAATCGCTCATTTTCCGGAAGGTTAGCATCTCCAGTCAAACGATTAATCCAAAGATTAAAAACTTCAACTTTAAGATCATTTTCACCGGATTTAACCAATTTAGTAATGTCTGTTCTGAAAGGCGGTTTCCAGACTATTCCAGCTGATTTACCGTTGATATAAACTTCTGCAACTTCACCAACACCACCAAGATCTAAATAAATGCCTGGCCCATCTCCGGGCATGTAATCTGGAACAGATATTTTTTTCTTATAAACTCCTTTTCCGGAATAGTATTTAATACCATTACTATCATGCTCAGTCCAGGAAATGAGTTCATGAAATACTACCTTTTCAGGTGCTCCCCAATCAGGATCGAATTCCACATTCCATTCACCATCAATTTTTACCGGAGTGCTAATTTTATCAACAACAACCTGTTTTTGTTTTCCGTTGCGATTGGTAAGAATATACTTTCCATTTTGCCAACACTCCAATATTGTGGATTTACCATTTTTTGATAAAACCTGTTGAACGGGCAAATCATCTGTACTGTTAATTTTTTCTACTGTCACAGAAAGCAAACCGGATGGTTTATTACTTTTATTAAATACCACGAAAACTGAACCTCCCGGGGGAAGAGAAACAGGCATTGTGATCCCTCCGGTTTCAGTTCTATAAACAAATTGTTTGCTGACAGAACCATCTGACGGATCCCATAGCTGAGGAACGGAATTTTTAATCCGAAACAAACATTCAGCATCTACAGCGTTTAGTGTTTTATTGCCGATAAAATATATATGGGAAAACTCAGTTTCCCTGTGAATAAAGTTAAAGCTGGAATTAAATTTTGGATTCTTGCATTGAAAATCAGGACCAACTGCCTCTTTTTTCAACCATTGTTCAGGAGTATAACCCCAAATAGTCCTGCCTTTGCCATATTTGTTTACCTTAATTGTTGAGCCATTACATTCTCCCCACATTTTATCTGCAATTTCACGTAGAATGCCTGTCTGATTTTCAAAATCGAGTAAACCCGGTACTTCAGAAGGTTTAGATCCTATAATTGATGCTCCTTCAGAAACCATCTTTTCCAGTTTACGCAACACTTCTAAAGGAATATCTTTTTTATCCGGCAGAACCAGTAACCGGTACGACATTCCATCAGGAAGAACTATCCGGCCATCTTTAACAGTCATTCGGTTGAGAATGACATCCGTATTCACAACGTCATATTCATAACCACTCCCAAGACCATTAATCTGTGGTTTTTCCGGTACATTATGATAGTAAGGCCAGAAGTTTGGAGCCTGATCGCTATAATAATAAGCAACATCGGCAACATAATGGCCTTGTTGAAGCATAAAACAACAACGCGCAAGGTAATCCATAAAGGGCATTGCTTTTGACCACCAGGTGATTCGTGGATTCATATCCAATCCGGCATGATAACTTCGACCCGGATATCCTAACTCCACCGGTGAATTCGAATAACCATGATAGGTCACCCGATTCAGGCCTTCACAAAAAGCCCTGTCCACTAAAATTTTAAGCGTAAAAGGACCATCTCTCCAACGTCGCCAGGTTGTCCACGATTCTGCATCAACATATTTTTTCCCATAGATATGGGTTGCACTGGCAATTTCTTTGATTAAAAAAAGGTTTCTTGGATTTCCCAGCCAGAATTCACCTCTTGGGATATGAACATTTCCCAAGGCCTTCAATGCATCTACCGGACAGCTTTCCCAAAATGGAGGGCCGGGACCACCTGCCTCAGCAACCAACTGGACTCCATATTCTTCGCACACTTTGCTACCTGTTGTGTAATGACTGTAAATCAAGAGTTCGCTAACAGTTTTTTTATAATCATATTGAAAACGGTCAGTTAAGTCCTTGTTTTTTATTTCCCATCCCAAAAAAACCGGCAACCAGTTTACAGGATTGTAGCCGTGATATTTTTGGAACCATTTCTGGAAGTTTGTTGACCACTGAATGCCATCGTTTAATTCCATGCTGTCGTCGTCTAAGGTTTTAAGCGGAGTATTGTTATCAACACCTTTCTCGAGCCCTAATTGTTTGAAAATATATTCAAAATGGAAACGTGTAGCTTCAGGATCGAGGAAATCGATAAAAAAACCTTTGGAACTAGGACTTGCAGCTATCAGTTGCTGACCATTGTTACTGCATACAAACCGGACTACCTGCCATTTTCCGGGTGGAATTTCCCATACCAATTCCCCATCTTTGAACTTATCCGAAATATTAATTATTTCAGACAAATCGGGAATCATCTTAGCATCTGAATCGGGCCAGGCCAATACAACCACATCCAAATACCACGCCGGCAAACCATCCGGGCCTTTGGGGCAATAACTCGGAACATCAGGAAACGGGAGTTTTTGTCGGATATGTCCAGGACCAGAAACCACAATACCTGAATAAAACAGGTTTTTACTTGCCATTTCAGGTGTTACCCATGCCCCTCCTGAATTCCAGCCACTGGCACAAATTAAGCCAAGTTCAAGGTCCAGGCGTTCGGCTTCTTTCATTGCGTGAAGAATTGCTTTTACCGATTCCTCACCTAAAAAAGACGGCCCGGCAGGAACAAAACCGTGCGGATTTCTCATTGCCTCCGTATCCCAAATTTGCAGGCCACCAAGTCCTTTGTCTTTAGCCTCTTCCAGGTCGCGTGTTATGCCAGAAAGAGTTACATCGCCATTTAACCAGTTCCAATAGGCACGAGGCCTTGCCTCATTATGGGGATTTATGAACCCTTTAACAAGAGAAGAATCCTGAGCCCCGGTTTTGACAAAGCCAAAATAAATAAGAACTATCAGTAATATTATTTTCATTAAATACGATTTCATAAAAGCTCTTTTCATAAAATTCCTGCATTATCCCGGACCCAAAAACCCGGTTTGTAAGGATTTGTCGCAGCAAAACATTCCCCTATTAGTAGCATCATGCATAATACCTGCAAACTAACAAGGTTTAACCTTGAAATTTTTGATGATACCTGTTTGATGTTGATGTTCATTTGTACTATAGTCCCTTTACGATTTCATATAATAGCTGTTTCCCTTCATTGATGACGTCGGCTGCTGACCGGTTAACAAGGGTTTTTGAGTTGATTGAGTTTAAAAAACTATTTAATTTTTCTTTAGCGGCAATAGCTTCAGTTGATGGATTTACAGCCAGATCATTTTTGAGTATCCGGATCTTTTCGTAGTCCTGAATACCCTCCCTGAGTCTTTCAAACCTTATGGAGCTTTGGGCGTCAGGGTAAACAAGAAAAGTATCACCGCTGGGCCAGCGAATGTATCTTGAATCTGTTAACGGGTTTTCTGGCCAACTGTTATAAGCCCATCGCAAAAATCCGTCAAAACCCATAGCCGATGCATACCAGCCCTCATAACAAGATTCGGATGGTGGGGAAAAAGAAAAATTATTGGGCCTGGGAATCATGCATGCAACATAATAGGTTGTCTTCATTCCTGATTTCTTTCTTGATTCGATCACATGTCCAGCTATAACTGGCGTATGCCTCCAGTTCGAACTAAAATCATATATTGATGGGTTAATGTCCTTGTAATAAAATCCGGCCATGGCAATCTTAAACTCAGGTGCAGTTTTCTTCAAAAAGCCGAACAATTTTGTCATTTCTTCTTCCTCCCTTTCATCCAGACCTATTGCTGTTATATTCAGCCAACCCTTTTCTCTAAGATGCGATTTGAAGTCTGCAAGAAATCCCCGCCAGATATTTTCATAGGTTTCGGTTCCTGGAAATGCTAACTCAACAACAGTTTCAGAAGTTTCTTCGTCGAACCATGTAAATTTGTTTGAAATGGGAACCATTGAATAGCAGTTGATTTGCCCTTTAATACCACAATCCATTGCAAGCTGCACATATTGATCAAAAACCGTATAATCATATTCCCATTCTCCATTTTTAAGTCTGGTCCAATTGATCATCGAACCATACGAATCGAAACAGGGACCAGTGCCATCATCACCACCCCATGGTTTATCAATCAGAGTTGTTGTAATGCATTTCTGTCCGGCATCGGCCAGTTTTTTCAGGAGCGGTTTTAATAATTCAAAATGCTCTTTCGACCATAATTTAACCCCGTGATATCTGGCAACAGCATAAGGATTTTGCCACAGATCCAAATGAAAAGACCATTCAGAAGGAGCCGGAAGTGTCTTGTTTAGCACTTCAAGCACAATTTCATGATTGACAGTGACTGATTCCGATTGCCTTGAAATAGTTCCTTTATATGTTCCCGGAGCAGAATTAGCAGGGATATTCACTGAAATCCACACCGGACGCGTTTCCTTGTTTTCAATTTTAAAGCTGTTTGTTTCACTAAGAAGGTCGGGCTTCAGATGAACCGGAAATTTTGACTTATCCTTACGGTCATTTCCTCCCGGGAACTCATCGGTCAGTACATAGCGAACTACAGAAACGGATATATCATTTTTATCTATTCTACCATTCTCACACTTTAAATCACTGGCTTTAATTCTGATAGTTTCCGTGCGTCCTTTTGTCCAGACAAGTAACTGGCAATTAACCCGTTCGCCCTTCCATCCCTGAAGTTTTATTGATTCTTCAACTTTCTCTGTTGGCGGAATACTTTTAGAATAGACGCTGTCAATTGATCCGAAGCCTGAGCGAATTCCAGATTTGACATCGTTCCATGCCGACCCGTCATGTTTGTCAGGGTCTGCAGGTTCTGGTGCAGATTCCTTCTTCTGTTTTTGATCAGGGGTGATACCTGTTGTCATCTCATTTCTCCAGGTATCATCTCTGACGAAGGTCGCAGAAGGCAGTTTTATTTCTGCATGAATGGATGGTTCAAAAAGAAATAGAAATACTGCTGTTCGTATCATAATATGGTTCTAGTTTTTATAATAACCCGATTCCGGGGGACCCAGATAGGAATCTTTCGTCCCACCAGTATCAATTATGATTTTATAAATCACAAGTCCCGGATCGACCATCCATATTTTCAATGTATGTTGCCCTGCACCGGTGAAATTCAGTTTGGCTTTAACGGTCAGCAGGTTGCTGATCACATCTTTTT
>Ga0315284_10003856_pt1 | contig 21309 bp, 36 predicted proteins | sample YL17G09_16_MG_FD_203696 | JGI IMG/M metagenome (GOLD analysis project Ga0315284, IMG submission 203696) | Sediment microbial communities from Yellowstone Lake, YNP, Wyoming, USA - YL17G09_16 | ecosystem: Environmental > Aquatic > Freshwater > Lake > Sediment | place: USA: Wyoming | collected...
TTGTCAGGCTCTCACCGTCTGAGAGGTATGTGGAGATGGAGAGCACATACTATAACGCCCGTATGAGGGTTTGGCACTGGACGGGGGAGATCGTGGTGCTGGAGGAAATCGACGGCAGCGGTTATGCCGAAGAGAAGAAACAGTGATAATGGTTTTGGAAGGTAGTTCGGGATCGGGGAAGACCACTGCGCTCAAGTATTTTGAGGCAGTGGAGAAGAATGAAGGCAAGGCGTGTCACTGGGAGTTTCACACGGACCTTGTAAATTGCGCCATTTTCCTGGACGAGAGGTATGAATGGTACGACTGCCGAAGAACGAAAAACCGCCTGTTTTCCTATTTTGTGATGCAGACCCGGGCAAGAAGGGTGACTCTGTATGTAACCACAAGGAAATTAGAGATGGTGGATAAGAGTATTAGAAGGCACATGGACGTCAAGGGTATATGCTTCCCCGGCAACCACAAGGTCTACGTGCATTTGATGTCCCGGGGGAGGATAAATGATGACGATGAGGTGGAATGGGTGCCCAGGGCTACGCTGGAGCTGCCTGTTCCGGCTAAATTTGAGGAGGGTTGGGGTGCTTAAAGACGCTATTTCTCCGGTAGATGAAGCCGATATTGTGGCGAAGGTGCATTACGAAGGCCCGTTGGAATCGGCGCACGGGGTGAAGGCTTCGGTATAAAGGGGTGGGAGGGGTGATCCAGTATCAGGTGAAGCTGAAATTTAATGGGGAGCAAGAGGCCAAGTTGGAAGAGTGGCTGTGGAGGTTGCAGGCTGTGTGGAATTGGGCTGTCAGGAAGATTGAACTGGATGGCAGGGATGGAGTGCGGTATTCGAGTATGGAGCGACCCCCTAGCATGAAATTTGCATGATGCATAAGCTCAAGTGGTGGTCTACGGTCTTAGGGAGGGAAGATGAATAAGGATGGAATAACCAAGGAGTTGGCAGCCAAGGTCGTAATGTGGATGGTGTCGATACTGTGGGTACTGGGGCTTCTGTCCGTCGCCCTTACTGTCTACCAGCCATATACCGATTACATCAAAGATCAATATGGGGATGGTGCCTGGTTGTCTCTGCTGCAGGTATGGTTCTTGATCACTGTGATTTTGGTTGGGGCTGGAGCGTCATGGTGGGGTTTAACCAGGATCGCCAAGTGGGAAAAAAGTGGGGAAGAAGAGGAAGAAAAGGAATAAAAGGAAAAGGGTGGCAAAAAACAAACCGGGGGATAAGGCGACCTGGGGCGTATGTCCGTTTTGCAAGGGGATGGCCATGGGAAGATACAAAGGAAGAGAAGGCGCGTGGAAGTGCTCCAACATCAAGTGCCACCGATATTACTTTGATTACACCACGCCTCAATATGATAACCCGGAAGACGTACCTATGGAAAGAGGAAATGTATGAAGAAACCGGACGGGACGTATTTCTGCTTGTATAGGGGAAGGATCCATTTGCGGGATCATGATGGTCTGGTGGTTACCGGATACGACGAGGCGGAGCTGGAGGAGGTAAACAGGAAGGCGGCAGGTGGAGTAGAGGCCCAGATGCTAAATGAGCTCCTGTATTGGGAGATACAGGCTACCGCCGTTGGCGACCTTGCTACGTATCTTGGTGGCCTGTTGACCGCTCGTTTTGATATAAGGATGAAGTTGATAGAGGAGCCTAAGAAGCCACCGAAAAAGTGAAAACCAGGATTCTGGCTACAGTACTTTGCGTAGTGTTTCTAGCGGAGTTGGCGTTGTTTAATGCGTCCTGGGCAGGGGCTGTCCTTCATGAAGGGGGAATGGTGTGGGAAGCCCAGGTCCTTGGCATGGCCATAGTAGGGATTGTGTCGATGATTACGGCCTGGTGGGCCGCGAGTAGAGTATAGGAAAATGAAAGAGCAAAGAGGGGACGGAGGGCTGAATTGTCTAGGGTGCCTGGGGGTATTTGCCATTTGTTGTCTTCTGTTTGCCCTCCTTGCCTTTACGCTTGGGTCGTTTGTCGTTACTAAGATATGGCCTCCGGCGAAGATAAACCTGGAGAGATATTGGGATGATGAAATACAGCCATACGTAGTAGAGGTAAATGACAAAGAGGCAATAGTGCGAATAGACAGGGAGGATGTGGACCTGAACAACGCGATAAACAAGTACAACAGTGAACATGACCGGGTAGAGAAGATCAACGAGGTGATCAAGATTGTGGGTGGAGATAAGTACCAATTGCCGGACTATTTGAAGCATGTCACGGTTGAATACGAGGGATCGCCAGAGGAATAATGTGGATACGGGGATCATAACGGCGAGTAAGTTTCTGAAGGAGCATTGCGGGAGGGGGCTGCAGCTCTGTTACGCGGGGGTAGCAGCTAAGGACCCCAAATATCTAGAGTTCTATAAGAGAGCGTCCAAAAAAGGGGATAGGGTAATCCTGGATCACTCCCCCAAGGTACCAAGGAGCCCGGCAAAGGAAGAGGTAATGGTGGAGATGATCGGGCGGATAAGACCAAAGTACACGGTGCTGCCGAATTACGATTTCGGTCGGGATAAGACCATAAGGGCAGGAAGGGACTTCCTTGAGGAGTATCCATACCTAAGAGGAGAGACACAGTTCGTGGGGATGTTGCAAGGGATAAGCGTAGCAGACATAAGAGAATGTTACAGGGGACTTGCCGGATTATGTGAGGTAGTGGGGCTATCGGCGTCGATGGAAAAGGTCAGCAAGAGGGACACAGTAATAGAGAGATTGGGGATAAAGGAGCCAGTGATCCTGTTCGAGATATACAGGGACCCTGTAGGGGAAGTGCCACTGAGAGTAAATAACGTCATAGGAATAGCGACGTCCTGGCCAGTGAGATTAGGTGTAGAACTAAAGTACCTGGGAGAAAAAACTGCTACGCCACGGCCGTTGGACTTCAAGATGCGGGACCCCGGGAATGTAAGCCAGCACATGATCAAAGTGAACATTAGTGAATTCAGGAAGCTGGTGGAGGTCGAGGGGTGAAGAAGTTGTCTACCCTGATGGAGCTAAAAAGGGCCCTCAAATGTGTTATCTATGACGGCCTGGACCTGGAGCACCTCGATCCCCTGCGCTTAGAGGTAGAGGAAAAAATAAGGGTTGTAAAGGAAAAGGAGGCGAATCATGAAGTGCCCGGTATGTGAGTATGAGATTGAAGAGGGAGGGATGTTCGTCCTGTCAGTGCCCAAGGAGAAGAGCAAAGAGTCCGTGTTGCCAAGAGAGGTAGAGATAAGAGCGACGCGGAAGTTTGTTTGTGGAGGATGTGATTCGGAAATAAGGGTACATGAGAGCTATATGTACCAGCAGTCCAGGAAGCTTTAGGAACGGTGATCGTGCAGTTCTGTTGCGTTCTGTAAAGTAAAATTGTGTAAGGCGGGGCTATGACGATGGTTGGGGTTGAGGAAGCCAAGAAGTATTTGGAGGCCTGGAGTGAGTTCCTGAAACAGAAGGGCCTGGGAGTGGCCACGAAGACATTGGATGTCCAGGCACTAAGGGAATTGAGAATGCGGCATGAAGATGAATTCCAAGAGATCAGGAAGGGCCTGTACGACGCCGTATTCCGTGGGGAAGTGATCATCCCGGTGAAGAAGAGAAAAAAGCCCGAAAAAGATGGGTAGGATGTGCGCGGTAGGACGGCGGGATGACGGTAAAAGGCTGGATATTGTTGGTAGAAAAGGTCACCAGGACCCCCGCGGTGAATATCACGGTTGCCAACAAGATAGTATTGGTGGGATTGGGAAATGAGGGATGTATCAGATGTGGGTGGAGGGTGAACGAATTCGCTATAGCGATTGAGGCCGACGATGTCCATGAAGAGGGAATGCTGCTGTTTTGCCCCATGTGCGATCTAAGTTATATGGTACTAGGGCAGGAGCAGATCGGGGAGTTGATAGGTAAATTGCTGGGAAGAAAAAGAAGGTGAAGGCGGTGTCGTCCCCCGTCGCAAAACTCTACAGCAAACATGTAACAGGGGCAGTAACCGAGAGAAACGGCAGGATGAGTGGGGGAACAGACGGACAAGATGGATAGCATACCAGACAATATTGTCGACTTGGTTAGCCTGTGCAGGTGTGAAGAATGTCCTTTGGATAGGGTAAAGGTACTTGGGGAGGGTATGGGGGCGATACGTAGTATCGATGGGGCGGGGGAAAGGTTGGCCGGGGAGAGGGTCCATTATGATGTGGTGTTCGTAGGGATGGCACCTGCAAAAGAGGAACTTTGGCGAGGAAGACCGTTTGTGGGACCGTCGGGGAGGCTGCTCAGGACTGTGGCGGATGACTGCGAATACCCTGCATACTACGTTACCAATACCCTTTTGTGTGAGATCCCTTTCGGAATGGGGGTAAAGGACCAGAATAAGGCGGTGGAGTGCTGTCGGGAGAGGCTGTTCGAGGAAATAAGAAGGGTAGACCCGGACCTGATAGTGGCTTTGGGTAATATGCCTTTGGAGGTACTGTGCGGGAAGCGGATGCTGATAACCAAAGTGGCGGGGAGATTAAGGGAAGGGGTACAGGAGGTTGGAAGCGTCCCAGTATTGCCGATAGAACACCCTGCCTCTATTTTAAGGAGACCGATAGGGTATAGTGATTTTTGTTGGTCCATGGATTATGGGGTCAAGTGGCTGTCGAATACCGTAAAGGTGGCAGAGTCACCTGAATGGGAGATCGTGACCCCAGAGAATATGGGTGATTTTTTGCAGTTACTGGAGAATCATGGAGAGGCCGCGATAGACATTGAGACCACCAAGAATGGGCTGTTCCCTTATGTCCGGGACCCCGATAAGATTCGTTGCATTGGCTTCTCTTTTGATGGAAAACGGGCCTATATCGTTCCTGGGCATCCCAGCACCATCTTAGGGAGTGAACACCCTAATTTAGTGGAAAACGAGGACCTGAAGGCGGTGATGAGTCAAATAAAGGGAACGTACCACAATGGGATGTTCGATTGTGGGTTCCTGAGGGCTGCAGGGTATAAGCCGATTTTGGAGGACGACACTTTCCTGATGCACTACATGATGGATGAGAGGGGAAAAGGCGCCCACGGATTGAAGAAACTGGCATATCGATACCTGGGGGCCCCGGAGTGGGAACGGGACATCGGGGAATTTTTGAATACGGAGAATACATCCTATGACAACATCCCCGACGGAGCCCTCCATAGATACCTTGCCCATGACGTTTGCTACACCCACCAGCTGGAGAAACTCTTCGAACCACAAATAGAAGGAGATGTGTATAAGACGTTGATGGTTCCCTGCGCCAATATGTTCAACGAGATAAGGCACAAGGGATTAAGGATCAACGTGGATGTGTTGATGAGGCTGGATGATGAATTAAGGAAAGCGATTGTTAAAGAGGAGGAGGAACTCCGGGATATGTGTGGATTTTGGGTCAATCCCGGGTCCCCCAAGCAGACTGCGGAGCTCATCTACGACATCCTGGGGTTGCCGGAGACAGAGTACGGGAGGACTACAGAGGAAACGGCGTTGGAGATCTACAAAGATAATCCGTTCGTGGAAAGGGTATTGGAATACCGGGGGTTAGCGAAGCTCAAAGGGTCATACGTAGATAACTTCTCCTATTTTGTGGACAACGACTGGAGGGTTCATCCCCTGATTAAACTATTTGCGGCGGTGACGGGGAGGATAGCGTCGGAGGACCCCGCGGTGTTCAACATCCCCAAAAAGGGCGGGGTCAAAAGGATGTTTTTGCCGGAGAATGGGCACGAGCTGCTGGAGTGCGATCAAAGGCAAATGGAGTTAAGGTGGTATGCCCTTATCGGTAAAGATGAATACTTGAAATGCCTACTGTATACCGATCCGGACCAGGGAGGGGATCCGCATAAGGTGGCCACCATAGAATACCTTACCCGGGCGGGAAAGGAACTAAGTGAGAAGAATCTAAAGGAATATAGAAGGATCGTCAAGACTGGTGTGTTTGGGAGATTATACGGGAGAGGCCTGAAATCCATTATGTATTCCTTTGGAATCTCCTGGGATGATGCCAACGAGCTTGTTTCCGTCATAGATTCCCTTTTCCCCTCCATTACCCACTATAACAACGACATCAAGAGGGCGGTGCATCAGGATCATGCGATTACATCATATTTTAAGAGGAAAAGAAGATTCGGGTTAATAACCGAGGAAAGCAGGCACGAGCTATACAGACAGGCATTAAATTTTGGAATTCAAAGTAGTGCTTCTGATCTTAACCTCTATCTTATGCTTCATCTCTACAACAACCGGGAGATTCGCGCCCTGGGGATCAACCCTTTATTTCCCGTTCATGACTCCATTGTGTTCGATTTGGCTTCGAGAGAAGGGTTGGGTCTGCTGTATAAGGAGATGAGGGAATACTGCTATGATCTAGTGAAACACGAGATGATCTTCGACCCGGAGATGAAGGTGGGAAAGAACTGGGAGGACATGAAGGACCTGGGGCTGGAGGACATATTCAACAGGGAGATAAAGCAATACTGGGACATGGGAGTAGGAATAACGACGATGGAGGTTGGAGGCGGTGAATAAGTACCTGAAGCTCATCCCGTATAAGAGGTACCCAAAAAGGGTGGAGGAGCTGATTGAGGACGGGTTGATAGAGCCCCCACAACAGATGGAACGGGAGGATCTGAGGTGGGATGAAGGGGTGGACATCGTGTATAGGTTGAAGAGTATGACCCCAGCTAAGTTCATAGAACATGAGAGCAGATTACTGGCGGCCGCGGAGCAGGAGTGCAAGAGGTACAAGGATGCTGGGGCCAAGAGGTTCTTTGCCTACTTCAGAGTAAGGATGACCCCGACAAAGGGAAAAGCGTTCACTAGAACGTATACCGCGGCCATGAACCCAGAACCTGATGTTATGATCTTTGGCCCAGGGTACGACACCGGCGTAGCAGAACCCCCATTTTTGTACCACCAGATCGACAGGATAATTCACTTAGCAGGAGAGTACGCCCCTGGGATAAGGCTAGACAAACAACGGCCGTACAGGGTAATGAGCATGACCATCAGTGCAAGGATGGGGATGCACGAAGAAGGAATTCCCAAGTAGGGACGGAGGGGCCTTGATCCCAACTTACTCGATAGAGGCGGAGGAGCACGAAGAATACATCGTTCCCAAACGTGTGGGCTTCTACGATGGAAATGGGGGGTACCATGAGTTTGAGGGGGACGACCCTATCTGGAGATTCTTGACATTCGTGCGCACCAACTATCATGGAATCTCCATATATGCCAACAACGCTATAGATACTGACCACAAGATCCTGATCAACTGCCTGGCCAGGCATGGGGAAAGGATCAAGATGGACGGTGGGATGTCTAAGATCAAGTGGCCCAGAGGAGAGGTCACGTTCTTGGATTCGTATAGCATGATGGCGATGTCTCTCAACAAGGCTGCCAGGGCCATGGATGTACCCAGGAAAGCCGAAGGGGAATGGACACCCAATGAACTGACCTGCAAGACCTTATCGAAGACATTAGACGCATTCTACGACCTGTTGTTCAATACCTTCGGAGTAGAACCCTCCTCCACTATCTCTTTGACTTCCGTAAAAATCTTCGACCGCAACTTCTACCAGATGAAGGGGATCCATCATAATCAGGACTTTGAGGCGTGTATCAGGCAAGCGACGTTCGCAGGGAGGAACGAGGTGTATACCCGGATGGGGGAGAACGTTAACCTGTATGACATAAGAGGAAACTACATCTCGTGTTATGACGTACCGGTGCCGGTGGGAAAGCTAGTGTGGGTACAACCAAATTTGGAAAGAGGGACACTGGCGGAGGCCAGGGCATATGTGCCAGAGAGGTTCGTGGTTGGTCCCCTGCCATATCGGATTGATGGTAAATTAGGTTTCCCCGTGGGGCATTTGCACGGATGGTGGGACACCCGGGAATTGAAATTTGCGGCGGAGCTAGGATGCGACGTAGAGTTGATAAGACAGTTGGGGGGCCATGAGGAGCCGGCGCTGGCTGAATTTGGAAGAGATATCTGCAGGTTAAGAGATGAAGCAGAATACGGTATGGACAACCCGGACCTGGGGGGCATGTGGAAGACCATTGGATTAAGGTTGTGTGGAAAGTTGGGACAAAACCGGGAGAAAGCGGAAACCAAACATGTGAGGGAGATTGAGGATCGAGACGGCTGGTATCCGTTGGACGAGACCGAGACCTATTATGAGAAACATACCCTGCAGGAAGGAAGCCGAATGCCGTTTGTGAAACCCGCAGTAAACATGAGGATCAGGGCGGAGGCCCGGATAAGGCATGCTCGGTTTCTATTGGAGGCGATTAAGTTAGGGGGAAAGGTCTACTACTGCGATACGGATTCGGTGTATACGGATAGTTTTTTGCCCACAGGGAAGGGGCATGGAGAATTGCAATTGAAAGACTGGGCCCAGGACATCTACATCATAAAGTGCAAAACCTATGGGTACGTGGATAAAGCGGGGGTGATGGTGCAAAGAACTGCAGGGTTCAGGGACGTGGCCCTGACAGAGAAGGAATTCAAGGAAATCCTGGGCACCGGACGTGTACTGGCTTCATGGAAGTGCAACTCAGGGTGGAAAAGGTCCTTGGACGGACACATGAAGGCTCAGAAAAGGCAAATGAGCATCCAGGATGACCTGGACCTAGGGAATAGGATACTCCTGGAAAACAACGTCGACACCGCCCCCATGAACATGAGGGAATGATGTTCAAATGGAGAAGATTTAGGCGACGGGTAAAAAAGGTAGCAGGGTTTGCCGGAGACGTGGGAGGAGTAGCACTGGCGGGGGGAAGAGGAGCATTATCCGGCGGAAGGGCGATAGCCCGGGCGCGGCCACACAAACAAAGTAAATATGTCAAAGATATAGAACGAGCACGCAAATACAGCAGGGGGACCCCGCAGCATTATGCTCCATCAAATCACTACACGCCCCCTCCGGAGCACCGAAGAGTAGCAATACCCCGGGAGGTCAAAATAGCAGTATGGAGGAGAGATGGGGGCCGGTGCGCCAAATGCGGGTCCACAGAAGACCTGCAGTTCGACCACATAGTCCCCTCATCCCGCGGAGGGTCGTCCACCAACCAGAACAACATCCAACTCCTCTGTGGAGTCCATAACAGGCACAAGAGCGCTCGGATTTAAGTACCAGGGGCCGCAGCTATCTGCGGCCCTGCGTCCCGCCTGTTGTTGGCTTTACCCTAGCACGTTGCTGAAATTGCCCTTACCCATCTTGGTTTTCTTTACTCCCAGGGTCTTCTTGACCCCAACACCCATTCCCATGTTCTCCTTGCCCAACAGCCTGACTGTCGGCTTCAAACTCTTCAGCCCTCCAGCCTCTACCTTCTTCATCCAATCGTTCATTACTCTGTACCTCCCTTTCTATTTTTTTTCTTTGACTAGTAATACGGGTTATTGAGAAGGAATTTTTGGTCACAGGATTGGCAGTAGACGGCGCGGGCATCGGGTTCGGCGGGGGTCTCCGCGCCACAATATGGGCATGTGGGGTACCATACCCCCTCCAGCACCGAGGTCTCCAAGTCGTCTTCTGACATGGTCACCCCTTTAATTTTGGTGGCCGGCTTCGCCTTTTCTTTTGGGGTCTTGCTCCTTAGTCTCTGCCCCTTTCCTGTTCCCAAACCAACTCCGTGGAGTTGGAAGTCGTCCTCACACATATTAGCCCAAGGACCATCACTGGTCCTCCCATCGTACTCCGCCGGCCGCCCGCAGAAATCACATCTTGTTCCTTTGAAGGCTCCTTCATCCATGATGGTCCCAGCATCCTCCACCTCCGTGATCTCCCCTTCCATCTGTGCCTCTATCATCTGCGCCTTCTTACCTATATCCTTAAAGAACCAGTCCATTATCTGTGGGGAGTACCGGCGATATTCAGCGGCAACGGAGGGCAAAGGAAGGTCAGCATAATATTCCCCCATATCCCTGTTCTGTAGGATCTCCGTCCTGTCTGCCGCCGACAGGCCTTCCCACGCCTCCGACAAAACCCTCCGAAAGGGCTGATCGTACTTCCATCTTTCCCACAAATTAGCCATATTACCCCTTTTTAGTCTTTTTGCTGCGCAGAAGGTCCTTCTTGGCCAGGGTGGTGAACCTGGAGTGTGTCAGGTCTTTGAGCAGTTTCTTGTGCGCAGGGATTACCCCTACTGACATGGCCCTGTCGAATGCGTTCATTTTTTTCCTCCCCCCAAAATTGTTTGTTCCAGTTTTTCTCTCTTTAAGGCCCTTTTTTCCTTTATTGACATCTTTGGGGCCTTTTTGGTTTCCTTTTTGCCTTTATCCTTACTCAACGTGTCACCTCCCCATAAGCATTCTGGCCATGGGACTTACCTTCCCTGCTTTTTGGGACTTTCGTCTACTCTTGGCCCTACGCTTTTTTCCGGTATATGACTCCACTACATTAGGGGCCTCCCTTTTGGCCCACTCGTAGAAGGACTTGGACCTTACCCGAGAGTGAGATGACCCGGAAGGACCCATGGGACCAAACAACAAACTGGCACCGGTCCTTCTATTGCTTAGTGTCGTTCCTCCCCCTTTTCTCCATGCCTCATGCCTCGCCAGCTCGTGCCCCACCATCCCGCTGGTGATGTAAGGGTCCGGAAGAATATAGGTAGAAGTAACAGGGTCAGTTGAGTCCCTGGATAAAGGATACGTCCCCTGGGCAGCACCCGAGGGATCATATGGAGGAGTTTCCACCATTTCCCATTCTCCCGCTTGTACCGGTACCGGCCCCTCCATTTCATAGAGGTCATCCTCCCCTTCCCCTTCCACCTTTTTCATCCTGATAGTCTTTTTACCTGCCACCGTTATCTACCTCCGGAGGACATATAGGCACTTTGAGTTGACCACTCGTCGCTGGGAGTGTTCCTGTTCTTTATCTCAGTCGTCTTTTTACCCGACCCAAAACTATCCGCTAACACCTGAGCCAGTTCCTCTCCCTCACTGGGGGTAAGGGTCAGATTGAATTTACCTCGGGCTACCCCCTTGCGGATTTTTCTCAATATCTGCTTTGCTCCCACGGTATCCCTATTCAATAGCAAGGAAGCTATGGAATCCGCTGATCTAGGGCTTAAAGTGACGGTAGGCATTCAACCCCCCTGAACAAGTTCCTTTCCAAATCACTCTTATTGCCCCTTTCCTCCCGGAGCGTTTGCATGAACTCCGGCTTCTCCATGGGATTGTGCTCCCCAGTCTTGGTCATCTCTTCCCTGCCGACTTTACCGATGCGGAGTACCCTTCCGCCTTTCATCAGTTTCTTCTTATCGGAACGGAAAAACACCAGCCTGGACTTTATCTTCCTCTGCCCACCCTCACTAGTCCTATATCGGATTCTCAGCACCTTCTCCGGGTGACTATTCCTGCCTCCCAATCATTTCTACCTTTCCTATCCCGACCCCCTGACTCAAATATCCCTACCAGCCCGTGGGCTTAGTCCTTCCCCGGGGCTTTCGTGTATATCTTGATTGAGGCAACACCAGCTCTTTCCTCATCCCCAGTGACGTCAAATCCCGCAGCGTACTTGACCCGCTGGTAAATCTTCTTGTCCGGGAAAGGTCCCCGGTGATGGCGCTGGTGGTGATTCTGGGAGCAGCGGTTGCCCCGCGGGGGGAAAGGGGGATCAGGGCAGCGGCTGCAGGTATTCCCCCGGCTCCCGTAGGTCGGGCAGAATAAAGCTGTGCAGGGACACTGGGACCCACCGGGGGGATCCTTCCCAGTGATGCCCCTCCGCCGGGTTTGCCAAACTCCACAAAGGCTCTACCCGCTTTCACCCACGGCTCCAGTTTCTCCATGGTCCGTTGATTCTTCCTTTGGGCCTCCCTGTCCAACTCAATCTTAATTTCCTGTATTGGCCTGGCATATGGACCCCTCACGGTCTCATTGACCGTAGTCCATCCACCTGACTGGGTCCTCTCAGGTCTTTGTCGTATTCCTTCTTTAATGCCAAGGATAGGAATGCCCGTCTTGACCGCTTCCTTAAGGATTCTTATATGACCATGAGATATCGGATAGTCCTTTCTATCGGCAGCCGGCCACCCCAGGGACTCCGCCTTATATTCCCTCCATTTGTCAATCTCTGAATCCAACTGCCCCCTCAATACCTCGTGCTCTTTAACCATCTCCGAAGGAAGGGCGCTCTTCAATGGCGCAACCACCGCTTTGACCCCTTCCTCCCCAGCCTTAAGCTCCTTCTTTACCCCTGCGGGCACTTTCTTCCACGCCTTTCCAGGCAGCTCCTTAATCTCCTCCCCCCATCCCTTTGCAGGTTCCCTTCTCCCTTCCTCCCCCAACGCCTCAGATATCTCTTTGACTTGTTCGGCAGTTGCAGGGGGGCCGACGTATGCTGCTTCATAAATGGTCCTCATGGGATAAGGGGTTCCGGATTTATACCCTGGGGTAACTTGATGCGTAAGGCCTAACGGGACGCCTGCGGGCTCTGTCTCCTCCACCTTGGTTTCCATAGCCTTCAATTCCTTTTCACCCTCGAGTTGTTCTCGGATTATCCTTTCTTGTGCCGCCGCCGGCCTCAGTCCGGCCTCAGAGATTCCAGGTCTCCCCTCTTCCTCTTCTTGTGTAAACACTTCCGAGGGAACCTCTCCGGCAATCACGGTCTCCGGCTCCTCAGGCTTTATCTTTTTACCACGACTGACAAGCTGCTTTAGCTTTGCAACCACTCCTCCACCTTCCGTCACCGCCTCGGATTTAGCGATCTGCCCGGTGGGCTGGACTATGGCAGGGGGTTCAGGGGGCGCTGGGGGTTTAACTTCATCTATGTTCTCCAGGCCCATACCCTCTTTCTCTTTGTGCCCGTTGCCGTTGCCATTGCCGTCACGTTTGAATGCACTCTTTATCGCGCTGAATATGCTCATGTTCACAACCTCTGTCTAAGATTAAAACCCTCCGCTAGCCTTCGCCACCTGGGCTATCTTGGAATTAAACATGGCGGACAATGACCCCCCACCCGGGGGGACCACTACCTCCGCACCGGTAAACATCTCTTCTTCGTCCTCAAGCCGTGGGGGCTTTATCCCCCCACCGGTAATCCTCGACAGTTGCATAATGTTCTGCGGCCCGGCGGAGGAAGGAAAGGCCGTGGGAGGAAGCGGCGAACCTGAGACAGGCATCGGCCGCGGGAATGGCGAAGTAGATGGAGGCAAGGTCGGCATAGACGAAGGGGGCTCCGGGATCCTGGCCGGAGGCCTGAAAGGAATAGTAGGGGACGGCCTGGAGGTGGATACCGGCGGAGAAGGGGGTATGTATGTCCCTATTTCCCGCTCTACTTTGGCCAATTCACCTTCCACAGCCCTGACACTAGACGAAGCGGGCACAGGTTCGAACTCGGGGACAGGCTCTTCCCATCTACCCTCCATACCTACACCCTCCGCGGCCACGCCTTCCGGCATGCCCATTTCTTCCTTCTCCCCTACCAATTCGTAGTCCAGGACCACATCGGCCTTCATCTCCCCTTCTTCCGACTTCGTTACTTTGATCTTCTTCCTGGTTTCTCCTCTTTGGGACCAGTCGATTTCATCATTGCGCACCAGGTAATCCAAGAAAACAGTCCTGGCCCTTTTGGTGCTTGGAGCATTCTTGATCTCCGCCGACTTTCCACCAGGTATAAATGCGTAATACGTCATAACTACAACCTCGCTGCAAATTCCGCCTCTAACCCCTTCTTTACCCCACCACATATCCTATGGATAACCCGGAGTTGCTCCTCTTGGATTCCGGGAGTATCTTCTCTATCAATTACTATTTCCATTCCCCAGGGAAACAGATGACCGACCTTCCCTACTACATTCACAAAGACACATTCCTGTGTCAGAGCTGCCCTCGCTGCCCTTCTGTAATACTCCCCCTCCCCAGATACAGTAAACCCTACTACCACATCCCCCTTCTTGACATTGGCCAGGATCAATCTCTCAAAGGTCACATCCCATCCGAAGTCGTTGATTATCGCCGATAGCTCCCCGACATTGGTCCCCAGGCATACACAAGGAAAGGGGTCTTCATACTGTTCGTATTTACCGGAGAGTTCCGCTGCAAAGTGCATAGCCCCTAAGAGCTGCCCTCCACAGCCAAAGGTCCATATCCGGGATCCCTCCCGTAGCCTCTCCACTATCAAATCAATAACCCTGTCGACACTGTCCACTTCAATCAATCCCCGCTCTTATTCTTGAGTCCAGTTCTTCAGACATCAGGTTACTCACCAGTCTATCTTCCTCCGGAGTTAAGTTCACTGTTATTGTATCATCCCCAACAATCTTAAGTGCTCCTCTTATTTTGGTCCCTGCCCCTTTGGCCGCCGGATCAAAATCCTGTGCCTCATATTCCGCCAGCACCGCCGCTACGTTCCTGGCCACATAACTATCATGCCCTTACCTCACTGTCTCGTTCAAATTGCTTCACGGTGTCCAGGCTGAACCTGTGCATGACCATCTTTTCCAGGATGGCGGGCGTGACCGTAGTGATATCGGCACCCAGAGCCACGCAGTCCATCACCATCCCCACGGTCCTCATGCTAGCGGTGATCAACTCCGCGTCCTTATATCTCCTTACATGCTTCATGCAACTCTCCAGCACGCCTTTCCAATCCATACCTTCATCATCCAACCGCCCCACAAAGAGCGAAACATAACGGGCCCCCGCCTCAAGGGCCAGGAGAACCTGGGGCGTACTGAACAAGGCAGTGCAATTAATGGGGACCTCCTCCGCTACATGCCGGATCGCCGCGAGGTTGTTCCCCCCAGTGGGGGTTAGCAACGGGACCTTTATCACTACATCATTGTCCTCACCCCCCAGGTCCTTCCAGAATGCGGTAATAGAATCCGCTGTAATCTCCCCACTTATCTCCACCGACACCGGAAAGGACCCCCCACATTCCTTCAGGAACTCCCTTATACCGTTGATGCCTCCGGGAGATAATCCGTCCTTGAGCAATATGGTAGGATTGGTCGTCGCCCCATGAATCACAGGTCTCCACTTCTTGAGCTCATCTACCCTGGAGGAATCCAAATATAATTTCACACCTATACCTCCACCGGTATCCTGTCTACTTGTTTCCACTCTCGGAGTAATCTGGTCCTTATCGGAGTTCCATCTTCCCCGATTCCCCGGCTGAAGCTGTATGTATCCACGCGACTTAGGTCCATCTCAAACCGGTCTACCACCAGCCAGAAGACGTAGTTGATATCGAACGGAAGACAATGGAATATGTCCAGAAATACGGTGTCGAATTCCGGGTAGGTGTGTACAGTGATACTGGATTCTCCCAGGAAAAGGACCCCGGAAAGGGCAATACCCCCGCCGGGTGCCGGAAAAGGGCACTCCACAATGTGGGGGCCACTGAACACCGTCATCTTTCCTTTCCTTGCTATTTCCAATAGCAGATCACCTAGTCTTTCCGGGGAGCTCAGGATCTGTCTATTCCCACATTTGAAGCAGTCTACCTTCAGCTCCATAATCTACTCCATGTCCTTAGCCGCCGCTTTCCAGCCGGCGACGACGCCCTTCTTCCTTCTCTTGTTCAACTTTCTTCCCCGGGTCTTCTCCCTGTACTTATGGGAATACTTCCTCTCCATCGCCGTCAGGTGTGTGTTGTAGCAAGGGTCTTCACTGAGATGAGCCAAGGTTATCTGCCCGGTTTTCAGTGGATTGTCATTAGTGATATTGGTCCTGGGGTTAATGGTTCCGTGTTCGAGCTCAATGTCCATCCCGAGCCTGAATTCTTCTACGTCGAATTCATCCCACTCCACCCCCAGGGAATCCCCAACCCCTTTGGCTTCCCGTAACGAAAACCCTTTTTTCATGTTTTTTACGTCCTTCCGCCGCCTATCCTGTTCTTCATCTTCTTGGGTATTATGGCAAACCTCTTGGTCTTGGGATGAGACAGACAGATGTTGGGATTCAGTCCTGGAGCCTTCTTCTTCCTTCTCGGTGGTAACACGATATCTCCTCTCATTGCCCCTATAGTCGTCTTCTTCCTCAATCGACCCATGGCCTTCGTCTTGCCCGTTTTCATCATCTTCTTCATATGGTGCTCCTTGATTTGCCCTATGTTGGGCGCCACTTCTATTTGTACCACTCCGGGCCCATGCCACATCTTTCATCTTTTTAACACGATGATAGTCCTCTATTGGAATAGCTGAAGCCTTCCCAGTCTTACCGATCTCATTCATCCTATTTAAAGCCCCTTGGAAACCTCTCTTATCAATAAATTCTCTCGCTTTGTATATATCCCTTTCATCAATCATAGGAGAGCCTGTTTCAGGACTTATCTTACCCCTAACCCATGACTCTGCAAAAGCTAAATCGTGAGAAACATAATGTTTTCCCATCTCATCAAATTTCTCACCAACTCCAAGTCTATCAGCCAACTCAGAACCGCGAATGTAAGTTAAAATCTCTTCTTTCTCAGGAAAATCATAATAACCTGCTACATATTCATGAGATGCTCCATGAACAAAGGCAGCCATGGCTTGCTCCAGAGCTTCATCATGACTAATATTTGAAGGCAATAATATTGTAATATTGCCATGACCTAAACGAGTGGCTGTTGCCATATCTCCATCTTCTGGACCAGCATCCAATTTATTAGATATTTCAACCTTAATCTTGCCTTTATATCCTACATCTCTGGCATTTCTATTGACAATACTCTCTATTTTTCTCACCCAAGCGTCATCCCCTCTCACAATTAAACCATTGGGAGCCGTAGCGAATGTAGGGGTCCGTGAAGCCCTCCCCCAATCCATGGTATCCCCACTAGCCAAGGTCATAGTCCACCCGGAGGGATCCCCTGGTTCCCTTCTTTCTGATTCGTGTGGGGCCTGTGGGGGCGCGGGGGAGGGGGCCCAGAAGGACCCTCGAGCAGACTGCAATCCGGGGAGTACCCGCATCCCCTTGCCAAGAATATCAGGGGTAGAAACGGTCATTCTTTCCCGTCCCCAAGATCGTTCTTCTGGATCATATCAGACCTCTTCCGACAACATCCCACCATATAGATCAGCCACTTTCTTAATCACTCTTCCTCCTCCGTGAACGTCTTGTCCTGGCAGCTTTGGCACAGGCGGGATATTCCGTATTCTTTCCGGGATGTAGAGTCCTTGAAATCTTCCCTCTTTACGGGCTTTCCACAGGATATGCACACCCTCGCCATAGCCGCGGTGGTGCCACTCATTCCAAACAGGGCTTTCTGTACACTATCCAACTTGGTCTGCACCTCCGGGGATCGTTCCATTCCCGCCCATTCACGTTCCTCCAGATCCGCCAGATACCTACTTCCTTTGTCGGTAGGCGCCCAATCCCCTATGTCATTTCTACTGATCAGCCCCAGGGACACGAACTTCTTTATCAAAGAAAACTCCACGGGGTGGCCGGCTATCACCGCCAGCAACATCTCATTTTCTTCATCTGACAATCTTTCCATGGTGCCCTCCCTTTGGGGTCAATGTAGATTGCTTAACCCACTTACCCGTTTTCTTTAGTTTGCACAGCACCACCCGGGTGCCGTCCTTCCTTACCTTACCCAGCCTTATTTCAGAGCATTCCTTAGGATCGATCTCTCGGGGTCCATGCACATACTTTTTTCCCGTCCAGCTCGAACCTATCTCCTGCGGTATTTTCACATCTGCACCCTGTTCCGTATTTGTCGCAGTGTCGATCCGGGGTTCACCGCTATAAAGTTCCTTATCAATCTCATAAACCCAGCGGCCTCAACCTTAGTACCAAACGGCCCGGCCACATCCTCCGGGAGCAGGTGGTACGTCATCATAAAATCATCCGCCCCTTGAGGATAGGGGTTCACTACCAAATTCCTTTCCTCCGTTAGCCCCACCCAATAGGCTTCAGACATGTGTTTCCTCTATAGTAATATCCGTCCTTATCCCCCGGAATGACGGTGCCCTTAATCTCCCTTGTGACCCCACCTTTATGTATTCCACTTTGGCAAACACCTTTTCTCCCCTGTCCAACTTCCTCTTGATATCAACCAATTCCTTATCCTTAAACCCAGTACCCACCCTGGCTACCTCTTTGACCTTACCCATACTCGAGTCATACACCCCAGCAACCAACCGCCCGATACTCTTTCTTTTTCCCCGACCCTTGTCGTACCCAGTGATGACCACGTCGGCGGCCTTCTTGAACTTCAATTTTCGCCACAGTGGGCTCTTTCCCGATTCATAGGGCGAACCGGCCCTCTTGAATATCACCCCTTCGACGCTAGGATCGCGGCTCATCTTCTCCGTGAATTCCCTGGGGCTCTTGCTGTATCGGCTTATCTTCAGTTCTTTTGTGGGCTCCACGGTATTTTCAAGTATTTTCTTTCTCTCTTCTATGGGCTTGTCCACCAGCCATGCCCCGTCTTTCATCACTATGTCAAAGGCCTCATATCTCAGAGGAGCGGATGAAACGCGCTCCTCTTCTCTCGCCCTCTTCGGGCTTTGCACTAAATCCCTAGTCAAAAACCGCTCAAATGAATCCGTGTTTCCCTTCAGCGCATAAGCCTCACCCTCTATGATCGTGGGCCCGTGTACCTTAAGGTGTTTCGGTTCGTCATCGGTCAGTTCCGGATATATGGCCGTCTTATCTCTTCCTCTCCTGTTCACATAAGCCACAGCGCCGGGGACCGCATACATCATGGTCAATGACCCGTCCTTCTTCTCCTCCGCCAGCCAGGAGCCCTCAGGTATGTTTTTTGTTTCGAGGGGCCGCATCGGTTCCACCAGCATCACCTGCCTCCTCCTCCCGTCGCTGAACAACAGCCTGGCCCCTTTTTTCTTCACCTTTCCGGATCTTGGACTTATGACTACCGCCATGTTTTTTAACCTAGGAGAAACTATCCAACATGCTCTGGATCAACCCAGTGCCCACGATGCCGATCACCGACAGGATCACTGCCAGGATCAGGCCTTCCAGCAGGTACCCGGAGACCACCATGCCCAGGACCGCAAGGATGGCCAAGGAGATGAACACGTAGGGCAAGACGGCAGCCAACAAATACACCCCTCGATGCCCCGTCCATTCACCCCCGATCCCAAAGTACCGGCCATTCAAATCATCCAGATCCGGGCTTGTCCCACTGTTAATCGTTATTTCTACATATCCGGCATACCCTGGGGTCCCTCCGAAATGGGTAGTCTGATCGGAACATAGGTCCCAAGAACTTCCGGTCCACCAGTACGCCTCTATGGTGTCTGTCTTCACCCCTTGTATCTGGGCATCAGTGAAATACAGTCTTAGAACGATCTCAGTTACCCCAGAGGGGGTATAAAGGTAGGCATCCTGGTACTGCACCATGGCGTCTATTATCGGAGGGGTGGCCCCACTTGGACAGGTATTAAACAGGGTAGCGACAACCTCCGACGTCCCCACCACCCCAATTTCCATATTAGTGTCGGCCTTAGCGTCCAAGGTAGAATCATGCTCCGTCCCTGACACTTGAGCCTCGACGTCGGGATCATGGGGATCCGGGGGGCCGCCGTAGTGGGGGGTCGCGGTCACGGTGATCCCCTGGCTCACATCAGCCAGGACGACCCCAATGGGGCTCAGGACCCCTATAATCAGGAGGAGCCCCCCTGCAAACATCAATAACTTCTTCATAGACCACAACCCCCTATGGATTTTCATACCGCACCCCCACTCCTACACATGTTCAGTTGCTGTTAGAGTTATGCTGCTGCTCTTAGCATTTCCGTCAGTGAACGCCGTCGGCGAATAGAGCCCGAAGACCGCATGATTGTGTCCTGCAGCCGCCAGGTCGCTTATCAGCGTATTATATGTAGCTGTATTCTTCGCTACCACCGCCGCCGACCAATTGACCCCGTCTATCTGCGCCTTGCCGCCAAAGACCATAGAACCGTTGGTGCCCGCATCAGAGTTAGTCCACGGGTCGCCGGTGCCGGTCATGTCAGCCCACTTTACCGTGATGTCAATCGCCACGTTTCCCGTGTTGGTCACCATGTTCGTACACTCACTGGCGGTCACCGGGTTCGATGGAGCCGTGGTCCCCCCCAAGGGATTCGAGTAGAACCAAGTATTAGCATTGATCGGGTTACCGGAATTCAGAGTCCAGTTGCCCCCGGTAAAGGTAAAGACTAGATATTCTCCTGTAGCGGTAACCGTTATACTCTGATCCGCCGCCGCCGCCGGCCCGACCAGACCAAACAACCCCACTAGTAAGGTAAGACCCACCAACCCTGCCATCAAAATTCGTTTTCTCATTGCCTCTTTCCTCCTTCTACCACTTCAATGATTCAGGCTTCCGTTTTCTTCTCTTGACTACAACCGCCGTTCCCACTACCATCCCCAAAATCACAATACCACCGATTCCAGCGCCGACCTTCCAGTACCCGCTCCAATTGGATTTTTGATAATCGACGGTCAGGAATATCTTGCTGGCGTATTCCACCTGGATGGTAGATTCCTGGCTTGTGTCATTAACTGCTGCCCACAACGCATATTTTCCATCTTCCACGTTCACCGGTAATACCATTTTCATGCTTACCGATCCCATTTGCCCCGGACTCAGGCTCACATTTGGCTGGGTCACTTGTAGCCAATCCGGATTTCCTTCCGTGTATCCCGCCTCTTCTTTGTCCGGTACTCTTACCGTTAATACGTATCGACCGGGGGCACCCCCCACATTGTTAACGGTTATGGGCAGCTCCGCGCTCTCCCTGTCTCCAGGGCCGGAAGCCGTTAATGAATATGACGAAGGGTAGATACTGTATTTATGTTCAAGGACCGCAGCCCCTACCCTAATTGATAACGTCACCCTTTCCGTCTCTGCTCCATTGGTTATCTTTACGTAGGTTGTGTACTGAGCGTCGATGGCCTCCAAGGGAACATTCACGGAGACATTTATTGTGGCTTTTCCCCCAGGGACCATATTGAGGGTTGATGGCTGAATTGTTACCCACGACGAGTCTGCCCACCTTTTACCCTCTGCGATCTCTTCTGGCGTGAACTCCCTGTACTGTTCTGTGGTCATCTCATACCTGGTAGGAGTAGTCCCAGAATCTATGAGCTCCACCGATTTCATCGCCGCCCGTGTTGTCATCGAGGCATCGAAGCTAAAGTACAGAGCCACCGGACCCACAGAGAATGACGTGGCCGCCTGCGCCGGGCCCCCCATAATCGAGGCTATCACCAGCCCCATCACCACCAACACCATCAAAACTCTCATCGCAACCTCCTATTTTTATTTTTCTAGTGCTGAGTAGCCGTAAGCGTTATTGTCCCTGTGACTTGGACGCCTGGTCCCATATTCACCGTCGGAGTCAACAACTCCAGACCGAACTTCTGGGTTCCACTCGC
>Ga0315284_10003858_pt1 | contig 21297 bp, 22 predicted proteins | sample YL17G09_16_MG_FD_203696 | JGI IMG/M metagenome (GOLD analysis project Ga0315284, IMG submission 203696) | Sediment microbial communities from Yellowstone Lake, YNP, Wyoming, USA - YL17G09_16 | ecosystem: Environmental > Aquatic > Freshwater > Lake > Sediment | place: USA: Wyoming | collected...
GTCGCTTGCTGGGTGCCGCCGATCCATGTGGTCGTGGCATCCCCGAGCAGGTAGCCCGTCATCCCCTGCGCAAACGTAGCACCACGCCTGCCATATCCTCCCGGTCCCGTCCCGTTGCTGATACCTTGCGTGACGGCCCAGATGTCAAGACCCTGCGCAGATGATTGCGACGATGGAACCGCATCTTTCGCTGCCCGGTCGATGTTGCCGCCGATGCCCTGCGTGATTTGCGCGAACGCGCCCGCCTCCTCGCCGGCGAAGGCCGTCGGGGCTGAAGAGAGTTCAGGGGCGCGGTTCGTAATGATTGCCGCGATTTGCTCTCGGTCGGTCTCGTAATCTGGTCCGGGCAATCCTGCCATGTGCCTGCATCTTTCCCGAAAAACGCTAGCGGGTCAACGGAACTTGGATCACTCGCGGGGTATCACCCGGAATCGTCACTTGGATCGCAGCGGTCGCTCGCCCCTCTACCACTGTGACAGATAGCACCTGCACCGCCGTGATCTGTCCCGTGCGCAGAAGTGCAGCCATCCGCGTCTGTGCGATGCGCGTCAGGCGGTCCTTGGTGCCGGTGGTGTTGAGCGTGACATCGTTAAAACAATCGCCCGCGCGCTCTCCGTCGTCGCCGATCCAGGACCCTTGCGAAAGTAGGCGCAGAATCGCCGGCCACGGAAGCGCTGTGCGTTCGAGGTCGCCGTTTTTCAGACTGAAGTCCCATAGACCGGTCTGCGAGTCGGGTATCAAAAGCAAATCAGCCATTAGGATTTCACGTCGTTTTTCCCACGGGTGATGATGCCCGTAAGTTTCACGGTTATCGAGTTTCCCGGCGGGGGATTAACTGCGCTGCCAAGCGGTCCTGTCCACTCTAGCAGTTGCTGGTCAAGGGGATAGTTTGGATCTTGTGGGTCGCGCGTGACAAAGAACACTTTGAGTGTGTCTTTGCTCATGCCGTCGGTTTCTGTTTCGACCCGAAGATCGCCAGCCCACACGCCGTCACTTTCCCGCGCGTTGTCATGAGTGCCGCCGTTGAACACGATGTTTTTGCCCGCCGCTGAATCAACGCGTACGGCTCCGTCTTGCTCAATCTTCACCCGCGCGCCGGTCGCATTGGTTGCCAGGACCGCGCCTGGTTCCCCGCTGCCCTCGCCGTAAAGGTGGACACGGGTTCCCGCCTTAGACGAGTACAGCCCACGGTCGCCAGTCTTTCCATCCGTCGGGCGGCTGGCGGGCTGGCCCATGTGCATCACAATGCCGCCGTCGGCTTTCCGCAAAACGATAGCGTTCGTGTCCGTCGGCGCGATCACGAGGTCGCCGAATTGTTCCCAGCGCGTCAGGTCGATTTCTGCCCCCGGTGCGTCGGCGGTCTCGTCAGACATCGTGACAGAATCAAGCGTGCTTGCACCCTGCCCGACGCGCGATAAACGCGTCTGTATAAACTGCCCCGCCCACCATTCGCCGCACCACCGCTGCATGTTTTGGCCAACGGCACGAAACAAGGCCGCAAAGTCTCTCACTGTGCCCCCCGTAGGTGCATGCCTTGATTGCAGCGGTGGTAGCGCTCACGGGTGATCATGACCCACCGGCCACAGGATAGTTGCGCCTGATAGCGCTCTCCGACCGCAGCCCATGGGTCGTTCCATATGGCGACGATGCGAATCATGCGACAGGTGCCACGACGATCGAACCCACCGGCAGGAGCGCGGGCGTTCGGATGTTCGGGTTGAGGCGCAAGATCAACTGCGCAAACTGCCTCATATCCGCGGGCGTCTTCCCAGACTTGCCATAGCGCTGCTGGCAAAACTGGTAGATGTTCTGCCCCGGCGACTTGGTGATCTCGACTTCGATCGGGATCGGCTGCGCGGCGCGGATCGCCACGTCTAGCTGCGTCGCATTGAACAACATCACTTCCAGCGCAAGAACCGTTTCCTGTGTGTCGGCAGCCGTTGAAACGCGTTGCAGAGCGACCGTCGCGGCTTGTACCTGTGCTGGCATCGAGAGCAATTGTGCTTGCACGACAGGGTCGTAAACACCAAAAGAAAACGACTCTTGCGCAGCGGCGGCATACGCGCGGGCTGTGTCCGTGGCCGTCGTGACGAGCGATGTTGCCGTGACCATGAACGCGCGGGCTTGCAGGTTCGGACGCGAGAAAATCAGTGCTTGCAGAATGGCATTCGCCTGGTCTGCGCTTTGCGCCTGGTTCACAACCTGCTGCGCACGCGCGGACGGTCCCGCGGTGAACGCGTCGGCCTGCCCGATGACTGCATCCTCGAAATACACCGTGACGATCGTTGCCTCGCCGCTGTCGGTGTACTGCACGCGCTCGCGGAAACGGTCAATCACGCTGTTTCGTGCGCCGCGCCGCGGATGCAGCAGGACCCCACGCCGGTTCTTGGACATGGCGCCAATCACGGACGCATAGTCAGCCTTGAGTTTGCCGACGAATTGCAGCGTAACCGTGGTTTTTAGCGAACCGTCGCCCAGGTCTTCTTTAAGATCTCCCTTCTGCCCCGGTATCGGATGCCTGCCCCATCTGCCAGCGACTTCGGATTCAACCCCGCCGGCATATTTGCCTAGGTCAATTTCCGTTCCGTCTATCGGCGTGTAGGTAAAATCAGCCATTTATGCACCCAAAAGACCGGGCAAACGCAACACTACATCCGTTTCGCTGCCGGTGATAGCGTCTTGCCGCTTGACTACTTGCTCGATAAGCCAGCGCCCAGGGCCGAGAAAGTCCCCGCCAAGTCGGAGGCGCGTGCTGTTGAGTTCGCAGATGTTCCCCTCCACGATCGGGCGCCACTGCCCATCGGGTCCGGGGATGCTGTGTCCCTGCACGGTCAAGCGCACCGTTTTTTCTTTGTAGCGGCTCTGCTTCTCGCGCCACTGCGCCCGCGTTCCGGCGAATCCTGTCTGATACTGCTCTGGGTCGGCAAACGTGCATAAGCGGTTGATTCGGTTCTGCGCGTCGCCCAGCACTGAGCCGGGCGCCTGCCCAAAGAAGCGCCCGGCATTGTAATCAACAATGCGATCCTGCGGCAGTGCTTGCGGCGGAAAGATAACCGACCCGTAGCAGCGGTATGACGTATAAAGGTCTTCTCCGTCGAGAATCAGCGCCGACAGCTTCACGCGCGTGTTTTGTTCGCTGGCGTGATCCTCGAAGACATACAGCGGCGAATCGTTCGCGCTCTCGTCGGGATTGAATACTTGAATCCAGCCGTCAGACGAGACGTTGACAAATGCCCCACTGCTGTTCGTGATGCCGGTCAAGCGCGCATAACGACTCACGAGGTCGTAGAACGTCTCGCCGACTTCGGTTTGCACCGGGGGCAGGATCACGCCTTGCGGTTTATTAAATTCCAGCCGCGTACGCGCAATGCCCTGATTTAGTCGCTGTCCTAACTTCGTCGTGGGGTCGCCATTGAGACCGCGTGCGCCCTGTATGCCCCATTGTCCGGGGCCTTTCGCGCGCCATGACGGGTCTATCAACCTGTCGATAATGCCTTGCAGGTTCAGGCCACGAAATCGCACCCACGGACGGACGCAAGAATCAAGCAACTTCCCAAGGTCGTATCCAGTCAGCCGCAGAACGCTAGCGCCGTCCGATGTGCGTTGTTCAGCGTGTGTGCATACGCCCATAACCAGCGGGACGGGCTTGCCGTTGCCGACGTTAGGATCGCTATGCTTAATAATAATCGGCAGCCACCGGTGCAAATTCAGTGACATAATGTCGGCGTTGATTGAGAACTCGCCGAACTTCGTATCGTTGATGATGGGAAGATCCAGCGTCCAGCCGTCGTAGATGTTCGTGAGCGTCGAAGTGACGGTGAACGCTTTCGCGCCGCTCTTGCCGCTATATTCGCGCCCAAGGAATGAAACCTGTAGGTGCGGTGTATCGGCTTCGGTCTCGCGACTTTGCACGGTCATGGCGCAGGGCTCATGCTTGGCGGCGGCTCTGCTGGCTGAATGGATTGGGTGCGAATCGTCTGACTGCTCATGTGCTTGGCAACGGCAGTACCGATCGCGTCGGCTTGCGCCTGGTTCACCGCCGCCCCGCCGCCCATGCCGAGTTCCTTTTGAAGATCGCTGACCTTCTTATCAAGGCCGGATGCGCCCATATGCTTTTCGAGAAACCCGCCTATGCCGCCGCCGCGAATCGTGCCTTGTGCTTGCTGATAGGCTTGCAACTGCCGGAGTTTGCCCTCCCTGGATTCGTCGCGTTGCGCAGTGTCTCCAGATAGCAGGACCGCGCCAGCGGCAAGCGCCGGGACGCCTAGAGCCGCTACGCCAGCCTTGGCAACCGTGCCAGCCGCCGCAGTGAGCCCACCGCCAGCCCCACCCGCTGCAACCGTGCCCGCAAGCCCCGGCGCCGCTTTTCCGGCAAAGATGTTGACCGCATCCCAGAACACGCCTGCGCCCTTTTCAAACATCTGGCCAGCAGACGCCAGCGCAACGCCCGCCGCCCCGCCGCCCATGCCAACCGCAGCATCCTGCGCGCCCAGAAAAGTTCCCCCAAACCCGATGTCTTTCCGTGCCTTGCTCGCTTCTGCGAATCGTCGCGCACTCGCCGCGCTTGCCGCGTCGTTTGAGAGAATGCCGCCCGTCTGGTCGGTTGACGCAACTGCTGCACGCATCTTGGCTGGATCTAATTTCATAATACCAGCCGCATCCTGCATGGACATCAAGCCAGATTCAGCCATGCGTCCAATGAGTTCGCGCCGGTTCTTTGTGCCGTAGTGTCGTTCTGCGTCTCGCTGCGCGACTTCGATCATGTCAGCAAACTTGTCCGGGCGAATGCGCCCCTCTTCGTCGAAGGCGCTTTCACCCTTACCAAGTTTGCCGGCAGTACGCATGCGCCGTTCAAAGTAGCGGCTGTGTTGTTGTAAATAGCCGCCTAGCGCTCCCATGCGAGATTCACCCATTTCGACGGTTGGTGCGCCGCCCATGATCTGCGCTGTCACATTGGATAGCGCCGGTGCTTTTGCGCCCGTGAGGCTGGTCAGCATCCCGGAGAAGTTCATAAACGTACGTTCCAGCACTTGCGCTGAAACATTCGCCTTGGCCGCTTGGCTGTCGATCGTGGCGAAAAATGCGCCCGCCTCGGCCGTCGATTTAATACCGAAAGACTGCGCGAGTTGCGTTGCCGTTGGAATCATCTCGCCGAGTGCGCGATCAGTTTTCAGCGCCCGTGCCTGGAAAGCATCGAGACCTGAGACCGCTCCTTGCCAGTCCCCGGTCATCTGCCGGACGCCGCGCCCGTACTCCTGAACCTGTGCCGGCAGAAGGCCAAGCCGCGTAGATGCGCCCATGACCTGCTTGTTGATCTCGGCGTAGTTGCTGCCCGTGCTTGTGGCTACGCGCTGCGTCGTGTCGCGGTAATAGTTCGCTAGGTTGATCGCGCCCTGGTAACTGGTCTTAGCGGGGGCAGTGACGGCAGATGCGATGTCGCCGATTTGGCGCCCGACGATATCAGCAGACGCTTTGCCAATTGAAGTAAGTACGCGTTCGGTCTGTGACCATCCGCCCTTCGCTGCGACCGGGTCTTTCCATAGATCATGGAAACCCTTTAGCTGGTTCGCGACGCTCTGCCCTTGCTTGCCAACGCGACCGAGCGCGTCCTCAAGTTGGCCCAGGCTCTTAATGCCCGCATCCGTGCCAGTGATGCGAGTTTCCATCTCTGCGCGTGCGGTCATTAGCCTTTATCCCATGCCTGTCCTAGTTCTGATTCTAGCAGGCTTGCAAGGTATTCCAGTTGTGCTTCCATGTTCGGTGGCGGCAAAAACGAGCGCTTCGGAGTTCGTCCAGCGCCCTCGTTGTGGACTTTGCCGATCTTGTCCGCTCGACTGTACGTCAGCAAGACATTCCCATCGATCTTGTTCCGTATCGTGCCAGGGATGCCATGCAGAAGTTGGCGCCCTTCGCTTTGTCGCTTGCCGAGTTTGTCCTTGCCCGCGACTTCGATCGCCTTCTGTGCTTTCTCTGCGCGCCGTGCATCCTTGCGGTTGAGCGGGCCCCTTTTCAGTTCTTCTAGCGTCTGCGCTGCCGCCGCCGCGCGTTCTCCCTGCTCTTTCGCCCGCGTCTCTGCCTTGCGAAACGCTTTGATGCGTTTCTGAAGTTTCTCGTACTTCTCGCGAGTCTGGTCAGTCCATCCATGCTCGATGACTTGCGCGTTGATCTTTTTAAGCGCCCGGACTGTGCGGTTGATGCGATTTGCGCGCACGGTGCCGCGGGCTGTGATCTGGCTTGAACCCGTGGATTGCAGCCGCTTCAGAGTGCTTGCGGCGTATGGTGGCCAACCTGCGCCGCCACCACGAATGTTCTCTTTGATGTCGGCGCTGAGTTTGCGCGAGAACTGTTTTAGCACTGGCGCAGGGTTTGCCAGGCGTTCCTGTACCGCGTGAATCGACCGGCGCAATTCTCCCCACTGAAGCGTGAACGGCTCAGCCATGGGACACGCCTACTCTGGACGCCAAATCGGGCGCAGATAGAACGGCAGACGGTGTGCCCGCGTGTGTTGGTACGCTGCAAATCCTTCCGCCTGGTCCCATTCGTCACCCCATAGACTGCGCCGGGCAGCTTCCGTTAGCGCGTCAAAGCGCCACTGTTCCCACGGTCTTACTCGGGCCAAACCCGACCGGACATACCATGCAGCACTTGAATCAGTGCCGAGGACCCGTGCCGAGAGTGTAGAGTCCTCAGCGATTCGGTTTTTCCCTCTGTGATCAACGCCTCCCACTGTTCATGGGTCAGCGCTGCTGGCGTCTGCGTCTGTTGAAGGATCGCGTACTCATTCCACAGGCGATCCATTTGACCGTCAGCGAGGTCAAGCAATGGAAGCCGCGCGACCGCCGCGGGGTCCACTTTCCCCTTTTCGTCTGATAGCGCGAGGATCGCCGGAAACATGCGCTTGCCGGTCGCAGGGTCGAACAGGGCGAAGTGGAGTTGGAACAGGGTCGCCCACCGCTGAAGTTGTCCGGGCAGGAACTTGTCATCGCCCTTGGACTGCAGGTACTTTCGCGCGTTGTCTAGGCAGAGGGTTGCATCCTTTTCGCGCACAAGCCGCAGCATCGCCGCGCGATTGGTCGTGTTCCCGTCGTCGTCTTGGAAGTAGATCCCGCCCTTGACCTCGCCGGTGATTGTCACCTTTCCGGTCTCTGCGCCGGACAGCGTCGGATTATTCATGGGCGGGCTCCTTTGCCGGCGTGGGGGCGATGTCGAAAGCGCGATTAGTCGCGGTCGCGGCTTCGATTAACAATGCGGCTGCGTCCCGTGCGCCTTCTTCGGTAAGGTCGCTTGCCAGCCGCAAACACGCGGCGGCATGCTTCTGCAACTTCTCTTGAATCTTCGTCATGGTGGCTCCCATTTGGTGGCTCTCCTATCAACCGTAAACCCTAGCGCCGCGTCGGAGAGCCACCACGCAACGCGACGCCGGGGCTTACGCTGTGCCGGTCGGGACGAACATGGGGCCCTCGACTTTGCCCGCCTTCATTCGCCCGCTGATGATGTATTGACCTTCGGGGTTGTTCACCTTGAACGAAAGACTATCAAAGTGACAGTCAATCGCCCGCCCCTTGTTTTGTCCTAGCAACGGATCGCCGATGGGCCAGTTGATCGTGAAAAAACCGAGCGCCCCACGCTGGATCGTGTCCTTGATGATCTCACCGCTCTTATCGACGACAAAGTTAAACGACCCGGACACGTCTTGCTTTGTGCCGATATCGCCGCCGATGTATCCGCTTCCGGGACTGCCATCGCCCTGCCCATAGGCATAGAACGAGGTAAAGCCAACGTCGATGTTCCATTCCCCTTGAAGGGTGATTGGTACGCCGTTGTCAAAAGTCGCAACTGCTGTGCCTTGAATGCGTGGCATCGTGGGCTCCTTACTGCGCAGAACTCAGGACGCCGACGCGCTGGTGATTTTCGCGGGGCGCACGTTCACGAAGGGCAATCAAGATCCGGCTGGCGTCCAGCGGATCGATCGCGACTTCGATAAATGGTTTGAGGCTTGCCGAGTTGTCAACCAAGATCCCGTCTTGGCTATCGAGGTATTCCCCGCACGCGTCCCGTACATCGGCAAGCGTAAACCCATTCGGCACGCGAACAGTACCGCCGCCGATAAACAGCACTTTCTGGAAAAAACGCGAGTTTAGGAAGTTTCGCAGTCCAAAGCGCAGCGCGTCGAAGATGCGCCCATAGGACCAGTCGCCCCACTTGGATTCGATGCCCGTCCAGGTCGTCTTGCCACGAACGATCGTCACGTTGCCGTTGACGCTTCGAAGCGGAGTCAGGTGATAGGACCCAAGCGCCACGTCGATCGTGGTCGGGCTCATCTCCGTATCAGCACGCGCGGGCAGCATAGGAGCTACGCCCGTTGCCTTGAGGATCTGACCATCCATGTTGTATGGCAGATCCGTCGCGCATAGCCTGGCGGCGATCTGGGTGCTGAATGCGCCGCCCTGAACCGGCGGTTCCTGGTAGGTCACAAGCGACGAACGCCAGTAGTTGCCCAGGTTCGGAGTCGCAAGCCCGGAGATGAGCGCAATCGTTTCGACCGGGCTAGTGTTGCAGATTGTCCAGCGTTGGTTCTGCTGATAGTAGCCGTTCGCGTAAAGCTCGATGTGTGCGCTGATTGCGTCGATGCTCGTCGTATCCGCGTAGTCCACCGACCACTCAATGAACGCGGGCAACTTCGCTTTGTTCGCGAGCATCGTGGTAAGCGTTGGAGTGCCGGACCCCGCCAGCGCCGTGAACGTCGCAGAGCCCGGAGTCGTGGCGGCGGTCGTAATGAGCCCCGCGCTGTCGTGCCGGTCAGCCAGCGTGTAGATTTGCCCGCCGCCGTCCTCTGTGCTGTTTACCTGGATACGATTGACGACCCAGCCCGACCGATAGAACAGCGTGACGAACCCCGCCGCGCACGTCGCCGTAAGCGGGAAAGTCGCAGCATTGACGGCCGCTTTGATGAGCAGCGCCGCGTTTGTCGGAGTCGTCGCGACCGGAATGGCAACGACCACCGCTAGCGAGCCTACGCGAATCGTAAACAGGCTTGCGCTTCCACCATCGCCGGCCGCGTTCGTGGTGATCTCCAGCACCGCAGGTGAGAACGTGATGCCGGTCAATTCTGGCGGAATTGTCAGAACAATCGGGCTATCGTTTCCCTCTTCGCCACGAACAACATAGGTTAGCGGAATCGTCGCGCCCGATGCCGAACCCGTAGTGAGATAGGTCAGTGCGTAGGTCTGCGTCGCGTCCGCGCCCAAGATTGTCAGCGAGACAACCGGGAAGCCCGTACGCCAAGTCAGATTGACAACGCCCAGCGCGCTCGTCGCAGTCACGGGGTAGGTTGCATCCCCGGCCAGTGCCGCAGCAATGGCCGTTGCCGACTGCGTCGGTGTCCATGCCGCGGTGATCGCAATGACTTTAGCGACCCCGTTCGCGGTAATCGTGAAGTTCGAGCCCGTGGCGTTCGTTGCGATCGTGATGACCGGCAGCGAATGATCAATCACATCTGCCGTCACCATGGGCGCGTCTGGGATTTTGCTGTCTAGTGCAATCTTTCCGTCCGCAGCGACCACGGAGCCGTTATCGCCGTTCGCCACCTGAAACCGCGCAGGGTGCCCCGCGGCCCGAATTGTAACCTCACCTGTGCCGACGGCCGTGCCGGCGACAGTGACAAGCTTGGTCGCGAATCCCGCAAACCCGCTGCCCGTGGGTTCAGCAATGGCTGGCAGGTAGATATTGATCCCAAACGGGACCTCTTGCAGTGCCGAGCGAAAGCGGTTCGCTACCGGGCTGCGGCGATTGAATGACTGCGCGACGCGAGATACATCGCTGTATTGCTGGATGTCGTTTGGCGCCGCCGTGCCCGCAGTCAGGTTGTAGGGGGCGCCTGTGATTGCGCTAGCGCTCAGGATGGCGGTAGACACCGGAAAGAGATCTTTTTCCTCTGGCGTGCCGGTCGTACTCGGCGCAGTGGAAATCGAAAGAAACGTACCCGGCAGTTGGGACGAACTTGGAACGTCTGGGTTGATGTCCATGGCTATTCCTCGCCCTCGGGGGCTTTGGTGATCTCTTCAATGTCGGCAATCGTTTGCACCGTCAGAACAGGCGATGGGTGCAGATAGCAATGCACTGCTCCACGCTGCGCCATGCCGTGCAGATAGTCCGTGATGGTCATGATTTGGCCAGTCATCGGAATCGCGTTGAGTTTGTGCCCACGCGGCAAACCATCGCGCACCGGGCAGACCAGCACGCGCTGACCGATTCGCAGTGCGCTTGCAGGAATGTACTGACGTTCAAGCATTGGAAGCCCCTGGGATTTGAAAGGGTGGCCCGGCGTTCTTGCCGAGTTCGTCTTGCAGTTGCACCCACATCCGCCACGGCTCGACGATCTCGCATGGTGTATTCGGCGTGTGGGTGTAGACAATGGCGCGCACGTCCATTGTGTCCGTGATAATGCGCTCGGCCGATTTCTCGAAGGTGTTGCGCAGCCCGCCAAGCGAAAGATGCTCTACGCCAACCGTATGGCTTAGCGAGTTGTCGTGAATGAACAGCCGACGGATATCGCCAAGCGTTCGCATCGTGCCGGGGTCTGCAATCTCGTAGTCCTTGATCGGTGGCTTCATGCGAGCAGTCACGCCCGCACGCCAGTTCGCAGACATCGCGCGGATTTGGTAGCGCAACTGCGCCCGGTGAAATGCCCGCGTTTGGCTGTTCTCTTCGATGTCATCCCCAGTCGGAGAGACAAACACCGCTGGCGTTTTGCCGCGGCATCGATTCCACAACTGCTTGTTGCTCAGTTGCGCCGCACAGAACTCGACGTGCGCTAGGTACCGATTGGTGGCGCATGCGGCGACCTCCGGCAGATGCTGCTTCACCCACATCCCCGGATCGCCAGCCGCCACGCCATAAGGACGAACTTGGGTCGTGGTCTCTTGCTCATTCAAGAAGCGATACCACGCCCAGATTTCAACATCTTGTAAGCCCACTCTGGCAAGGCACGGCGCGGCATCGTCCGTCACGTCCAGCACGTCCGCGCGAATGTTCCGCAGATCGGCCACGCTCAGGATGGGATGCTCTGCGCCGTCGCCATCGTTCCACGTCGTAAACGCGATTCGGTGTGACAGCGCGATCACTTGCATGATCGCGCGCCCGACGCGCTCCGACACATCTCGGATGTCGCAGTAGTCCGCGATCGGGTCTTGGTAGTCTAGTTGCACTAGAAGCCCACCCACTTATTGCGCGGCTGACCGGGCAGTGTGTTTCCTGCGCCTGGACTGTAGTTGATGACATGCTGCGTGCTACTTGCCGGGTCTGGATCTGCTCCCACGGTAGCGAGATGATCGCCGATGGCTTTCGCGCGCTCCTCGACGTAGTCCCGTTCCGTGGTCACGCTGTCGGGTACGTCCTCTTCCTTTTGCCCAAACAGATGCACGTAGTACAGCGACGCAGACAGAACCAAGCGCCGCGTCTCTGCCTTGTCGCGGTCGCCCCAAACGGTATCCCACAGAACATCAATTGACTTCGGCTGAACCGCGCGCTGGATGTGGCCCAGCACGAAGCCTTGACCCTGCTCAATGCAGAGTTTGATCCGGCGCGGGTTCGCCTCCGGCTTGCCCTTGTCGCCCAGGAGTTCGCGCAGCTTTTCGGCCGTGAGCGCGTCCTCTAGGTCTTGCTGGGCAATGAATGTCTGAGGGATCGGCATTACGTCTGCCCTGCCGGCTTGGCCTTGAGTGCGTCGATCTCTGCCTGCTGCTTTTGCATCTGCGCCATGAGTTGGGCAATCAAGTCCTTGTCATGTCCAGGGTGCAACTGAATGCCGAGACCCTGAATATCGCGCAGACGCTTTTCTTCCTGCAGCAGTCGCAAGTTCCGCGCTGCCACATCGTCAGCGGTGGTCTGTTCCATGAACGAGGCAAGTTCGTACTCTGCGCCCTGCTTCGGCTTGCGCTTCTCTTCGATGCGCTTCATTCGCGCTTCGTACTCGGATTGCTTCTCCAGCACGTTCGGACACGTCGCAAGCAACTGCTCTGCCTCTTCGTCTGGAATGTCCAGTACGGTCCCCGGCATATACTGTTTCATTTTGCGCTGCTTCGGGTCTGGGTTTTCCTTGTCGAAGCGCGCGAACGAGCCGCCGTTGATGAGCGGCTGATCCGTGCTCTTGTTCCAGAGCGGCTTGTCGTATGTGCTAATCTTGTTGCCGGCGCGATCGGTATCGAATCCTGCTGGGTCTGTTCCGTATCGCTGGTCAATTACTCGGATGCGCATGTGGTGGCTCTCCTCTAGCGCTGTGACTAGAACGTGAACAGGTTCTGATACTGCGCGGTGTCCGCGGCGTTGAACGCGCCGTAGATCGCGAAGCCAGCCTTTTCCTGTTGCAGGAACGGGGCCCAGGCGCTCAGGATCTGCGACTGCGTGCCGTGTCCCGCCATCTCGTATTCCGGCGCCTCGTATACGCCCAGACCCTCGTTGCCCGTCACGATCTGGATGCTGGGATCGTTGGGGATCGCGCTCTTGACATGGTCAAGAAACTTGCCGAGACCGAACCCGTAATCACTGCCGCCAGTGCCACCGGGAACGGCACGGGTCGCGACCATGACCATAGGGCCGCACGGGTAGACCAGCTTCTCTAGTTCCGTCGCGCTGGGCCCGTCGTTCGTGTTGTTGAAGATCACCGAGAACGGCTTGACGGCGCCCGGTTCGATCAGCGAGTCGTCGATCAGGCGCTCGATGATGTTGCCGTTGATGGTCAGGCGATCGGCGGCAAGATTCAGCTTGTTCACCGCTTCACGCTGGATCGCGTCGTGACGGCACATCTGAAGGTAGCCGGCTTCCGGAATGTAGATGTCCGTAACCTTTTTGCCAGTGCGCTCTTTGATGCGGCGACAGGCAAGACGGAGCACAGCCATCGGATCCGATGCGGTGCTATGAATGTCATCGAACCGCGAACCAGCCGCAAGCGTCACGTTCTGCGTGACCAGCGCCGGATCCTTGAGCAGTTCCCATGCGGCGATCTCGCGCTCCATGCGGATCTTGAACCATGCCGCGCGCAGTCGGCGCATACGCGGGTTTTGCGCGGGGTCAGTCGTGGCGTCTTCGATGTTCGGGTTATTGACCTTGAGCACGCGCAGGGGAATGTCCCACTGACGCGTTCCCTTCATCCGGTAGTTGACCACCGGAAAAGTGCCATCGGGACCCTGCACCGCAACCTGACGGCGCCACAAGTGCGCGACATCTTCCTCCCACACGAGGTCACTCTGGAACTCGGACGGGTCCGCGGGGAACAGGTCAACCGATGCGCAGTGCGGATACGCCCAGTCTGCGCGGCTGATCACATAGCGGGTGTCCGTCTTGCGGACGTGCCTGCTGTTGAAATTAAGCATCGTCATAGGTCAGCGCTCCTTACAGCTTCTCGACCGCGAGAAATTCAAGGGTTGAGGAGTCGGCGTTGTTGTTCGGCGTAACAGCAACCGTCACCACGTTTGCAGCCGTCAGAACGACCGCAGCCGTCGCCGCAACCGCTTTATAGGTCACGGTGCCCGGAGTACCGAACGCGAACCCGCCCGACAGAGCGAGCAGGATCGTGGTGTTGACACGCACGTCCACCTGAAACTGCATCACGTCATTGGCACTGAACGTCACTGCGCCAGTGGTCACAAGCGCCGCACTGCCGATGCCGTTGATGTAGACCTTGATGACATTGCCGCCAGCAGCGCCGTTGTTACACAGCACTCCGCCGGTGATTCGCAGGATGTCACCCACGCGCAGGCTGTACGCCGGCAGGGTCACGGTCTTGTTGTAGGCGGTCTCTGCGGTCGTGCCCGTGACAGCCGCGGATGGGCCAACAGACGACACCCATTCGCCGCAGCATGGGAACAGATCGCTGCTGATCAGCGCTCCCTCGGTTCCGGCGCTGTTGTCAAAGTACTCGCGTGAAGTTGCAGGACCCGACGGAGCCACCCGCCACATTGCCTGATTGGGGCCGGCTGGAATGGGCTCCAAGTGATCGCCGCGCTTTACAGTCTCGCCAGGGGCCAGCAAAATCGGGGCATAGCCCGCGAAGATGCCCTGCCCGCAATCCGCATCGCCGGTCGCGATTGCAACCGAAAGCGTGGGAGCGTTGCCATCCTGCGCAAACACGCCGCCCAAGGTGGTTTTGGCCGCCGCGTTGCCGTACAGATAGACGTTCAGGCGCTTGGTTGCATCGGTGGTGTCCTCAAACGAGAACGCCATACCGACTACCATCGCCTGCTTCTGGCGAATCGGATCCAGCATTCCATACCGGCCCGAAGCGACCGGCTGCGCAATCGCGCCATCGACCGGACTTGAGCCGCTCACATTGGTAAACGTTCCCATGGATTACAGCCTCCCAGCCGGACGACGCGCGCCCGTGCCATAGTTCGGATTCTTGGCGGCAACGCGCTTCATGGCGACCGCGAAAGAATCAATTTTGGCAAGGTCGATGCCCTCGCCTTTCATAACCTTGAGTTCCTGGCTAATCTTGGCGTCCAAGATGTCGTCCTCACTCATGCCTTCGCGCGGACTCGGGGCACCGATCGGGGCACCGTTCTGCACAAAGCGCTGCATAACCATCGGCTCCGACGGCTTGAAATGCCCTTCAGGGAAAAGGAACTCCTCCGCGACTTCCTGTCCCTGTTTGTACTTGCTCGCCAACCAAGCAACAGTCGCGGACTCGTCGCCCTTGTGTGCGGCGGGAATGCGCCCCATGGCAATGGCAGACATCGCGAGCCCTTGCGCGTTGCGCTCCTGTGCAGCCGCGTTCGCCGCTGCCAATGGACCCACCGCAGCCTGCAGACCCGCAATGGTCTTTTCTAGCATCGCGATCTTTTCGTCGCGCGCTTCCACCTTGCGGCTCATGGCCTGCATGATGCCGGGTTCGTCGCCGTCTGGTTCCTTGTGGTCGGCCTCGAACTTGGCGCGCTCGCTGTCGTCCATCTTGCGACCCATGCGGCGCTCTTCCTCTTCCATCTTCTTGCGCATCACGGCGCGCTTCGGATCGAGGTCGTCCATCTTGCGGCGCATCTCGGCTGCGTCGTCTTCCATCTTTTTGCGCGCCATCTCGGAGGCGTCCTTCTCCTTTTTGGAGTCGTCTTCCTGCTTGCGCCGCTCGTCTTCCATCTTCCGGGCGTAGGCGCTCATCTTGGAAAACTTCTCGTCTTCCTTGTCTTCCGCCTTGCAGCCGGCTGCCTCCATGAGGCGGGCCATTTCTTTTGGGTCCATGGTGTCCTTTGCGCCGCGCGTCTGTGTCGCCGGCTGAGTTGATTGGGTCACTCGTGACATCGCGATCGGGGCGCTCGTTCGGCTAAATGCCAGCGCGCAGCCCCGCATGCGTGGGTCATTGGTTGCAGTCAGGTTCAGAAGGCGATTTCCATCGCGCTCCGGGACGTAGTACGGACTGGTAAAACGAAAGTTCTCGAGCCCTTCAAGCGGGTCTGCGCCGCGTGGCGTGACTTTTGCGCGAAGGCAATACACGCCATCACCGCGTCGGGTCCCGTCGCTTTGCACGAGCACATCGTCGGTTCTTGGCGCAGTCGGCGGGGCCCCTGGGTGCGCTTCGTAGCGGACGACCTGTCCGCCCACAACCATGCACATTGCGTTCGCCCACGCGAGCGCGTGGCCGTCGCCTTCACCCCATGCGCGCATCTTGTCGCGGTCGAGCGCGTCTTTGCCCAGCAGCGGCTCTACTTCATGCTGCTTGTCGTAGAAAATATCTACGTCTGGGTGCGCGGCGAAGTCGTCCAGCATGACTTTGCAAGTCGATGCATCATGGATCGATAGGCACGGCTCGCCGCTCACGGTTTGGTGTTGGTACTGCCCAAACGCGACGACCTGATCCCAGACCCCGACCGACGGGGTTTCTGTGGCGAGGTCAGCCATTACGTAGCCACTCCAAGTAGGACGAACGCGAACATTTCGATCGCTCCGCCGGTCTTGTTTTCGATCTGCACCTTGCCGCCAGATGCGCCCACGTTCAGTTTATTGGCGGTCGTCAGCGCCACACTAAAGTCGGTATACGCCGGTCCGCCACTGAGCGTGGTCACGCCATTCTGAGCAAAAGAAACTACGCCAAATTGAGAACCAGTCGCGGCGGGGGCTACGACCAACATCAGCCCACCTTTGCCGCCGTTGTCGTAATCGACCGTGGCGTTATCTGCGAGCGACGCAGAAATCGTATGCAGACTGATTCTGGAAGTCGCACCAACGCTCACATTTGACAGCGTCAGGACGGCATTAGTCGCATACTGAAACGCCTGTTCCACGGCGGACGTGGCCAGCGCTAGCCCTATCTGTTTGACGTAGCCAGCCAAGCCGCCAACCAGCGCAACTGACTTGACACCGAACACGCCGTCAGACTTGAGAAACGTGCTGACTGTGGCGTTGACCGCGGTGATGTCCGTGGCACCGATCGTGCTCGGGGTCACGTCGCCCATCGGGCCGGGAGCATGCGGATTGAACACCGCAGCGGCAGCGCCCGGATCCGTTTCCCACGTCGGATCAGCCCAATAGGTATCAATCACGGAATCGGCATCAGACAGAACCAGGGTTGCGGCCCCGTTGATGTTGTGACCGTTGCCGTTCAGCGTGCAGGCGTTTGTCGCAAACTGGCGCTTCTGGTCAACGATTGTGACCTTGCGCGCTTTCACTGGACCACCTGCGGCCGGATACTTGAGAGTCACCGCGCCGGCAGTCGTGTTCACCAAAATCACGCGGTCGGTGTCTTGAATGTCATACGGCGAATCGGCAAACGCTACCTCAACCACACCGGACTGTCCGCCAACAACCAGCGGATACAGCACGCCATCCACATCGCGGTAGTAGGCCACGCCATCGACCACGAACAGCGCAGCAGTGCCCACGTTATCGGGCGGAATCTGCGGGCCGACATCCTGAAGATTAAGTACGCCGTACAGGTCTTGCGGGAGATTAGAAATCACGTTGACTCCGTTTTGCTTGGCGCTGCGCCCTCTTCGGCGTCGGCTGCCTTGGAAATGGTCGTGCTGTGCTTGGCCATGAACTCAGAGACATTCGCTGGCAATTCCTGCACGCCCGGTAATTGTGGCGTCTCGCCGTTTGGCATCGGAGCGACTACGCCTTCGGACGCGTCCACGGCCGAGACCACCGCGCCACTCGAAGGAATCGGCGTGCCCTTGCCGCGTAGGGTGTCTTCCTCGTCCTTGGGCGAATCGAGTTGCAGAACGCTGCCGTATTGCAATTTCGACACCGGGAAACCATCCGCCATCGCGTTGCTGAAAATCTTCTGACGCTTCTCGGGGTCGTTCTCTTTTTCGATCTGCGGCACGTACCAAGGAAGCGCGGCGACGATGTCTTCTGGCGTGGCTCCGATGTCAGTCGCAAGGCGGTACTGATTTAACTGCGTCGTCGGGTCCCAGAGCCCTTTGCGGACCGAGGTACACAGGTTGCGCGCCCGCAGAACCATGGAATTAAACGCGCCTGCAGCATGCACATCGCCCAGCCCGTACGAACCACCGGACGCACCCATAGTCAGCGGTCCGCCGGCTGTCACAGCTTTGGTGATTTCGATGTTGAGCCAGTCCGCGGCCTCGGTCTGAACGAGCGCACCATTGGGCAGCGGGGTATCGTTGCGTAGTCGAAACTGCCCGATCGGCGTGGTGGGAATGCCACCCTGGCCAATCTGGGTGTCGATCTCTGCGGCGATCTGCTTGGCTTCCTGGTACGCGTACTGCTTCGGGTCGTACTCCGCGATCATCTGCGGTATGCCGTAGATGTGCAGGTACTCGGCTAGGTCGCGAATCGTCCACTGTTTGATGGCATGCAGGAACAGGCACGACCGCATGAACCCGCCGCGCTCGCGGATCTGACTGAAGTTGTGCGCGACGTGGAAGATAAACTTCGCCGGGGGAAGCGTGGCGTAGTCGCCCTCCAGCCAGAGCAGCGGGTTATCCGTCTCCATGTCGAAACGGAACGCGCGACCTTCGACGATCTCCAACTTAACCGGAACGCAGTAGACGCGGCTGATCCGTTCGTTGTCGGCCGTGTACCAGACGACTCGCCGGTAGCCGTACACGTTTTCCGCCGCGCTGTAGCCTTGCCCCTCAGCCCACAGAAGCGCAAACCGTGCGGCGTCGAAATCTTCGATTTGGTCCCGCACCGCGCGCAGCCAGTTCGCAACAGAGATTGCGGTCTTGTCGCGGGCCAGGCTTGGCGGCGGGGAAATTAGATCGGGGTTGGCGACGATAGGTGAAAAGGCTTGCCGTGTTACGCCGTTTAGATGCGCGTCGTTTTCGACTGCACGGCGGAACATATCGCAGAGCAAAAACGGAAAGCCCGCGTTACACTGGTCAATGGCGCCAAGAATGATCTCAGGCGTGAGCGGTCCAGAAAACGTAGACCATCGCGGATTTGTCGGGCCTAGTCGCGTACTGATCTTGCCGAACAGTGAACTATAGGCGCGGGTTAGGTCCGCGCTTGCAGTCAGGTTGTGCGGCGTAATGTAGCGTGGCTCAAATCCAGGAGCGGCCGGCGCAACTTGCGGCGCTTGGCGGATATCTGGCGCCTGCACAATCGGCGATGCGGCCACCGGAGCAATGCCGGCGAAGTTGATAAAAGTTCGAGCAGCAGCAATCGCCGCGCGCTTTACCAATCGCTGTACTGCCGCTTCTGCCACATGCCAACGCTACCTAGTTTTTCGTCGGTGCCATGCTGTAAAGCGGCTTGTATATACACGAAAGTTTATGCCACTCTCGGCGCGCGTCTATACACTGTTTGTGCAAGCGGAGAGCCATGTCCAAGAAAGATGCTCAGTTCAACGTTCGGATGAGTTCTCAGGAGCGCGAAGAGATACGACGCGCTGCCCAGGAACTAAAGATCCCCGAGTCCGAATTGATGCGGCGTGGCGCGCTCCAATACTACAAAAACCGCGTAGCCATGCAGCGAGCCAATGCCAACCGTCAGCGCAGCGAACCAGATTCGCAAGGCTAAACAGCGGTTAAAGGGCTCACGGTCTGCAGTCGATCTCGCGCTAGTGGTTCGCGCCCAAGATGGGGCGTCAATTCTCACTGCGGGCGGGGACTGGATAGACGACGAACAGCGGTACGACGCACCGGGACCCGAGTGCGCATCCGTGCATCTTGTCTCTAGCCAGTTGCGCGCGGGGCAACAACTCGCGCAGTGGTTCGAAGCGTACGAAGCGGACGACCCGAACCGCCAAGCGCTCGACGTGTATGTGGACAATAGACGAGGCGGCAAGACGTTTTTCAGCGTGCTTGCGATCCTTCTATTCGCGCTTCGCTACCCGTTTTGTCACCTGGGAAAAACCATCTGCTGGTTAGTGGTCCCAACCTTTCCACAACAACGAGAACTTCACGAGTGCATCGCCAAGATTCTGCCCGCATCGTGGTTCCTGGATGGGCGCATCGTCTACCACAAAAGCGAGAAGTACTACACGCTGGCAAACGGCTCGGAGATATGGATCAAGTCCGCAGATCGGCCGCAGAGTCTGAAGGCTGGCGGTGTCGCAGCGATTGCCGTGAACGAAGCGCAGCAAGTCGATAGCAAGAGCATCCTCAACGCCATGGGCGCGAACATCGACAGCGGCGGTATTTGTTGGCTAGCAATGAATCCACCCGACTCCGTCAAAGGACTATGGGCGGAGAACGTTCACCACGCAATTGGGGCAGTGGACGACAAAGGAAATCCAGTCATCCCCTGGGCCAGAGAAACCGCTTTCCCCTCCACTCAGAACGAGGTCATCAACCAAGATGCACGCACGCGCTTTGCCAAAATCGCCGAGATTATTGACCCCGCTCAGGCGAAGCGCGATGCGGCCGGTCTATGGACTTCGATTACTGACCGCGCCTATCCGTTCTATCGGCGGGAACAGCACTTCAAGCCAGAGCCCACAGGATGGCGAGACATCACCGCCGAGATGAACAACATTACTGGCATGCTCGGTCGGCGTGCGCTTCCGTCTCTCGGCGCTGGCATGGACTTTCAGAAACGCCCATGGTGCGCGTTTATTGAGGCAAAGGCGTTTGCTGCGCCCGCTGGACTCGCGTGGATTTCCGCGGGTGAAATCGTGTACGTGGTCACGCAAGAGGTCTGCAACGATGTTGTGGCCGGTGACTGGTGGACAGAGGAACTGCTCTGCATGAAGGTTGCAGAGAGCCTTGGCAAGCGCAAACTCACGCCCGCTGACTACCTTCTGATCGCGGACCGCACCGGGCAATCTCAGGGCAGCGAACTGGCCAGCCGCGGACAAAGCGCCGACCCTGAAACGTACTCCTGGCCGATCGTCGAGCGCTATGGCTGGGAGCCACACGCCCCCGAGGAAGAACGACGATTCTCGGACAACTTGAAGGGCCCCACCGATATCAAGATCATCCGCAAAAACCCGCTGGTCAGCGTGCGCCTTAACACTATCAACGAAGTCCTACGCTCAAACCGCCTCATCATTTCGACCGCGTGCCCGCAGACCGCGGAATCGTTCCGGCAGTGCGAAGTCTACAGCAACAGCCGCAAACCCAAAGGCGATTGGGCGCACCTTACAGACGCGGTCGGGTACCTGCTTTTTGTCTGGGAAACCGCGCGACTGGCGCGTGGCGTGACTAAGATTCTTGGCTGAACAGCGCACGCACAGCGGCGGCAATTTCAGCGTGTGCAGGATCAGTCCTGCCGCGTTCCATTGCCCGCTGAACCTGGGCAACCAACTTCAACTTTGACTCTGCGAGCAGCTTTTTTCTCTCGGCCTTTAGTTCCTCTTGCCGATGGTTTACGATTTCTTCTAACTCTTCGGCCTCGCGCTGAACTTCGGCTTGCACGCTGATCTTGCCCATGGCCTGCGCGGTCTTGCAGAGCTGATCGCGGCGATGCTCTTCGATGAGTTCGGCATCGTTTCTGATCTCGCAAGCTTGCTCTGTGAGCAGTTCAAGCATCTGCAGGTGCGCACGCTCCGGCCGCGCCGGCTTAACGTCTTCTCTCACTTCGCCAAGTAGCGCCGCGTCGCGCCGTTCTTGCGCTAACTTCGCCGCCTCTTCGCGTGCGCGGCGCTCGTTTTCAAACTGCCGACCTGATTTCTTTTTGGGTCTGTCGTCTGTCAAGGCAAACTCCGTGCCATGGTTCAGGTTTTCCGCGCGCAATCTTTGCGTCGATAATGTTGCGCTGGATGCATTCTGTGAGGCTGTTTGCTCGTACGCGGTTGTTCGCGTCTGTGCTGGTTCACGCCGCTTGCTGTGCAGTCTGGCGCCATTAGGTGAGGCGCTAGCGCCGGGCGCCTTTAGGGTACCGACAACATCGCAAGAAAAAACCGCG